>Ga0335081_10009873_pt1 | contig 15381 bp, 16 predicted proteins | sample Lox_Sample_35_FD_206713 | JGI IMG/M metagenome (GOLD analysis project Ga0335081, IMG submission 206713) | Soil microbial communities from Loxahatchee National Wildlife Refuge, Florida, United States - Lox_Sample_3.5 | ecosystem: Environmental > Terrestrial > Soil > Wetlands | place: USA...
GGTGCCCGATGACCACCACCACATTGTCCCCGTCCACCGTGATCACCATCGCCGAGCGGGTGTTCACCAACGCCGAGCAGCTGGCGCTGGCGGGTTTCCTGGCCGGGTACACCGGCCTGACCCGCGACGCGTACGCCCTGGAGCTGCGCCAGTACGCCAGCTGGTGCCACCAGCACCGTGTCCGGCTGTTCGATGCCCGCCGCCCCGATATCGAGTGCTTCGCCCGCGACCTGGAGGCCCGGGGTCGTGCCCGGGCTACGGTCACACGCAGACTGTTCACGATCGCCGGGTTCTACCGGTACGCCGTCGAGGAAGAGCTGCTGGATCACTCCCCGGCCGCCCATGTCCGTCGGCCCCGGCTGGATTACGAGTCGCACGCCACCGGCTGGACCGCAACGAGCTCGGCGCCATGCTGGTCGCCCCCGGGCTCGGCACGGCCGCGGAGCACGCGCTACGCGGCGGACGACTCCTCGGCGATTACCGTGTTGAGGCGCGCAGATTAGATCGCTCTGCACGCCGCGCAGCCCGGATCCGCCGAGGACAGCGCGACCGTGAGATGCGCCTGCCCATCGTCGAGAACACCATCCCGCCGTGGTGCTCGAACGCGGCGTGGAGCGTCTCGTTATGCAGGACCAGCGACCGGGCCATGGCACTGGGTTCGGTCTCCCACAGCCGCGTGGAACCCTCGATGTGTCGGTAAACAGGAAGGTCACCGTCCCGGCCGGCGACGGACCCGGCGCTGCGGTGCTGACCACCGCGCCCGTAAAGCTCTCGCTTAGCAGGGACAGCAAGGTCGTCGGCCAGCAGCCGTTCCAGCTCCCTCGGCGTGGCGAAGGCCCGTTAGGACACGGTGCCGGCGGCGCGGATGCTGTCGATGAACGTCTTCAGCCGCGGCTGCTGGTCCGGGGCGGGACGCTCCAGGTACAGCAGTATGGGCTTGCCGGCGGGAAGCCGGTACTCGTCTCCTCCAGGCCCGAGACGTCTATCCCTGGGCGACCCCAGCCATAGCGCTGCCCGTAGATGCCCACGAACACCTGGCTCTGATGGAGGTGAGCCCGGTACATGCTGCGGGGCGGGTGGGGGACGGGCGCCGGACTGATACCACACCGGAGCCAGCTGCAGCCGCCGGATGTCGCTCCGGGCAGCCGTCCGTTCCCCCGGCCATCTCCTCCAGGGTCGAGAAGATGAAGACCCGGACGCGCTGGTCGGGCGTCAGGATCACACCTGCCCGGTCCGCAGGCGATTCCCTGCCCGGCGAAGCGGTCACACCTGCCCCTTGCGACCCCCCATGTCCCAGTCCTACTCGCCGTCGAACTCGGCAACGGAACGAGGTGATAATGTCTGGCCGATGCTCGCGATAGGCCAGCTCCCGGGTTCTTGTGGTTCTTCTCCGCTACCCCGAAGATGACCACGGTCCTGATCACGCAGTGCCTTCAGCGCGATTTCGTCGATCCCATAGGTCTGCACGATCCCCTGCCCAACCTGCTGCATGTCGGCTACAGCGAAGCGGCTCGTCTCCTCGGGCCCGAGCCTTCGGCGGGACCGCTGGCGCAGCTGATCGACTGGGCCCGCAGCCTGGCCCCGGACGCCATCGACCTCATCCACATCCGCGACTGGCACGATGCCGATGATCCCGCCCAGCGCGAGCACCTGGAGCGATTCGGCGCCCATTGCATCAAAGGCTCCAGCGGGGCGCGATTCGTCCTGGGCATGGATGAGCGGGCCATAACGGCCGCCAACGAGCGGATCGTCGATTCGCTGACGCTGAACGACCTCGAGGGCACGGATCTGGCCCGGCAGCTCGTGCGGATCCGTCACGCCCACGGCGATGAGCCGCTGCGCGTGGGCGTCGTCGGGGTGTGGACAGAGGCCAAGGTGAGCTTCCTGCTCTACGACCTGAAGACCAGGCTTCGCATCGATGAGCTGGCGACCTGCAGCGCCCTGACCGCAAGCGCCTCGCGCGCCCAGCACTTCAACGCCCTGGCGCAACTCGAGAAGATTCTCGGCGTGCGCTGCTTCGACTCCCCGGCTGAGTTCGTCGACTGGCTGCGTCCCGGGGCAGAGCTGGCCCTTCCCCATCATCTGCTTGGCTTCGAGCCCCGGATCGGGGGCGCCGACGTTGGGGCGGCCCTCGGCCCCACGGACCGCGCCATCGTCGCCCACCTGTTCCGAGACAGCACGCAGGTGGACCTGGAGCCGATTTCGGGGGGCTACTCAGGGGCCCTGGTCTGGCGGGCGACGAGTCGGGACGCGTTGGGCCACGCCCAGGCGCCGGCCGTGATCAAGCTAGGCCCGAACCGCACCATCGCCCAGGAGCGGGTCGCCTTCGAGCAAGTCGAGGCCGTGCTCGGTAACAACGCCCCCCGTGTCCGCGGCTTCGTCGACCTGGGCGACCGGGCCGGCCTCAAATATGCATACGCTGCCATGGGCCAGGGCCAGGTCCGGACGCTGCAGGCGATGTTCGCCGCCGGGGCAGCAACGCGTCGCGTTATTTCCGTGGTGCGGAGCGCATTCGAAGAAGTCCTCGGCCCGCTATACGCGGCGGCCCGCTACGAACGCATGCCGCTTTTCGAGCACTATCAGTTCTCTCCCGGGCTTGGACCGGCGGTCCGGAACAGTGTCGCCGCTGCCACCGCTGACCCCGGCCAGAAGGTGCTCGACTTCCCCGGAGGGATGTCGCTGCCCAACGTCTGTGAGTTCTACGACGACTTCCTGGCCCACCACCCGCTGCCAGCGCACGACTACCACTACGTGGCCTACGTGCACGGCGACCTAAACGCTGCCAACATCTTGGTCGACGCCCACCACAACGTCTGGGTCATCGACTTCTTCCACGCCGGACCGGGGCACGTGCTGAGGGACTTGGCCAAGTTTGAGAACGACCTGCTCTACCTGCTCACGCCCATCGAGGACGGCTCCCAGCTCCTGGAGGCCCTCGCCATCACCCGCGCCCTGCGCTCGGTCGCCGACCTCCAGGCCGAACTCCCCGACCCCCCTGACCAGGTGCGCTCTCCGCATTTCGTCCGAGCGTGGGAGGTGCTCCAGGTACTGCGCCGGATCGGCGGCCAGGCCTGCCGTGAGGACCGTCACCCCCTGCAGCTCCAGGTGGCGCTCTTGCGTTACGCGGTCCACACGCTCAGCTTCCCCGAGGCGTCCCCGCTGCAGAAGCAGTCGGCGCTGGCGGCGGCGTGCTCGCTCGCCGATCAGATCACCCGCACGGTCAAAGCCGACCTGGCCCTGCGGGTGGATTGGATTGAATCGGATCTCATCGGGGCGGGCCGGCTCGGTGTCACCCTGTGCCCCGGGCGGCGGGATCGGGGCCGCGACCTGGGCACGGATCTGACCCGACTCCGGTCCGAGGGCGCCACCCGGCTCCTGTGCCTGCTGACCGACTCCGAGCTCACCTGGGCGGGCGTACCCGAGCTCGGCCCCCGGGCTCAGGCCGCCGGCCTCACCTACCGTCGTCTCCCCATCCCCGACCAGGGCACACCCGACGTCGCCGACGCCATCGAGCTCGTCCAGTGGTGCCGCGAGGCGACGGAACGAGGCGAGGCAGTGGTAGTGACCTGTATGGGCGGGCTCGGCCGGAGCGGAACCGTCGCGGCATGCTACCTGGTCGCCGCCGGGACGTCTCCAGACGCGGCCATCGCTGCCGTCCGAGCGGCGCGCGGTCCCTGCGCGCTCGAGACCATCGCCCAAGAGGACTTCGTGGTGACGTTCGACTCTGCCACGTCCGGGACGCGCTTTTGAAGCTGTCCCCGCCTTGGCGGGCTCGGGCCCACCCGAGCGGGATCGGCATCACACTGGCTCGACGTGCACTGCCGCGGACTGACCGGATCTGTTGCCGGCCGCTGCGCCTGCCTAGGCTGTGGAGTAATGGCCGAGACGGATCTGATCCGCACGCCCGACCAGCGGTTGCGGGTATTTGTGAGTTCCACGCTGCAGGAACTGGCCGCCGAGCGGCAGGCAGTGCGGGACGCGGTGACCCGTCTGCGGCTGGTGCCGGTGATGTTCGAGCTGGGCGCCCGGCCGCATCCGCCGCGCCACGTATACCGCTCCTACCTGGCGCAGAGCCAGGTGTTCGTGGGCGTGTACTGGCAGAGCTACGGCTGGGTCGCGCCGGAGGAGCAGGTTTCCGGGCTGGAGGATGAGTACCTGCTGTCGGCGGGGCTGCCCAGGCTCATCTATGTGAAGTCGCCGGCGCCGGAGCGTGAGTCGCGGCTGGCGGAATTGCTGACCCGGATCAGGGATGACGGTGACGTGTCCTACCAGCACTTCTCCGCTGCCGCCGAGCTGCAGCGCCTGGTCGAGAACGACCTGGCCGTGCTGCTGAGCGAGCGGTTCGAGATGGCGTCATCGAGCGACGGCGCCGTGGGCGAGGCGTCGCTGGCAGGGGCGGTGCCGGTGCCGGCGACGCAGCTTGTGGGCCGCGACGATGACGCCGCGGCGGTGGGCAACCTGGTGCGTGCCGAGGGTGTGCGCCTGGTGACCCTTACTGGCCCGGGCGGGGTCGGGAAAAGCAGGCTCGCGGTGGAGGTCGCGCAGCGGCTGGGTCCGGGTTTTGAGGACGGGGTGCGGTTCGTTGAGCTCAGCTCGGTCCGGGCGGCCGAGCTGGTCACGGCGGCGATCGCCGCCGCGCTGGGATTGAACACCTCGGGCGGCAGGTTGATCACCGACCTGAAGTCGTACCTGCGCGCCCGGCGGCTGATGCTGCTGCTGGACAACTTCGAGCAGGTGATAGGGGCGGCTCCGCTGGTGGCTGAGCTGCTGGGCGCCGCTCCCGGCGTGGTGGCGCTGGTGACCAGCCGGATGGTGTTGCGGCTCAGCGGTGAACACGAGTTCCCGGTGCCGACGCTCCCGGTGCCCCCGATCGGGGCCGACGGGGACGCCGCGGAGGTGCAGGGGAGCGCCTCGGTGCGGCTGTTCGTGCGGCGGGCGCAAGCCGCGTCCGCGGGTTTTGAGCTGACCAGCGGGAACGCCGGGGCGGTCGCCGAGATCTGCCGGCGGTTGGACGGGCTGCCGCTGGCCATCGAGCTGGCCGCCGCCAGGGTCAGGCTGCTGCCACCGCAGGCCCTGCTGGCCCGGCTTGACGACAGGATGAGGCTGCTGACGGGCGGAGCGCGCGACCTGCCCGAGCGGCAGCGGACACTGCGGAACACCCTGGACTGGAGCTTCGATCTGCTGTCGGCCGGCGAGCAGGCGCTGTTCGCCCGCCTAGGGGTGTTTGCAGGAACCTTCGACCTGCCCGCCGCGGAGGCCGTCTGCGCCGCCGCCGCTGACCCCGCGGACCCGGGCCGGGCCGGGCACGTCATGGACACGCTGGGCTCGCTGGTGGACAGCAGCCTGGTGCGGCCGCAGACCCGCAACGGCGAGCCGCGCTTCGGACTGCTGCAGACCATCCGGGAGTACGCGCTGGAGCGCCTGCGCGACGGCGCTGACTGGCGGGAGGCGCACGACTGGCACGCGGCCTACTTCCGGGCGCTCGCCGAGCCGGCTCCAGCCGAGCTGCAAGGTCCCGGACAGCTGGCGTGGCTGGACCGGCTCGAGACCGAGCACGGCAACCTCGGCGCCGCGATGTCCTGGCTGGTGGAACAGGACCAGCTCGAGCCGGCGATACAGCTGTCCTGGGCGACATGGAGGTTCTGGTGGCTGCGCGGCCACGCCGAGGAACTCGCCTCCTACGTGGACATCCTGGCCAAGACCGAGCACCTGCCGCCGCGGCAGCGTGCCCTGGCGCTGAGCGGCACCGGCTTCGGCCTCTTCGCCTGCGGGGACCAGGCCACAGCGCAGCCGCTCCTGGAGCAGAGCCTGCCGCTGTACCGCCAGGCCGGGGACATGCTGGGCGCAGCCACGACGGCAGCCATGCTGGGTCACCTCCTGGCATTGCAGCACCAGGACGCGCGGGCCAGCGAGCTGCTCGAACAGACGCTCGCCCCGCTGCAGGAGGCCGGCAACGACCGGCTCGCCGGACCCGTGCGTCTGCAGCACCTGCTGGACATGGCGCTCGTGTGCAATTTCCTCGGCCAGATCCGGCTCAGCCAGGCAGATCACGACCGCGCAGCGCAGCTGTTCACCGCGGGCCTGAACGCGGCCCGCAGCGCGCGGGACCGGTTCACCATCCTCGTCTCGCTCTACGACGTGGCGCTCAGCAGCCAGGCACAGGGCGATCTGGCCGGCGCGGCGGAACGCCTGCAGGAAGGGGTGTCGCAGTCGGCCGAGGCCAGGGACGAACCAAGCGTCGCCTACTACCTGGAGGCGCTCGCCGCGGTCGCCATCCGGCAGGACAACCCGGAGCGCGCCGTGCATCTGCTCGCCGCCGCAGGCGCGCTCCTGCAAGCCAAGGGCAGCGGCTGGCTGCACGCGCTCGTGCCCCGCGCCGCCCACGACGATGGTCTCCTGGCCGCGCTGCGCTCCCGCATGGGAGATGCGGCATTCGAGCAGGCCTGGACACGGGGACAGTCCCTGGGAGGCAGCCGCGCCGTTGAGTACGCGCTAGCGGAAGCATCACCTGAACCCACCCGCCCAGCCAGCCCGCCGAGAGCCGGCGATACCGGAGCCATCAGCTAGGCGCCCAAACCCGCCGCCAAACGCGTCCCCGGGACTGCCAGGCAGGACCGCCACCAGAAGGCCGATACGCCCAGCCGGACTTGGACCGCTCCGAAATGGCTGATCTGTACTCGTCGGCGCGTTGAGGCCAATGCGAGGGGAGCCGCAAATATTCGGCGTTCGGCGTGCTTCTGAGCTTCCATTACGACGCTGGGTCGCTCAACTCCGCGCCAAGCAGTCTGCCTCAAGACCACGAGTGAACATGCCGGTCAGCGCATAAGGATGTCCGCGCGCTCAACGCGCTCTTCCGGGCATCATCATCATAGGACGGCGCCTCCAGCTACACGCATCCTTGGCCGGGTCACGAGGGGATACCGGACGCCGTGGGTATCTGCTTCCTCGCCTGGCCGAAAGTGAACTCGGTCGGTCAGCCGCTCCTGCGCCGCTCCTGCGCTCGACTGTTGTCCGGGTGTTCCGCCAGATGCGCCGACAGCAGGGCGTGCTGACTTGACCTGGAGTCCCGGACGGGACTGGCAGCGGTTCCGCACCTGCTCCCCCGAATTACCCCGCCGCTGGCGGCGGGCGCTGACCGCCATCTAGTCCGTGGCCGGCAATCCGTTCGAGCGCGCCCGACTCGCCAACCAACGACGGCCTGGGCCTTTGGAGGCGGCACGCGCATGGCTGCGGCTCGGCACAGCCAGGCAACCGGTTCGGACACTATGCGGGCGCGGCCCACATCACCGGCCGGTGCCAGCTTCGGCCAGAGCGCTGCCTGAATGGAGGTGGCTCGCGGGTCTCCGACGGAGCTGCACTCCATCCGCCAGGTTTGTCGGGTCCCGGCCTGACGCTGTCCGACACCGAGAACCGCCTCGCCCACGACCAGGAACTGCTCCTGGACGGACACCGGCGCCTCGCCGACGCCCAGTCACAGTTCGGCATGCGCATGAACGGCCAGTTTCCCGCGCGCCTGGTGGCGCTCGCCTCCGACCCGGGCGCAGATCACCGAACTGTCGACCGCCTTGGTCAGCACCGCGCGCAAGGACTGGATGACCCTGGAGAACCTGGACACCGACATGCCGCTCACCGACGATTTCGCCCAGCCGCCCCTGCGGGCATCGGGCGGCCAGGTGCGCTGCCGCTCTATGTACGGCGCCGCCGCCATGAACAATCCGGCCGCTCGGCGGGTCATCCAGACCTGAACGGACGCCGGGGAGGAGGCACGCCTGCTCGCTCCCCGAGGTGGCGATGAAGCTGAAACTCGCCGACCACCACCGCCATGCTGCCCCTCACCCCGACTGGGAAGGCGGGGCGCTGGTGATCCGCGCCCCGGTGATCATCGCCGCGCTGCGGGAGTACTTCGAGCTGCTCTGGGAACGGGAAACCCGCTCACCGCGCGCCGGCCCAAGCCAACGGCAAGCCGGTTGCCACCGGCCCAGCAGACGGTTCTGGAGCTGATGGCCGAAGGCCCTAACGATGACGCGATCGCCCGCCGCGCCGGGCTGAGCACCACTACGGTCCGCCGCCACATCACGGCCATCATGAACCGTCCGATCGTGACGAGCAGGTTCGCCGCCGACGCCGCGGCTCAGCGGCGGGGATGGATCGGATAAAGATCCCCGTCACGCCGGGGGTTCCTCAGCTGCCGGTGTCCACCGGGGCCGTTGCACGGGTGAGCGGTGGTGGCGGGCATCGCGGCGCTGCTGAACATAAAGGGCCAGGGAAATGGCGTGGGCGAGGACAATGACGGCCGCGACGGTGAAGCCGCTCGGCTCGGTCCGCCGGGCGATCAAGTCCAGCCACGCGGTCAGCGAGGACGACCGCGGGCTGGTGCACCGGCTGCGCCGCAGCGCCGTGATCACCTTCGTCGGCTCGCTCGGCGCGGTGCTGCCCCCATTGAACGGCTTCGTCAGGCGCTTCCCTGGCTAGCTGCAGGAAAATGATCGGCGATCCGCCGTGCGTAGTAGCCCTCCCACGGCTCGTCCGGGTTCTCGGCCGTGTATTGCTTGTCGAGGCTGACGAGGAGGTAGACAAGCTCGCTGCGGACAGGCCCGCGGCCGGGCAACTGAGGTAGCTCCGACAGGTTGATCAGCCAGTCTGCGTACCAGGATGCCCAGTCCGCATCGTCGCCATCGACAAGCCGGTAGACGCGATGGTGGGTCTGCGCTGCTTCGTGCAGCAGGTCCCTGATGGTTCGCGCCGCAGTGGTCATGAAGTCCCTCCCGTGTGTTGCCGGCGCGCCGCGCACCCTGCTGACCGCCCGCTGCACGCCGGCTTGCTTCTGTTGTAGCGGCCGAGGTGGCGGGTATTAGCTTGTCGCGGTGCGGCGCGGTGTTCGTGACTACCCAGCGGAGTCGATATAGCGTTCTGGCCCAGGGAGGGGCGAGATGACAGATTCGGTTGCCGCGGCAGCACCGCCGCGTTACGACGATCTGCGCGCCATGGTGATCAACTGCACGCTGAAGCGGTCGCCGGAGCGGAGCCACACGCAGGGCCTGATCGACCGGAGCACGGCGATCATGGCGAAGAACGGCGTGACCGTTGACGAGCTGCGCGCCGTCGATCACGACATCGCGACGGGCGTGTGGCCGGACATGACCGAGCACGGCTGGCCGTCCGATGCGTGGCCGGAGATCCATCAGCGCGTGCTGGCGGCGGACATCCTGGTGCTGGCCGGGCCGATCTGGCTCGGGGACAACAGCTCGGTGATGAAGCGGGTGATCGAGCGGCTGTACGCGTGCTCGCACCTGCTCAATGACGCGGGCCAGTACGTCTACTACGGCCGGGTCGCGGGGTGCCTGATCACCGGAAACGAGGACGGCGTCAAGCACTGCGCGATGAATGTCCTATACAGCCTGCAGCATCTCGGCTACACGATCCCGCCGCAGGCCGATGCCGGCTGGATCGGCGAGGCAGGCCCAGGGCCGTCGTATCTCGATCCCGGCTCGGGCGGCCCGGACAACGACTTCACCAACCGGAACACGACGTTCATGACCTGGAACCTGCTGCACCTGGCGCGCATGCTCAAGGACGCGGGCGGCATCCCGGCGCACGGCAACCAGCGGTCCGAATGGGACGCCGGCTGCCGCTTCGACTTCGACAACCCCGACTACCGCTGACCCGGCCCGGGCGGGTCGGCAGCCGCGCCAGCCAGGAGCATGCTTGATGGAGATCCCGAAGCCGAGCGAAGACGACAAGCAGTTCTTCAAGTCCCTGATTCCCGGCGGTGCCGGCATCGAGGTCAAGCCTATGTTCGGCAACCTGGGCGCGTTCGTGAACGGCAATATGTTCGCCGGGCTGTTCGGGCCCGACGTCGGCGTCCGGCTCGATGACGCCGGACATACCGAGCTGGCGGTGGTCGAGGGCTCGCGGTCGTTCGGCCCAGCGGAGCGCCCGATGACCGGGTACCTCGCCCTGCCGGCCGCCTGGCGCGCGAGCCCGGATGTCGCGGCGAGCTGGGTGGAGCGCGCGCTGGCGCATGTCCGGTCGATGCCGCCCAAGGTCAAGAAGCCGAAGCCGCCCGGCAAGCGCTAGTGCGGACCAGGCGGCCCGGCCAGTGCGCTCCGGCATCAGGCGGTTAACGGATTGCCAGCACCATGCGCGGCGCAGCGCCGAAGATGGTGTCGGCAGTGCCGCAGCCGGTGAATCCGGCAGCGCGGTAGAACTCCAGCGCATGCGGGTTGGCCGTCACCTCCAGGCGCTCCACGCCCCGCGCGCGCAGAACCTGCGCAATACGGTCCACGAGGGCGGCGGCAATCCCGCGCCGCCGCCAGCCTGGATCGACGAACAGGTCTTCCAGCTCGTAGATACCGCCGCCCTGGCTCCAGGCGGCGAAGCCGACAAGCGACCCTTCCTCCATCGCGACATAGGTGCGGCCTTCGGCCAGGCCCTCAGGCCCCAGAACCAGGTACTCCGGATGAGCCAGCAGGTTGTCACGGTCACCCGCATTGGACAGCGAGGCGCGGCGATACACATCGGCCGCGGCGGGGCGGTCGGCGGGCATGCCGAGCCGGATCACCGGCCCGGCATCTGCCGGGGCTCCGGCGACCGCGGCATCAGGACGACTCGCCAGCCATCCGGGTCCTCGACGGTGACCGCGCCGTTCTCGGTCCAGTACGGTTCTCCGACTCGACGGGCAGATGGCCCAGCGCCGCCAGCCGACCGGCAACCTGCGCGACCTGGGTCAGATCGCCGAAATACAGCACGAGGAGGTTGTCACAGCTGGGCGCCGGCCCCCGCTGCCCTAATCATGATGGGTGAACTCCAGGTGATACCGCAAGCCGGGCAAACCCAGCATCACGCCCGGGCAGTCGGCATGGCCGGCGAAACGGTCAAGCTCGGCCAGCCCGGGCCCGTCGCGGTAGAAGCGGACGACGTCATCGAGCCGGCCGGTGCGGCGGGCGATGCGCACGCACTGCGCCGGCAGCTTCTCCAGCCAGGGCCAGGAGGTCATCGTGGTCCTCACCTTCGGCGATCGCTGAGCTGCTTCAGCAGGTGGATTTCGTCGTGGCCGCGCGGGTAGCCCGGCGTGTAGATCCACACCAGCAGCACCCGCCGGGCCGACGGTAAGTAGCCCAGCACCTCCACCGACTCCCGGCCGGTGGCACGGCGCACCAGCCGACTCGAGTCCAAGGCTCCCTCGCGGCGAGCGTGGCCGAGACCGACCACGGCCGATGAACCAGCCCCGCTGCCCATTGATCAATGATCCGGGTATCTCGCCGGGCCGAAGCCGCAACCAGTCGCCCCGGACGAGATGACAGGACGCCAGCCAGCACAGCACGGGCAGGGAGCGGCGGCACACCGCACATGTACCACGGTCGGCGGACTGGAGAGGTTCGCCGGACCCGTCGCGGCTGCCACTGCCATCCGGCGACGACTCCCCGCTGCGGCCTCGTCGGCCGTGGGATCCGCCCGTCGATTCTGAGGACCGCAAGTGACCGACCCGCCGCAGGGCCGCGACGGGTCGCCATCCGTCGCGGCCTCGCCGTCCACCTCAACGGGCTGCGCCGCGAGGTCGAATCGCTGGCCACCAAGGTGGAGGCGCTGGCCAGCACGCAGCAGGAACACGGCGCGGTGCTGGACGACATCAGCGAACTCCGCTACCAGGTCGAGCAGATCCTCGCCACCCTCACCGAGGGAGACGGCGCCTCACCGGCCGAGTCGTTCTGGCTCAGGATGAGCGAACAGGTGCGCGACGACAAGCTCAGTGAACTGTTTCGACGGGATCTTCGCCGCCGAGGGCGTGAAGATGATACGGACTCCGCTGCGGACACCGCGCGCGAGCTTGCTACGCCGAGAGATGGATACGCAGCGCACGAGCCGAGTGCACCGACCGGATGCTCATCTACCGTGAGCGGCACCTTCGATCGGTCCTCGGCGAGTACGCCGGCCATTACTACAACCGACACAGGCCCCACCAGTCCCGCCAGCAACGACCGCCCGATCAGGTCGGCCAAGCTACTCCCCCGCTGGACTTGCCAGTTCAGCGGCGGAAGGTGCTCGGCGGCATGATCAACGAACGGCCTGGGTAGCTGATCTCATGAATCCCCAAGTCAAACACCGTTCGATGGTTTTGAAGCGCCTGCGCGAGCCCCGGCCGCGGCCGACGATGCCGGGCCGTCGCCGGAGGCTCCAGGCCCGGCGCGAGCCTGTGCACCCTCCATATGAACCCGATGTCGCCTGACAAACCGCTGCCGCCATAGCGTGGTCGGCCGGCGGCCAGGCCGCCAAGGATCAGTTCCTTGGATCACTGCCGCAGGCGCGACAACGCCACCACGGCTAGCTATCCGCCCGAGCGCGGGCCCCGATCCCCTTTTACGACCCCGGAGCCGGCCGCCACCACCGCACTGCCGCGAGCGGAGAAAGCTCGTTCCAAACGTGTGCCAGGGACAGATCAGCGAAGAACGCGCCGGTCAGCGACGTCAAGGCGGCCGGGGCTGCGTTTGGGGGTTGCCCGGCGCAAGGCCAGCAGGCTTCTTTTCGTTCCTCGCTCGCTATCGGGCAGGTCGTGCTGGTCGACGACGTCGAAATTAGCCGGCAGAAGTGACGCTGGCTCACCTGGGCGCAGGCACCACGGCGCCCGCAGGCCAGGCCGGGCGGTCCGCGCGCCGGCGGTGAACGCCTCCCAGGCGAGCAGGCCACCGGCGGCAACCGCGGTCGCGGCCGGGGCGAACAGCGCGCCATCCCAGTATCCAGTGCACAGCACGAGCGCATAACTACCCGGTTCGGGGCGCCACGCGCCAAGGTCGGCGTGCACCAGTGTGATCAAATCGCTCAGGCCACGGCGCCGCGCCTCCTGGCCGAGAAGGCCGAGAGCCACCTCAGACGCATCGACCGCGGTGACACGGCGCCCGGCCGCGGCGGCACGCAGTGCGCTGCCCGAGGGCCCGCATGCCAGATCAAGAACGGGCCCGGCTGGCAGGCCCATCGACAGGGCCCGCGCCGCGAGCGGATGAGCGGCGAACGACGCGGCGATGCCGCCGCTGTACCGGGCATTCCACCTGACCCGGTCCGGGTGCCCGGCGAGTTCGCCGTGACCGGCCGGGCCGGCCGGCTCCCGTCCCATGCTGGCCCCCTGCTAGCAAACGATCAAGATGCGTCGACCAGGATGACGTGGAGTGTGCGCGGCCCGTGCACGCCTTCGACCCGCTCGAGTTCGATATCGCTGGTCGCCGAGGGGCCGCTGATCAACGTCAGGGGGCGATCGGGACGCAGCCGCCTGATGGCCTCGGGCACGAGCGCGACGACCTGGTCGGCCCGGACGATGCAGAGGTGGTAGTCGGGGACGAGGGTGATGGCGCGCCTGCCCTGATCGGCTGAACCGTCGAGGATGATGGTGCCCGTTTCCGCGACCGCCACGGCCGCCGCGGTGATCGCGCCGTCGAAACCGTCGAGCTCCTGCGCGCTGAACCCGTCGTCGGCGACGGCTTGCACGCCGGGCGGAAGCGCGGGCAGATCCAGGCCCGGCGGCACAACGACGCGCCGGGCGCGGCGCTGGGTGAGTGCTTCCCTGATCGCGGCCGCGAGCTCGGCCTGGGAGGTGCGCCGCACGGTTGCCCGGTAGCCGACGAGCCGGTCCGCGAGCAGGTCGATCAGCTCGCCTTCGCTGGCCTCGCGGCGGATCCGGTAGTCGCGGGGCACCTCGCCGGACGTCCCGGCGGCCAGGCTATCCCCGCCCGGCGGGGCCCCCGCATTCGCGCCGACGGCGGCGCGGATCCGCGACAGCACCTCATCGCGCGCGCTCACCGGGGCTCCCCATGATGCTGCCCGGGTGCCTTGCCGGGCTGGTGGTCGCGCCGCCACCAGTCGCGGAAGGACGTTGCGGCGGGCAGCGGCAGGTCGCGCGACCGCGTCCAGGCGGACAGCGGCGGTGGCAGGGAGCGGATCGGGCCGCCGCGGCCCAGCGCGCGCCCGATCCGCCCGGCGCGCTGCGCCGTCGCGAAGCGAGCGGGGCTGGCCATCACCCATGCCGCCGCGGCCATGGTGATCGCTTCCGGGCCGGGCAGGAGGCCGACATGGCGAGCGGCCTCCACGTGGCGGGCGCGCAGGTGGACAAGGACCGAGGGGATGTCGATCTTCACCGGGCAGACGTCGTAGCAGGCGCCGCACAGCGATGACGCGTAGGGCAGCGACGGGTTGTCCTCGATGCCGGTCAGCTGGGGCGACAAGATGGCGCCGATCGGGCCCGGGTAGATCGAGCCGTAGGCGTGGCCACCCGCCCGCTCGTAAACCGGGCAGACGTTCATGCAGGCGGAGCAGCGGATGCAGTGCAGCGCCGACCGGCCGGTCTCGTCGGCGAGCGCAGCGGTTCGCCCGTTGTCGAGCAGCACGAGGTGGAAGTTCCGCGGGCCGTCCGCCGGGGTCACCCCGGTCCAGATCGAGGTGTAGGGGTTCATCCGCTCACCGGTGGACGACCGGGGCAGCAGTTGCAGGAACACCTCGAGGTCACGCCACGCCGGGATCACCTTCTCGATCCCCATCACGGTGATCAGGGTTTCCGGCAGCGTCAGGCACATCCGGCCGTTGCCCTCCGATTCCACCACGCACAGCGCGCCGCTGTCGGCCACCGCGAAGTTGGCCCCGCTGATCCCGACCTTGGCGGAAAGGAACCTGCGCCGCAGATGCCGGCGGGCTGCCTCGGCCAGCGCGGCGGGAACGTCGGTGAGCCCCGGGTCCACGTCGCCCATCTCGCGCAGGAAGATCTCCCGGATCTCCGCGCGGTTGCGGTGGATCGCGGGCACCAGGATGTGCGACGGCCAGTCCTGGCCCAGCTGCACGATCAACTCGGCCAGGTCGGTCTCGTGCGCCTGGATTCCCGCAGCCGCCAGCGCCTCGTTCAGTCCGATCTCGTCGGTGGCCAAGGACTTGACCTTGACCGCTTCCGACGCGCCGGCGGCACGGACCAGGCCTACGACGATCGCGTTGGCCTCACCCGCGTCGCGCGCCCAGTGCACCACCCCGCCGCGCGCCGTCACCTGGGCTTCCAGCTGCTCCAGGTAGCGGTCCAGGTGGGCCATGGTCGCTGCCTTGATCGCCCGCGCCGCCTCGCGCAGTTCTTCCCAGTCCGGCACTTCGCCGACGACGGCCGCCCGCTTCGCGCGGATACTCGCCGTCGCCTTCGCCAGGTTGCGCCGCTGCTGAGTGTCGGCGAGCCCGCGGCGCGCCGCGACGGGGAACGGCTCGGACCCGCGCAGGTGCCCGACGCCGCGCGGCGCCGTCGGCATGCCCAGGAACGTCATCGAGCCTGCGGGCGCGGCGCCGGGATCTCCGTTCGTACTCATCGGGCCTCCCGGGTCGACGCGAGGATCTCCGCCAGATGCACCGTCCGCACGCCCGCAC
>Ga0335081_10009875_pt1 | contig 15378 bp, 9 predicted proteins | sample Lox_Sample_35_FD_206713 | JGI IMG/M metagenome (GOLD analysis project Ga0335081, IMG submission 206713) | Soil microbial communities from Loxahatchee National Wildlife Refuge, Florida, United States - Lox_Sample_3.5 | ecosystem: Environmental > Terrestrial > Soil > Wetlands | place: USA: Florida...
AAATATGATAGAACGAGTTGAAGTGGTTCGTGGCGGTGGTTCCGCTATCTTTGGAACAAATGCTATCGGAGGCACTGTTAATATTATCACGAAAGACCCGACCACGAATTCTGTAACAATATCAAACACAACCACCCTTATTGGCGGAAAATCGCCCGACGTCTATACGGCTTTAAATACCTCGATCGTTTCGGATGATGATAGAAGCGGCGTAGATATTTTTGGTTCAACAAGACAACGAAGCCCGTTTGATTACTACGGCGACGGCTATTCAGAAATCACGAAACTCAATGTCAACAATATTGGATTTAAAGGTTTCTACAAAACGAGTGACTACACGAAACTAACAATTGAGTATCACAACATATATAATTTCCTGCGGGGTGGAAATGATTTTGATCTACCCCCTCAAATGGCGGATATAACGGAGGAGGCTGAATACTATATCAATACGGGTAGTGTGAATTATGATATTCTATCGGAAAATGATAACAAACATCTGAATATGTATCTATCTGGTCAGTTGATTAACCGTACTAATTATGCGGGCGCCCAACAGGATCCCAGAGGATTTGGAAAAACCGATGGTAAGACGTTGGCATTGGGATTGCAGTATACCTCTTCCATCGATAATCTGTTTTTTATGCCTGCAGAACTGACGATGGGAACCGAGTATAATCTTGATGAATTGCACGACGTCATAACGGGCTATGATCGAACGACGGACCAGAACATAAACATTGAAAGCATCTTTGTGCAGAATGAATGGAAGAATGGAGAGGTGAGTGTTCTTCTCGGCGGTCGTTTTGACAAACACGATTTGATCAAGGACCCAATCCTGAGCCCTCGAATGAGTGTGCGCTATAATCCTAACGATGTGATCAGTGTTCGAGCAGGTTATTCCACCGGATTTCGCGCTCCACAAGTATACGATGAAGATTTGCACGGCAATGCGATTGGCGGGACGATTTCATTCATCGAAAATAACCCCGGTCTGAAGCCTGAACAATCACAAAGTTATAGTGGTTCTCTTTGCCTGGACAATGCCTTTGGTACTCTTCAGTCGGAATTGCTTGTGGAAGGTTTCTACACCAATCTGGATAATGTCTTTGTGTTGAACGAAATAGGGATCAATGCGGATGGAAGCTTCATCCTTGAGAGAGACAATGCTCCCGGGGCGGTCGTACAAGGAATAAACTTTGAATGTTCAATGGTTCTTTCGAACAGTGTGCAATGTCAATTCGGAATGACCGTTCAAAAAAGCGAGTACAAAGTGGCCCAACAATGGAGCGATGACTCGACTGTCATTCCGCAGACAAAGATGTTTCGTACACCTGATCACTATGGTTATATAACCGCGAATTTCCAGATCGCGAAAGACCTCAGTCTTGCTTTGTCAGGAACGTACACTGGAAGTATGTTGCTACAGCATTTTGCAGGGTACATAGTGAAGGATATACAGGTGAACTCGCGCAGTTTTTATGATGCGAATCTAAAACTATCGTATGACTTCAAATTCGAAAGCAGCACGAAATTACAGCTCAATGGTGGCATTCAAAATATTTTTGACAGTTATCAAAGCGATTTCGACAGAGGTGTATTTCGTGACTCAAAATACATCTATGGACCGGCGCTACCACGGTCATTGTACCTGGGGCTTAAAGTGATGATATAGTCACACGGCTCATATCGTGTTCCCGGCAATAACGGGGGCAGGTCCGGGTTGGCCCTTTCGGATCGTACCGTATGCATACGCTCAATCTAAAAGTGTCTATGATAACAGGGAGTCCTGCACAAGAACACTATCAAAGGCTTGAGTCAAAACAAGAAGGTATTACCAGTGATTGATGCTGTTCGTGCTGCACTCGTTGATAGTCTAGAAATGATTCCGTTTCTGGTAGCGATCTACTGCTCCGTAGAATGGTTTGAGCGAACATATGCTCGGGGCATTGAATCTCGACTACAGAACCTCACAAGGCTTGCTCCGGCACTCGGTTTTTCAGCGTTTCTTCGCCGCGTTGTTTGGACTGATTCCAAACTGTTCTGCATCGGTGGCAATTGCAGAGGCCTTCTTGAAAGGTGGACTAAGTTATGGTTCGGCCATTGCCGGTCTGTCCAGCAGCGGAGGGATGGGAATTCTGGTGCTTCTTAAGGAAAATCACGACACGCGCGACACGTTCAAAATCTTGTCTCTCCTGGTCGCAATCAGCACGGTTGTAGGAACGGCGATCCACGTGCTGTATGGATAGAGTTGCCGCAACTGAACAAGGTTTTCGCCATCGGTTCAGGATATCTCGTCAACTTCGGAGCAATCTCGCTGAATTCAAGATGAACGCAAGCTCCGATGTTACGTGAATCGAGGCCGCAAGAAGGGGGTTGAGAAAACCGAAGAACGCCAGGGCCATGCCAACCGTATCGACGGCAATGGTCCCCCAGAAATTGAACATGATCACGCGCAGGCATTGCCTACTGATTCTGATCGCTTCGACGAGTTTCATGAGGTTGTCCGTGGTGAGTGCCATATCCGCGCTTTCAAGAGCCACTTCCGTCCCACCTCCCATCGCAATCCCAACGTTGGCCGCAACAAGGGCGGGGGCATCGTTAATTCCGTCCCCTACCATCGCCACGATTTTTCCACGTTGCGTAAGCTCATGGATCTTGTTGAGTTTCTGATCAGGAAGCATTTGTGCGAATGCCTCATCAACCCCCAATAACTTCGCCGCCTTTGCCGCGGCACTCGTAGAATCGCCTGTGAGGAGTACCACTCGGCATCCGGCGCCCCTGAGTTCGGTCACGGCCAGGACCGCCTCAGCGCGCAAGACATCTTCAAAATCAATGGAACCGACGAGATGCCCATTTCTCGACACATAAATCGTCGAATTGCCCGGCTCCTTCTTTTGTATGCCCGTATGGGTGTGCCAACCGTGGAGCGAAACGCCGTTCTTTTTCATCAAGGGAATGTTCCCTACCACAATCGTATCCCCGTTCGCACGGCAGATGAGACCCTGTCCGGCCCAATACTGCAAGTCTGTGTACGAAGAGAGCAGAAGATTATTTTCCCGCGCCCGTTTCACGATCGCTTTCCCGAATGGATGTTCTGAGTGTTGTTCGGCAATGGCGGCAAGTTGCAGGACGCGCTCTCGTTTCGCCTCCGTGTACGACTGGACACGGACCACCTGCGGAACTCCGAGGGTCAGAGTGCCGGTCTTGTCCAAGACGATCGTGTCCACTTTGCCGAGCCGTTCCAGGTAGACGCCGCCTTTAACGATGATCCCTTCTTTTGCCGTTCTTCCGATCCCCGCCAGGATGGCGAGAGGTGTTCCCGCAGCCACACCACAAGCGCCGGCGACGATGAGAGTTGAAATCGCAGATACGATATTGTGTGTGAACACATACGTCGCGATGGCTCCACTGAATGCGATGTAGACCAATCGTGCGGCAAGTTTGTCCGCAGTCTTTTGTATCGGCGCCTTCGATTGTTCCGCCTTTTCAATGATATCGATGATCCTGCCAAACGTCGTATCTTTGCCAATTCTCCTGGGGCGGACTTCGATGATACCGGATTGGTTCATCGTTCCTGCAAAAACTTCGCTTCCCTTCGATTTTTCAACCGGGAGCGGTTCTCCCGTGATTGAGGATTGATCAACCGACGAACTTCCCTTGATGACAATACCGTCGATCGGAATTTTCGCCCCTGGCGTGATAATGACAAGATCATCCAGTCGTAGTCCCGTGGTCTCTATTTCTAATTCGCGATCCTTCCGCCGAACGGTGATCTTCCTGGGAAGGAAATCAACCAGTTTCCGGATAATATCTCGTCCGCGGCCAACGGTCTGGTGTTCCAGCAGCTCCGCAACCATGACGAAGATCGTAATCACCAGACCTGTAAAGAACTGTCCGATGACTAACGTTGCCGTGACGGCGAGGAACATCGAAAGCTCCATGGTCATCCTCCGTTCAAGAACCGCTTCGTATGCCTCACGGAACATCGGGAACCCACCGATCACTGTCGCTCCGAGTGCAATGAAATCGAACGCGAAAAAGAATTTCCAGACTCCAAGCCAACTCAGGATAAGCGCAACGACCATTGCCACGATGCGGATCAGGTCACTCCAGTTCTCCTTTATGAACGACATCGTCCTTCTCCTCCTTGCCCTCCTGTAGGAATCCCCGATAAGTAGTGCAGCGAAGGCCAGGCGCCTCACCCCGCAGACGCCTAGCTCTTCCTGCGATGCCGAAACTATCCTATTTCAGTGAATTTCACGGTCAATAAGATATTCCTGCTGCTTTAAACATGAACAGATATCTTGAAGATCACGTTTCTCGGTTCCTCCCAGCTGGCTCCGCTGAAGTACGCCCCTTTGATCAGGTGCTCGTCGTCGAGGATGTTCGTAACGTACAATGACGGGATGAGCGTTGCGCCTCCTGGCAAACGGAATGTATAGCCGAAGGCGACGTTGAAGATCCACGATGGCGTGGTGTGCGCCGCCTGGTTGAAATCGAACAATCCTGTTTTGAAATCGGTGAAGTCCGGGTTCCCATTCGAGAGCCCTGAACCGTAAATTCCTACCAGGTTGGCAAACCAATCTTGCGGCTGGTAATTGAGTCCGGTCACGATGGAAAGTCTCTGATCGTGATCAAGATCCGTGGCTGCGCCGTCGTCGTCATAAGGGAGGAACCCGCCGCTTACCAACCCGGACCCGTATGCGTGAATCATGGAAACATTTAAGTAGCCTGAGAACGGCGTCTCAGGACTGCTGTATGAAAGAGCCATCGCGAGGCCGGTAAAATGCACCTTTTCAATGTTGACCGGGGTTTTGATCGCACTGTTGCCAACCGTCTCATCGTCAAGGCCAGGGGAAGCCAATTTGTAGAATCCCTGGAGCTTTGACGTCAGGCCAAATGGAAAATTATGAACATACACCGCTTCGTAATAGTTGTCCCGTTCGGGTAACGTGGGTGTGAGGTCGGTGCTCACATTCAACGCGATCGAGCGCAATCCTTCGATGTTCGTCGGCATGAAGAGTTTGCCGTAGTACAGGTACGCCGAATTATTTTCATCGATGAGGAAATTCCAGCGGATCCTCGGGCTCACCTGGGACTGCAACGGCACGTCGGGAGCGATATGCTGATCGTACCGAACACCGATTTCGAACGACGTCCATTCCAACGGGTGCCACTGGGTCTGGCCGAAGATACCGAAATCGGAACCGACGAAGTTCGTGCTGATTTTCGGTCCCGGCGTCCCTGCAGGGTCGTGCGAGGTAAAATCCTCTGTTCCGGTGGTGTTACTGAAATTCATGCCGACCTTGAACATGAATTCGTGGGAAAGCCTTTGATCGAATGTTGTGCGTAATCCGACTGTCGTGAAGTTCCTGTTTTCCGTAAGCAGATAAGAATCTACTGTGTCGTTGGCGAACTGGAAGTTTGGTGGGTCAATGCTTCCCGGTGTGTACTTCAGGCTCCCTTCGCGCGCATACACACCTGCGAAAATGTTCGACTCATGATCAATGTCCTGGTTCAGCGACCGGAAATACGACAGCGTCTGGAACCCGTTCGTCGTTTCCTGTTGGTCTGCCGCAATGGCTTCCGCCGAATCGTACGGCACCTGCGTATTCGTGTTGCCGTAGTTAAAATTCGCGGTCAGGTAGTCCACGTCGCTCAGGATATAATCCAGCTTCCCGTAGAGGAAGTAGTCGAACCCGTGATCGTTGAAGAGTTGCTGAACCGGTTGGTCGATCCGGCGGTCGGTTTCCTGGCGTGACCCGGAAAGGAAATAGCCGAGGTTATTCGAGTGATCGCTGATCGAAAGATCCTGCCCGTTTGAATTGACGGCTTTGAGCGAACCGACACGATCGCCAAGTCCGTTGCCGGAGGTAAGGTAGCTGCCGGCGTACGTGGACGCGTCCAGATGAACCTGGCCGCTCGGAACGCGGTTGTTCAGGTCAATAACGGCCGCCATCTGTCCTCCGTATTCCGCCGGGAAACCTCCCGTGATGAACGTCGCGCGATCGATGACTTTTGGATCGACCACTTCGTTGAGGCCGCCGAACACGCCGAGAGGGACTGGAATACCGTCGACATAGTAGGTGAACTCACCGTGCATTCCGTTGATGTGAACCTCGCCGGTCGGCGCACGAACGGCTCCCATCATGTTCTCCTGGATGAGGTTCGTCATGCGTGCTGTGGGAGGGACGTGGTACGTCTCAGATTCGAAGACCTGGTTGTCACTCCTCAGGTCAATGTGGGTGATTGCTCGAGCCCGCACGCCGATCACGTCCACAGCTTGTTGTTTGTTGCCCTCCAGCTGCAGTGCGATCTGAAAGACAGTGTGTTGTGCGTCGACCTCCACCGTGTCCGAGTAGGTCTGATAGCCGACAAACCAGACGGTGAGTGAATACGCTCCAGGTGGAACTTCGTGGAGGCGGACTTGTCCTGCGTGATTCGTTGCGTCCTGAGCCACGAGTTTGTCCCCCTGGCGCAATACGACGCGCGCAAGTTCAACCGGAAAACGTTCATTTGCATCAGTCACGGTGACGCGGACCTCAATGTTTCCATCCGGCTTGTCGCTCGTTGCGCCAATATTCGAGGGATCGCTGTTCATACCTCCCGGCGATGGCGTGTTTTGTCCGTACGCAGTATATGCAGCCGTGCACATACAGCACAATACTATGAGTGTGCGCATTGCAAATTCTCCTCGCAAAATGAAGTGTCGCCGTAGATCGGGCCGAATGCCCCATCCCGGTGTTATGGACTTAGATTGTGCAGACTACGAGAGAGAAAAAGCGGGGGGGCCGCGACGGGAGAAGGAATTGAAATGAAGCTGCTGAGAAGGTGTTACAAACGAGAGCTCTTCAAGGAGACCGACGATCTGGAACTGGACAAACGACACGCAGACAGGCTTGAACGAAACGCGTGCTTGGGCGGCTGCACATATTGCACAGTAGTCGTCTTCAGACAGCGGCGTATCACGACACGGGCCGTTGTCCCTGTGTTCCTGGACCTTTGACTGGAGCGACCATACCGTGTAGTCGACATCCCTGTGGGTCGGTATCCAGATTCCCACCCCGAGGAACTGGAGGGTGAGAAGGGTTACGAGGAATATTTTGCGCTTGTCGACGTTCAACGTTGAGCAAGAGGGTTATCGAAAACCTAACGACTGAAATGACAGAAGAGTTCCTGCACGAAGCACAATTATGCGTAGAAGACGGAATACAGGATCAGAAATACAGCCAAAGCCCAACGATAGTAGACGAATATGTTCGTCGAATTGTTCTGCAGATACCGCAGAAGATACTTGATGCAAAAATAGCCGCTGATGGCCGCGGCGACGAATCCGATTGGAAACAGGACAAGGTCGGCGTTGGCGATTGCCCCGCTGTGAATGCCTTTGTAAATGTCCCACAGACTCTTCAACCCGGCACCGGCAATGATGGGTGCAGAGAGCAAGAATGAAAAGCGTGCGGCGGTCTCCCGCTCCAATCCGACGGCGAGTCCGGCCGTGATGGTACTGCCGGACCGCGATACACCCGGGAATATGGCGAGTGCCTGAGAACAACCGATCAAGATCGCATCCCGAAGGGTCAGACCTTCCATTTTTCTGATGTGGCGTGCATAGCGTTCCGCCACGAACAACAAAGCGCCGAGGGCTGCGATGATGATCCCCATCCATTCCATCGATGCAGGCAAAATAGATCCTTCCGAAGGATGAAACAGTTCTTCGATTTTGTGTTCGAACAGCAATCCGATTACACCGCCGGGAATCGTTCCGATTACAAGGTACCAGGCGAGCTTTCTGTCCGTGTTCTCGCCAACGCTCCGCTCAGCAATACTTGCAATGCCCGCCTTGATCAGACGTCCCCAGTCACTCCAGAAATAGGCCAACAGGGCGACGAGGGTCCCCAGATGAAGCGCAACGTCGAACGTAAGGCTTTCGAGTGCCGGATCGCTCCACTTGAACACCCACGGAACAATGATGAGATGGGCTGAGCTCGAGATGGGAATGAACTCGGTGAGGCCTTGAACGACGCCGAGGATGATCGCCTGCAAGTAATTCAATGGTGTTTTCCTTTCGAATTGGGAGATTCGCCGTGCTTCGACCTGGGCAGGAGAGTATACTGAGCGATTTCGTTCATAGCAACTAAAAAATAGGATGCGCTTCTTACGATCGAGATTGGAATTTGAACGGGAGGATCTCCAACAACTGGATAAATCCGACGGCATCGATAACGAATCCCGAAGGGTTTCGTGATATCATGACGTCGATTTTAATCGATGTAGAGGAGTTTTACTCGTCGATGCTCATCCGGTAGCCAATCCCCGATTCGGTCAGGATGATCTTCGGGTTTGCAGGGTCTTTCTCGATTTTCTTCCTGAGTGAGCCGACATAGACGCGGGTATACTGTGCTTCTTCTGCGTGAGCAGGACCCCAGATTTGTTCCAAAATAAATTTGTGCGTGAGAACCCTTCCCGCATTTCTCACAAACAATGCGAGCAACGAGTATTCCGTCGCGGTCAATTTGATGAGCTCATTGCCTCGCTTCACAGTACGTGCCGTAAGATCGACCGAGAGGTTGCGGTTGGTGAAAATCTCCTTTTCTTCCTTCGTCAAGCGGTGTCGGAGCGCCGTCCTGACCCGGGCCAGCAGTTCGCCCGTGCGGAATGGCTTGACAAGGTAATCGTCGGCACCCGCATCCAGGCACGAAACGATGTCGTTTTCCGCGTTGCGGACCGACAGGATAAGCACCGGAATCGACGACCATTCCCGTATCTTCCTGAGCACGTCCCGTCCGTCCATGTCCGGCAATCCCAAGTCGAGGATGATCAATTCGGGGCGCTCGGAGGCTGCCCTGATCACACCCTCTTCGCCCGTGCTGGCAAGGCGGCAGTCGAACCCACTTCCTTGAAGCGTGAGTTCGAGCAATCTCCTGATCTGTACCTCATCATCCACCACCAGGATAACAGGTTTTGAGCTCAACGGTGCTCCTGTTTTGGTTTTGACGCATCGGGATCGATGGGGATCTTGACGGTGAATTCTGCGCCGCCGTTCGCGCGGTTCTTTGCCGCGATCGTTCCTTTATGCGCTTCGACGAACCCTTTGGCGATCGGAAGGCCAAGCCCCGTTCCTCCCGTCTTTGCTGTCGGCGCACGATAGAATTTCTCAAAGACCTTCTGAAGCTCATCGTTCGTGAGTCCGGGGCCGCTGTCGGAGACAACGATAATACATTCGCTTTCCGTGTGGGTGGCGCTGATTCTGATCTCGGACCGTTCGGCGGAATGGACGGTTGCATTATGCACAAGGTTGGTGATTGATTGCTCGATAAGTCCATAATCGAATTTTGCCAGGGGCATGTCATCCTGCACGTTGACCGTCACGGAATGTCCCGACAATTCCTTATCCAATCCCTTGAGCGCGCTGTTGATAACGTCTCGTACATCGTGCCAATCGAGCTTTGGCTGAATCATGCCTGACTCCAGCCGGGTCATGTCGAGGAGGTTTGCCACCAGCCTGTTCAATCGTTCGGCTGCCAGGTGGATTTCCTTTGCGTACTCTTCGTTTGTGGGCAATGAGCCGTGTGACATATCGCGGAGAATGTTTTCCGAAGCCCCCATAATGGTTGCGACCGGAGTTCGCAATTCGTGCGACACGGAATTAAAGAGGGTCTTGTAGAGCCGTTCGGATTCTGCGACGATGATTGATTTGGTGCTTATCTCACTCAACAACTCCCGTTCAATCGCAGATGAGATCTGGGCGATGAAGTTTTCCAGAAGGTTCTCCTGATCCGAGGTCAACTTCTGGGTGAGCTTGACACCGATAACTCCGAGCGGATAACGCGGACCCGACATGGGGAAATAAGTCGCCTCCGCCGACGGCAGCGTGTCGGTGAATTTTCCTGCGCGTTTTTCGTTCCAGTACGACCACGCTGCGACGCCATACTCCTTGGTATCCGGTTTCATGGAACTGGCCGCGTGCGGGCTTGAAGCGATCTCTCCATCCGCATCGCCTAATACAACAACGACGTCCGCATTGAAGAATTTCTTGATATTGGACACTGCCGCCTTAATGACCTCGTCCTGAGAATGCGCTGAGGAAAGATCCCGGGTGAGCGCAAAGAGCGCGGATGTCCGTTCTTCACGTTGCCGAACGGCCCGTTCTCTGGTACGCACCCGTGCGGAAAGCACCCCCGTGACAATGGCGACGATAAAGTACATCAGCAGCATCATGACGTCTTCGATGTGTCCCACGGAAAACGTGAAGATCGGCGGGATGAACATGAAATCCCACAGAAGAGCACCCAGGCCGCCCGCGAGGAGGACAGGTCCCGGGCCAAGGCGCAGCGGGAGGAGGGAGACCGTCAGGAGAATAATGAAGGAAATAGTCTTGTATCCAAAGAATCTCGTCAGCGGAAAGCAGATCAAAGCAACAGCGAGGACAATTGCGCTGGCAATGAAATACTGCGTGATGACGGATTGAATTTCCGGGAAGAATCGCCGCTTCTTTTGTTGGTGGAATTCCTGCTCCTGTCCGACGATATAAATATCCAAACCTTCGCTCGATTCCACGAGGCGATCCAACAATTTCGATGCGTCGGAAAAGAGACGGCGCTCCGGCCTGCCGATGAGAATCTGCGTGGCGTTCTGGCTCTTTGCCACTCTGAGGAGGGCGGCGGCAATGTCGTCGTCGGCGGTGGTAATGACCTCGGCGCCCAGCTCACGGGCAAGCTTGATGTTCTTCGACAGTTGTTCGCGGTCTTTCTCACCGAGCGAAGTGGGTCCTTCAACGTGGATTGCGATCCACGAGGCGTCCATGGTGTAGGACATCCTCCTGGCCCAGCGGATGAGAGAAACAGAGCGGGGGCTCGCGCTCACTCCGACCGCGAGCCGTTGACCCGACTTCCACGGACCGGCGATCCGCTGCTTCTCCATGTAATCGCGCAATTGTCTGTCGACACGTTCGGCGGTCAAGCGCAAGGACATCTCGCGGAGCGCGGTGAGATTTCCTTCCCGGAAGAAATTCTCGATGGCTCTCCTGGATCGCTCGGGCGTGTAGACCTTGCCTTCTGCCAACCGCACGAGCAACTCTTCCGGGGAAATGTCGATGACCTCGACTTCATCCGCCGCTGCGAAGACGGAATCGGGGACGGTTTCGTGAACGACGCTCCCCGTGATCTGTGCAACCGTATCGGCGCGGCTTTCGAGGTGTTGGACATTCAGTGTTGTGAACACATCGATGCCGTTGTCAAGAAGCTCGAGTACGTCCTGATATCGTTTGGTGTGACGGCTTTCGGGCGCATTCGTATGGGCCAACTCGTCAACAAGAACGAGCTCGGGCTTTGTGGCAAGGATCGCATCCAGATCCATTTCTTCGAGAGTGGTTCCTTTGTACTGGATCGTTTTCCGCGGAATGACCGTAAGGCCATCGAGAAGGGCTTCCGTTTCGGGCCGCTTATGGGTCTCGACATAGCCGATGACAACATCGATTCCTTTGGATTTTGCTGCGTGTCCGTCTTTCAACATATCGTAGGTTTTGCCCACACCTGCGCACATGCCGAAGAAAATCTTCAGTTTGCCTTTCTTTTCCTTCTCTTCTTCCTTCTTTAGAAGGTTAAGAATGGCATCGGGATCGGGGCGTGTTTGATCTGTGGCCATGCTAAGTCAATGTACACACTTTCAATGAAAATTACATTTTCGGTGGAAATTCAAGGAGAGGTGGTGTGCGACCCTGTAGGCGTACAACGTTCATCAAATCCACCTTTTGCGCAGCAATACCGCTTTGACCGATTGAGTCAGTGTGACATAGCAGAGGAGTGTTGCAAGTAGAATTGGCCAGTACAACCCAGGGAGTTGAGTCAATCCTAATGATGATGCAAACCCCGAATGTGGCAGCCATAGGCCTACTGCCATAATGATTCCGGACGTAAGCATCAGAGGGATGCTCGGCATGCTCTGCACGAAAGGGATTTTGTTTGTCCGAATCACGTGAATAATGAGGGTCTGCGTCATCAATGACTCGACAAACCATCCAGTTTGAAACACCGATGCCCGTGCAGGATCCCAGCAATTGAATAGAAACAACATGACGAAGTACGTAGTGTAGTCAAATATGGAACTGATCGGACCGATGAAAAGAATAAAACGCCGTAGTTCATACATCGACCATGGGCGGGGTTTTTCGATTTGTTCCGGGTCGACGTTATCGGTGGGGATCGGAACTTGCGAAAAGTCATACAACAAATTGTTGGTGAGTACCTGGATCGGCAGCATCGGGACGAACCGCAAAAACGCGCTTGCCCCTAATACGCTGAACATGTTCCCAAAGTTTGAACTGGCTCCCATTCGCACGTACTTGATGATGTTGGCGAACACTTTCCGCCCTTCCAGAACTCCCTCCTCCAGGACCATCAGACTTTTCTCGAGCAGGATGACATCTGCGGATTCCTTAGCAATATCGACTGCAGAATCGACGGAGATACCAACATCAGCCGCGCGTAATGCTGGGGCATCATTGATGCCGTCGCCCATGAAGCCGACCACGTGTCCACGGGCACGAAGCACATCGACGATACGTCGTTTGTGTGCGGGGGAAAGGCGCGAAAAGAGAGTCGCCTTGTCGACCGCGCCGGCTAGTTCTATGTCCGTCAGCTTTTCGATGTCCGCTCCCAGAAGGGAATCTTCGGTTGAAAGGCCGACATCGTGGCAGACTTTTTTGCTCACGAGATCGTTATCTCCGGTGAGGATTTTAACCGCGACACCGTGCATCTTGAGCGCGCTGATAGCCGGGCCGGCAGTATCCTTTGGAGGGTCCAGGAAGGCAACGTAACCGATGAGTATCAAATTGAGTTCATCTTCTTTAGAATAGGATGCACGCGGTTCTACATCTTTGTACGCCACGGCGAGGACGCGGAATCCCTCCGAGCTCAAGCGTTGATATTCATCTCGCAGGTCTTGGATGAGAATGGGATCCATTGGTAGGACCTCTTCATCCAACTCAAAACGGGTGCACCGTTGAAAAATCTCTTCGGGAGCGCCTTTCGTGAGCAACCGGTAGGATTCGTCCGGACGCTTCACGATAACCGACATCATGCGTCTTGAGAAATCGAACGGGATTTCATCAACCTTGGCATGGCGTTCGAGGTTCGTCAACTCGAGCACTTCTCGACGGTCGAGAATGGCACGATCCAATACGTTCTTGAGTCCGGTCTGAAAGTGACTGATGAGATATGCATCCAAGAGAACCATGTCATCTTCTTTTCCGACCACATCGCAGTGGTGTTCAAGGATAACGTGATCCATCGTCAACGTGCCAGTCTTGTCCGTACACAAAACATCCATTGCGCCGAAGTTCTGGATGGAGTTCAAGCGCTTGACAATGACCTTCTTTCGGGACATGAGCATCGCCCCTTTCGACAGACTTACCGAAACGATCATGGGAAGCATCTCCGGCGTGAGTCCTACCGCAACTGCGAGAGCGAAGAAGAACGCCTCGCTCCAGTTCCCCTTCGTTAGGCCATTGATCACAAAGACGAGCGGCACCATTACCGCCATGAATTGAATCATGAGCCAGGTGAAACGTTTTATCCCCTTGTCGAAACTGGTTTCGATTTGCTGGCCGGCAATACTCCCGGCCATACTGCCGAAATAAGTCTTTTTTCCTGTTGTCACAACCAAGCCAAAGGCTGTGCCGCTTTCAACGCTCGTCCCTAGGAAACAGACATTCGATAATTCCAGTGGCGAGACATTCTCCCTGGTTTCCAGCGCATCGAATTTCTCGACGGGCAAAGACTCCCCCGTGAGACTAGCTTGAACAATAAACAAATCCTTCGACGATACGATCCGAAGGTCTGCCGGGATCATATCTCCGGCTGAGAGCTTGACGATATCGCCGGGTACGATATCCTTCAAGGGGAGCTCGTTGGCAGTCCCATCCCGGATGATGGTCGCCGTCACCTTGATCATTGCTTTCAATTGGGCTGCAGCCGTGTCTGCCCGTGTTTCTTGCACGAACTTGAGGAGCACTCCCAAGACCACCATGAGCACCATGACGGTTCCTGCGCGCACGTCTCCCGTCCCATACGATATGATCGCCAGCGCGCTCAAGAGTATTACAAGAGGATTCCGCAGTGTCGACAGGAAACGCCAAATCCCACTTCGGCGGATTTCTTCAATGACTACGTTCGGTCCATTCGTGCTCTGACGTAAATCAACTTCCGTTTGTGATAGTCCCTGCAAGGAGCTGCTCAATTTCGCTAGAACTTCGGCAGCTTCCTCATGGGCTGCCTTGATGAGGAGTGGTGACACATGGATCTGACTTGAGATCTTGGACGAGGATGCGGAAAATCGCGGAACGAATTTTCTGAGTTGGTCGGCAGTCATTGATTCCTCCGCGAGAAGGTTGTCGGGTTAGATTTCTGTATGAATTCGTGCGGCGGCGAGGCCGAACACGGGGCATATCTATTCCTAAGCAGAAATAGAGGGAACAATTCTATCACATCTGGCTAGCGAGTTAAAAGAATGTGGACTATTGGCCCTTCTGGAGCGCCAAGATACGTCGCGTAAGAAAAGGAAGCAACACTTTTTGCCGAAATGAGGTGGTGGGCTTCGAGATGAGAAACATCGCTGGGACTTGATACCCCTATGTAAACGCGGGCTAAGGAAGATCGACGCTTTACCGCAAGATCTGCCAGAGCAAATTAACGGCGAAGAAGAGTTTGGCCGTTCCGAGAAGACTGAGCGGGATGATTGATATTAAGGGAAGCGATGCGTGCGAATCGTAGAAATTGCTCCCTTTCCCATGGAGAAGTTGTGCAAAAAATGTGTGCCTCTACGCATAGGAATTCCATATTCTCGAAGGCTCGCAACGTTTGCGGCCGGCACCCAATTTCATGCCGGATGGCATGCTCGCCTTTGCACATTGCTCTGAAACAAGACTGCGGTGCTGTTCAATGAATGCTTGACTTCTTGGTCACAGGAGCACGTCCGTCAAGTGCCGTACCTCCTCTTCCATCGCTACCAAGGTTTGCACTTTTCCAGACAGGTTTCCCCGGACCTGAGAATCCATCATGGCTGAGCATTCTCAAAACGAACAGAATGGCGATGACGATGAGTGTCACGCCAAACCAGAACCTATCCCGTCTGCCGAGCCGGATCCTATTCTGATGCCAAACCATCACTATCCCACGCTGTGCTTGAATAAGGCAAAGGACACAACACTCAAGAATATTCGCGCAATGCCATCAGTGTCTTTTTTGGTCGCGTCCTGAGTGCCATGATGTTCTTCGAGGTGTTGAACAAATTCTGCAAAGGAGATGCCTCTTGGAGTCCTTCCATCGGGATCATAAGAGATGCCGTCGTCGGCGTCATACATTGATTCTCTGACCA
>Ga0335081_10009876_pt1 | contig 15378 bp, 20 predicted proteins | sample Lox_Sample_35_FD_206713 | JGI IMG/M metagenome (GOLD analysis project Ga0335081, IMG submission 206713) | Soil microbial communities from Loxahatchee National Wildlife Refuge, Florida, United States - Lox_Sample_3.5 | ecosystem: Environmental > Terrestrial > Soil > Wetlands | place: USA...
GCCCGCAGGAGCAATACCCAATTGCGCCAGAACGGCAGGAACACCTGTAAACACGGCAAGCACCACAGATAACCGGCGGAATTTGGTTTTCATGAATCGGTCATAGCAGCAATTTAAAAGCCAGAAACTGCGCCTCGGCCAGTCCATCACGGACGGCGCCAACGACGATGATGTCCATCCTGTGAATCCTGTCTGATCACGTTGGCAACGGCGGGGTGGTCAGCCGCATCTGCTGCAACATTTGCTTCTGTTGAGCCTTGAGTTTGCCGTTCATTGCCGCCAACACGTCCAGCAACAGCTTTTGCTGTCCCTGATACGCCTTGGACAGTTCGGCCCGGCAGGCGATGGCGTCTGAAAATCAGGGCACGAGCCGGGCACGATAGAATCGCGCTCCGGCGACGGCGGCGGGCAGGTCAACGGCAAACCCGGCTGACGCCGGGATAACGAGGTTTTGTTTGAACGTCCAGTTGGCCGGCGAGCTCAGGTCGATGGATTCTTCGAGAACGTAATGGTGGAACCGTTCCCCGATGATGGTGAGGCGCGGGATGCCATTGCTTGTTGCAGCGGCCAGAACAGGAGGCGGATTGGTGTAATCGATGAGGAAAATGTCGTAATTGTATCCATCCGCTCCACCCGAGGCGATGGCAGCAACATGGGAGAGATTGGAGATGGAAGTGAAGTCGCTATGACATTCACAGCCCCAGGGAGTGACCGTTCCGTCGCGGCGCAGGAAGAGCATGTTGCCGTTGCCAGCCAAGGCAATGATGTTGGTCAGATTGTCGGGGATGGGGTAAAAGTTATTGGTTGGCCAGATGGTTAAGGAACCATCAAAATGAAGGACGGCATTTGCATAGATGCCACCGGTGGCCACGGCAACCACGTTGCTCAATTCGGGATGCGTGTTGGTGGCTGCGTAGTTCCATTCCACTACCGTGCCATCGGCCCGCAACGCCATGGCGCTACTGCCTTCATCGCTGGCGGCGACCGCCACGACATTGGTCAATCCTTCCGGCAAGTTCAGCAACTGCTGGGAGTTGTCGCCCCAGGCAGTGACGGTCCCGTCGTCGCGCACAGCGAAAACGGTATAGAATCCCACCGCCAGTCCAACGGCATTGGTCAAATTCGCCGGCTGACTGGAGATGGCGCCGTAGAAATCATCACCCCAGGCGACGGTGGTGCCATCGGCGCGCAAGCCAAAGGCCGGGTCCCATCCGGTAGCGATGGCAACCACATTGCTGATGCCCGGATCGGTCGCGCTATTGCCCCATTGGGCCACCGTGCCGTCGGCACGCAGTGCCACCAGAGAATATACGCGGACGTCCACCGCCACGGCATTGGTCAACACTGGCGCCACGCCCATGTTGTAACCGTAGGCAACGACCTGACTGGCCGGTGTAGGGGCAAGGGAAAGACCGAAAACGAGGCCGGCGACCAATGCGAGCGGAAACGATTTGAACGAGCCAGAACAGGAAATTCTCCTTTTCATAATGAGGTGCTGAGTTTCCCGAAAAATAAGCGATATGCTTCCAAAATCAAGAACGCAACCCGCGCTAGCTCGGCAACGGGAATGTGTCGGCTCTGCGCCCCATCGCCTTTGCGGTCAAATATTTATCGCCAGCTCAGGTCAAATCCAGGTGGCAGGGTGGAGTCATTTGAACATCAAACGACTGTTCAGTCGCATCTGCTGCAACATTTGCTTCTGTTGAGCCTTTGGTTTGCCGTTCATTGCGGCCAACACGTCCAGCAACAGCTTTTGCTGTCCCTGCCGTGAATTGTTTTACAGGAGGAAACGGAGAAAACAGAGGTCCGCTCATTTTTCCCTCCGTTATCTTTGTTGGCTTCTGTGAAATGAAATCCGCGTTCATCCATCTGTGGTTAAAAATCGGCGAGCTTCCGGCGCCTGCCGTGAAATTTGCAGAAGGAAACAAAGTGAACAAAGTATGGGGATGGCCTGTAGTTCTTCGCGTTTTCAAGGAAAGGCTTGTTTTCCGTCGGATTTCGGGTGATCGTCCTGTCATGGAAATTGTCTTTGACGTGACGCAGGAAGGCGACGGCGGCTATGTGGCCGAGTGTCTCTCCCACGATATCTTCACGCAAGGCAACACATGGGAGGAATTGCGCGCCAACGTGCGCGAGGCTGTATCCGCTTATTTTTTTGACCAGCCCAAACCCGCCGCGGTGCGGCTGCACCTGGTGCGGGATGAGCTTCTGGCCGGGGCATGAAACTCCCCCGCGATTTGAGCGGCGCGGAATTGATCAAGCTGCTCTGCAATATCACGGTTATCGCCGGGTCAATCAGGAAGGCAGCCACGTGATTTTGGAAACGGATTCCCCGCGTCACCACCGGCTGGCGGTTCCCGATCACAATCCGCTGCGCATCGGCACGCTCAACGCCATCCTGCGCACCGTGGCCGAAGTCAAAGGCGTGAAAAAAGAAGACATCCTCAATCTGCATTAGCAGTTCTCCGCGTCTTTACGTTAATCCGGTTTTGTAGCACATCGAGCGCGGCGTCTGGCGGCCTGCGCGTGACACCGACCCGGTCACGTGCGCGCGTTAACGAACCCATCACATCGGACCTGCTGGATTGTCACCAGACAGAGGGAATCAAGCGCCAGGGTGTACGCTGGCAATATTCGGCATAGCCGGGCAGCTCGTGCCGCAGTATTTTCTCTTCATTGAGCAGGCGCAGCACGAGAACGGGGGCAATGAGCGCGAGCGCCGGCAACATGACGAACGAGCCGAGCGTGAGCGGAATCCAGAGCCAAATCACGAGCGAGACAGAATACATGGGATGCCGGACGAAACGGTAAGGGCCACGGTCGGCCACGGTCTGGCCGGCCTCGGTTTGAATGATGGTGGCCGCGAAGCGATTGGCGTTGCAGACCGGAATCAGCAAAAGGTAGCTGCCCACATAGAGCAGCAAGGCCAGCCACGTCAACCACCACGGCACAGGCGCGAAGCAGGTTTGCGACCAGCCAAAACGATGGTCCAAACCGCACAACGCGTAAAAAATGACGGAGACAATTTTCGCAATGAACATGACCCATTTTTGCGCGCGGATCTTTTCCTTTCGCAGCAAGCGGCGGGCGAGGAATTCAGGATCGCGCCGGTAGTAATAAGCGCAAAAGAAAATCGTGAGGACCAGGGTTACGGCCATAAACGCCCAGGCCTGCCAGAAATGGACGGTGCCGGGGACAAACAAACAAACGGCCAGGAAGATTTGGCCGACCAGACCCAGGCCAATCAAGCGCGTCAGGAGATATTTGGTTTTTGGATTTTCCAATGGTCAAAGAGTGCCATGCTTACGGCGCGCTGTCAGCAACTCCGGTTCCGGGCGACGCGGGATTATTGAGTCATCCCGTTAATCCTGCCTGATCACTTCGGTAACGGCGGTGCGGTCAGCCGCAGTTGCTGCAACATTTGTTTCTGTTGGGCCTTTGGTTTGCCGTTCATGGCAGCCAACACGTCCAGCAACAGCCTTTGCTGCTCCTGCCGTGAATTGTTTTACAGGAGGAAACAAAGGGCACAAAGAAAGCAGAAAGCCTTCGTTTGCTTCTGTGGTTTTTTGCCGACACGAGCGCGGCGTCTGGCGCCTGCCGTGATTTGCATTTCCATCCGAGTCATCCACGCAAAATGAGTGTTTGCAGCGAAATTTGGCTGGTTTTTTGCTTTGCGGTGTCGCGTGAGTACATTACTCTGGTTGACTTCAATGACTTTCCGGTTGGACATCGATAAAGCGTTAGCGGCCACAGCTTATTTGATTCAAAAGGCCGGTGGCCGGTTCGATGTGTTTGTTCTTCTCAAGACGTTGTACCTGGCGGACCGGACGGCGCTCATCAAATACGGACGCACGATTACCGGTGACAAGTTTGTGTCCATGCCCAAGGGACCGGTGCTGTCCAGAATATTTGATTTGATTCGGGGCAGGGAAATTCCCGATGATCCTCAAGCGTTGGCGAAATGGCAAAGATTCGTTTCGGACCGGGAGAAGCATTTGTTGCGCTTGAAAGACACCCCGGAGTTGGGATTTCTTTCGGTGAGAGAGATGGAAATTCTGGATGAGGCGTTTCGGACCATTTCGGAAGTTCCTCCATATTGGCTGGCTGAGTGGACGCATCGGGTAATGCCCGAATGGGAAGACCCCAAAGGCAGCAGCAAACCCATTGACCCGGTCAAGATTCTGAAGAACGCCAAAAAGTCAGATAAAGAAATCGCAGAAATCGAAGAGGAACTGTCCTCCATCAATAGTCTCAAAAGTCTTCTGGCACGATTCGTCATGCAGAAGGGTGATAGATTTCTGATGGGGAGCGTCGGCGGGAGCAAAAAGCACCTTTGGATTCTGATTTCGGATTTAAATGAACACCATGGCACTGGTGTTATCGTCAATCTGACCACAAACAAGGAGCGAAGCGGTGGTGATTGTTCATTGTGTCGAGGTGAGCACCCCTGGCTTACAGAGGAATGTTGGGTTTCTTTCGGAGATGCCATGTGCCTCACGCCTGAGAAATGGCAAAAAATCCAACAGGGAATCACCAAGAAGCTCATCATCCAGCGCGAGCCGTTGGCGAACGTTCATTTGGAAAAAATCATTCCGGCTGCAAAAGTTAGCAAGGCGTTTCCTTCAGTCTGTTTGAAATTCTTGGACTGATTTTTGTCCCAATTTTTCGCCCCCCAAACTGACCCGGCTGGAGCCGAGGCATCCGGCCAGTGATTATTCCTCCGATATACGGCATCGGAGCAGGCTGCCCAACTTCCGCCGGCATCTGATTTCCGTCTTCGCACTGCTTCGCCGAGATAAGTCGGCGTGACGAGGTGGGTTTTGGTATCAACTCAAGGGGTAGCGCACGCGCCGCAGACCGCCATCGTTCATCTTGATGTCCGGGGAGATGAACGGCCCCAGGCCGGCGGGTGTCACATTTTTGCGCAGGGCGATTACAATTATTTTTGTAATTTTGCGGACGTGTTCAGCGTCCGGTGAAGGTGATGAACAATCTCAGGAGCCGTCAAATGAAAAGAATCTTCAATCTTGCAGTTTTGCTGTGCGGGCTGGCCGCCCGGCCGGCGCCGGCCCAACTGGCCGTCCCGCCCCCGGCGCCCGTCTATCAACCGCTCTCCACCCAGCAACTGGACCAGTTGCTGGGGCCGATCGCCCTTTATCCCGACCCGTTGATTGCGCAAATCCTGCCGGCGGCCACGCTGCCCACGGAGATTGTGCTGGCCGACCGCTACCTGAGCGGCGGGGGCGGTCTCGACCAGATTGATCAACAGCCGTGGGACGCCAGTGTGCAAGCGCTGGCCCGCTATCCGGATGTGCTGAAATACCTGGATGACAACCTGGACTGGACGACGGAGCTGGGTCAGGCCTTTCTCAACCAGCCGCAGGATGTGATGGATTGCATCCAACGCCTGCGCGCCTCGGCCCGGAACCTCGGCAACCTCCAGTCCACGCCGCAAGAACAGGTCGTTGACGATGGCGGGTATATTGAAATTCTGCCGGCCGAGCCGCAGGTAATTTATGTGCCGGTCTATCAGCCGGACGTGGTTTATTATCAAAGCGGTTTCGGCCTCACTTTCGGCACCGGCTTTGCCATGGGCGCCTGGTTGAATTGCGATTTTGACTGGCATCATCACAATTTGATTGTGTGGGGCCGCGACCATCCGCGTCCGGCCGACTGGTGGCGTGAGCGTCCCGACCGGCGCGATGCCGACCTGGGCCGCCAAACCACGGTCTGGCACGCGACCGGGCGCAGCTATCCCGTTGTGGTCAATCGCGGTGACCGGGGTTGGAACAATCCGGACGCACACCCGGCCGTTCCGGTGGCGGGCCGGCCGGAAGCGCGCCCGACACCGCCGCACACGGTCACAACCATTGGCACGCCGGCCAACACCCCCAGACCCGCGGCCACCCCCAGACCCGCAGCGACCCCCGGACCGGCGCCCGTCCAGGTGGTGAACCGGCCCGCGTCGGTTCCGACCCAGCATTCCGCACCCGCCAGCCACCCGGCCTCGAACAGCGCGCTCACCGGCATCCAAAGTCCGCGCGATACCAGAGCCGACAGCAACCGTGGCCGGCAAAGCCTCCAGACGGTTGCTCATTCCGCGCCGGCCCGGTCTGCGCCGGTTTCGCGGCCGGCTCCAGCCGCCGGTGGCGGCAGTCATGCCACCGGTTCACAACCGAGGCATTGAAAGTTTATCCCCATGACCCGCACAAAAATTTTATCGCCCATGAAAACGAACTTTGTTTCCTGCTGGCGCCGGACGGGGACCTTTGCGTCCGCACCGGTTCTGGTCGCGCTCATCTCGGCGCTGCCCGGGCGTCTGCCGGCCGCCGATGAACAGACCTTCACTTCACCCGACGAAGCGGTGAACGCGCTGGTCGTGGCGGCGACGCAACATGACACGAACGCCCTGCACGCCATCTTCGGGCCAGAGGGGCACGGAGTGATTTCGCCCGATGTTGTCCAGGCCACGGAAGAATACAGAATGTTTGTGCAGCACCTGACGGAAAAGACCCAGCTCAGCACCAACGCCGATTCCAGCCTGACGCTGGAGCTGGGTACGAACGGCTGGCCGTTTCCGATTCCACTGGTGACGCAGGATGGCCGATGGTTTTTCGACACGGCGGCGGGCAAGGCGGAGATTCTCAACCGCCGCGTCGGCCGGGATGAACTCGGGGCAATTGCCGTCTGCCGCGCTTATGTGGAGGCGCAGCGCGAATACGCCGGCCAGGACCGGCTGGGCGACGGTGTGCTGGCGTACGCACAGTTCCTGCGCAGCACCCCCGGCACGCACGACGGTCTTTTCTGGCCGGCCAAACCGGGGGAGGAATTAAGTCCGTTGGGCCCGCTCGTCGCCGCCGCGCGCGTGGAAGGGTATCACCGCACGGCCAGGATGATGAACGACGAGCAGGCGCCCTATCATGGCTACTATTTCAAAATCCTGACGCGCCAGGGCAAACACGCGCCGGGCGGCAAGTATGATTACATCATCAATGGCCGGATGATTGCCGGGTTTGCGCTGGCCGCCTGGCCGGCGGAATGGGGCAACACCGGCGTGATGACTTTCATTGTCAACCAGCAAGGCAAGATTTATCAGTGCAACCTCGGCAAAAACACCGCGAAGCTTGCCGCGGCCATGACCCGGTACGACCCCGACCGCCGATGGACGCTGGTGCCATGAAGTGTGAAGGCGTGAAGGCGTCAGTCCCGCATAATCGTATATTTCTGGCGACCCCGGACGGCTGTTGCCCATTGACCGCGGCCTCTGGCGGCTGCCGCAACCCTTTTCAACGCACCTGCCTTCGCAGGGCTTCGGCACGGCAAGGAGGCGCAGGGGTGATGATATTCTCAAGCGAAGATTGAGGGTGGATAATGGAGGATGTTGGCTTCTTTGATCATCCATCTTCAGTTTTCCATCTTCCATCTTCGCCGAAAGTCTGCGGTCCTCGGCGTTCTCCGCGGCTCGGCGTTAATCCGCTTTTTGCGGCGTGTCGTCCGTCTGCGCTACGCTTCACCGCGACACGAACGCGGCCTCTGGCGTCCGCCGTAATCAAGAGAGAAATTTTCCTCGACGAGCGGCGACCGTTTTAACCCGATGATTCCGGATGGCTTGTAATCAGGCCGGACTCGGATAGGCTCTGGTAATGGAAACCACAGCCATTGGCATCATTCACTCGCCGCCTCAGCGCGCGACCGGCACCCCGCTGCTCGGCCTCAAGCCGTATGTGCCGGCCTTCGATGCGTTCCAGGCAAAACGAATCGGCTGGTGCGCTCAAGTGCGGGAATTTCCCACGGCGACGAACGGACGCTTTGAAACGGGTGAGACCGCATCACCGGCGTGAATTTCCATGAGCACCGAAAACAAAGGCTCATTTTCGGGCAAACGGTTTGCGGCGAACAGCGCCATTGTCCTGTCATTCATTGTGGCGCTGGAGTTCGTGATGATGATCAGCCCGTTCGCGATGGTGTTCTATGCGGCGCTGAATCCATTTTTGCTCGCGCTGAATCAGTCAGCCGCCACCCGCTGGCTCACGGCTTTTTTCCTGCCGCACATGGTCGTGCCGCCTGACGCTTTCCTGAAAGCACTGCGAGTTTCGGGGTCGGTGGCATTTCTCGGCGGGACGTTCGTCTTCCTGGTTTGTGCGACGCAGGTCTATGCAGGCAAGTTGATCCGGCCGGGTGTTGCCCGGGGCGGTCTTTATCGCCTGATCCGGCACCCACAATACGTGGGGCTGGCGCTGGCGGCCTGGGGTCTGGCGGTGATGTGGCCGAGGTTTCTGACGCTGACGCTGTTTGCCGTCATGCTGTTTCTCTACTTCCTGCTCGCGCGCGACGAAGAGCGGCGGATGCTGAATCGGTTCGGCGAGAGTTATCAGCGTTACATGAGCCGCACCGGGATGTTTTTGCCGCGGGCGGTGGAGCGGGCCTTGGGCGCAAGCGACCAGCCGAAGCCGCCGCTGACCCCGGCAAGAGCCGCCGCCATCTTCCTGGGTTTGATGCTGGTCTGCGTTGGCAGCGGATTTCTCCTGCGCGCCTACACCGTGCGCCACCTGCCGCTGACACAAGTGGGCAACATGGATGTCATCGCCATTACGAGCGGAGATTTGGCGGAAGCGAAGGACTTGCTGCCGTCCGTATTGGCGGACCCGGCCGTGGCGTCGAAACTCCGGTCTGTGCGCCCACAACCCGGCCACCGCCTGCTGGCTTATTTCATTCCCATTGATTACGTGATGCAGGGGATGATTGCCGATACCGGGCCGGAGTGGAAATTATTCGAGCACCACAAAACGTTCCGCATGATTGCGGAATACATTCTCCATCCGTTCGCCCACCTGACCGGCGGGCATCATCCCAGCATGGCGATGACGCACCATGATGCCAGCATGTATAACAGCCCGATGATGAAACGGCGCGTCATCTTCCTGGATATTTCGCGTGAAAAGGGGCCCGTGCGGTCGGCGGCGGATGAGTTTGGCATCAACATCCAGCGCACGCCGCTGTTCTTTGTGGATGTGCATCTGCACACAGGAGAGGTGCTCGACGTTCAGGATTTGGCCGGGGGCAGCGGCTGGGGCAAGGTGCCAACCCCGATGTTTTAGCAAGTCGGGATCAGCCCGGCGGCCGAAGTCCGCGTACGGTTCAAGCGCGTCAAGCGATTAAAAGAGCTTTCCGTCGCCCAACGAGGTTGGACGTTGGACGTGCTGAACGTTGTGAGAGGCATCACTGAGGCAGGGACGGCACGTTGCGCCGTCCGCGCCCCAGGCGGGCGCCAGCTTCCGGCGGCGCTACCCTCAACCGTCTCAGTTCGGAGCAATGACGTGGACCGCGTTTGATGTCACTTCCACATCCAAACCCGCGTAGATGCTCCCGGCGGAGACCTCCCCGCCCGGATAGGTCTTGAGTCTCTCTATTTGCGCCTGGAGCGCCGAAAGATTGTAAAATTTTCGTTCCACAACCACCCGCTCGGCCACGTCCCGGCGCAAACGATTTTCCAGGAGAGCATAGTCTATATTGGCCTGATCCAGACTGGCCTCGGTCGAAGCGATTTGGCCCGTGAGGCCGGCCACCTGGTTGGTCAAATCGCCGACGCGCCGGCCCGAAGTCTGCAGCGTTTGATTCTCCGATTCCAATGCTGCGACCTGCCGGTTCAGGTTGGTGATTTGTTCCGCGTCGAGCGCAATGGTGGATTCAGCTTCAATCAACAGGTTTGAAAGGGTCACCGACGCAGACTGGTACGCGTCCAGGCGGTTGGATAGTGTGAGCACCGTTCCTTTGTAAAAGGCGATGTGTATCTGCGCCGACTCCAACCGGTTCGAAAAATCGGCAATCCTGCCGGCATCCTTTTCATGTTGTACGGTATCACCCCGTTTCATCACGACCAGCGATATAACCAACAGGGTGCAGGTCAAGGCGAGGGCGGCAGGCAAATAGTGTTTCATACGGCGAGCAGCGCAATCAAATGAAATTCGCGCCCACTCATCGCTGAAAACTTCGCAAAGGTAAAACCGATTGGACAAGAATGGATTTGTTACGATTCCGTTACACCCGGATGCGGCGCGGATTGCGCGGATTCACACGGATTGAATGGACGATCATTCGTGCGATTCGCGTGAACGTCATAATATTTTGTCCTTCCGGCGCATCTGGAAAAATTGATGTGATTACGGCAGGGGCAACTGACGATTGCCTTCCGGCATCTGCGGTTAAAATCTCTTTTCCCAGCGCCTTTGGGTCTCAGCGTTGGATTTTCCCGCATTTCGCCCTGCGTCACTCCGGAATCATTCCGATCGTCCTCAGCCACGTCTCCACCAACTGAGGCCATTCCGTGATTGGAAGCCTGGTGCGCCGCAGCCCGAACGCATGCCCGCCTTGCGCATACAAATGCATCTCTACGGGAACCCCGGCGTTCTTCAACGCAATGTAGTAAACCAGCGATTGGTTTACACCGTCCACGTGGTCATCCTCCGCCTGCAGCAAAAATGCAGGCGGCGTCCGGCGGGTGATATGAGCGGCAATATCCGGATTCAACTCAAAATCGTTATTTTCAGTCCACAGATGCCCCGGATAAAGAGCTATGGCAAAATCCGGGCGGCAGCTCTCTTTGTCGGCCGCATCCACGGCCGGGTACAAACGGCGCTCAAAATGCGTGCTGATGGCTGCCGCCAGATGGCCACCAGCCGAAAACCCGAGCACTCCAATCTTGTGCGCATTGATATGCCACTCCGCGGCGTGAAAGCGCGCCAGCCCCACCGTCCGCTGCGCATCCTCCAGCGCCAGCGGTGATTCAGGGTACGGGCCGGATTTCGGATAACCCGAATCGGGATACGGTTTCGAGCCGGGCACGCGGTATTTCAAGAGCACCGCGGTGATCCCCCTGGACGTCAGCCAGTCACAAACCTCCGTGCCTTCCAGATCGATGGCCAGCCCGTAGTAGCCGCCACCCGGAAAGACAACTATCGCAACGCCTGTATTCGTTCCCCTTGGCGAATAGACCGTCATCGTAGGCCGCGAGACGTTCCCCACCCAAATCCACGGCTTACCGGCAACCCAATTGTTCGTTACGGTCGTAGCCATCTCCGGCCCGGCGACCGGCCGCGCATCCGGCGCTGCCCCCGGCCAGATCGGCACTTGCGTCTGTCCCGGCGACGGCTGCCAGACATTGGTCTGCGCGTTCAGACGGCCAAGTGCAAACACAAAACCGAGAGTAAGGAGCAAGGGCTTCATCGCGATCCTGGAGATGACAGGCCGGGCGTGCGCTGTCAAGCAGAAGACGCTTTGCGTGACTGAAGCCGGGGCGTCCGGCCAGCGATGGTTCCTGCCTCACCCGCCGCGAGCAAAGAAAGCATACAGAGCATAGAACAGCAGGAAGGCAAGGCCAATGATGGTCGGGGCAACCAGCAGCCAGAATATTACCAGAGAAACTATGGATAGCGGTGTGCGAATATTAAAAAGCGCCCCGCACTTATTGCACCGGACCCGTCGGGTGCGGCCCGCATTGCGAAAGAGGACGGCAAAAAGGCCACCAGCCAGAAAGATAAGCCAGCTAAAAGAACCCCTCAGTTCGACTGCCGGTTTGTAGCCATCAAAAGCGCCACAGACGGGACAAGCCATGATCGGTCCGGTAAAAAGCTCTGAACGGGCCGGAGGACCAGCCCCGGGAACCCTGGCAATGAGTGGATTCCGGTCATTGGCACAAACAACGGCGTCATCCGGAAATTCTTTCCCGCAGTAGGGGCAAGATTTCATTGGCGAAGGCGTGAAGATGTTTTGTCGCCCGGCCGCTCATGTCAATACTCGCTTCGCTCGCGAGTTGGAAGTCCTCGCGGATCGCCACCATTCGTCCTGACCACTCCGATAACTTTCGCGAGCAGGTCCCCGGTGTTCCGCCGCAATCCTCGACCATTTTGCGGAACCCGGCGGTTGCCGGAATTATTTGGAACTTGCGGCTTGCTATGGCGGGGGCGGCAATTCAATTTCAAGGCAGCAAGGTTGCATGGCCGCGGTAAATCCCATCGGCGAAAGCTTCCCCCGGATACTGGTTGAGGGTGCAAAGTCACCCGGTCAGGGGCTTGAGCGTCGTTTCCGTTATTGGTCCTGGTGGCTGGTGTGGTTCGTCGCGGTCTGGCTGGCCGGTTGTCTCCGGCTGGCGCACGACCCCATCGCCCTGTTCAGACAGAATTGGGTTTTCATTCCAGTCGGATTTTGCGGGGCGGTGCTGGGGAACATCTCCGCGGTGGGCGGCGGAATTGTTTTCATTCCGGTCATCATGTTTCTCTTTCAACTGCCGCCCGTGACCGCTTTGAAAATTGCGCTGGCCAGCCAATCGTGGGGCATGACCAGCGGCGCCATCGGCTGGATTCAGAAGCGGGTGGTTCCCCTGGAGGCCTTGAAACTCACCGTGCCGGGGTTGTTGCTCGGCAGTTCCATCAGTTCGCTGGCAGTCCATCCCAACGCGCTGCTGGTCAAATTACTGTTCGGGCCGGTTTCAATTTTACTGGGCGTTCTGACGATCATCCTTTCCCGAAGGGCGATGAAATCGGCGGCGCGGCAGGCCATTCCGCCGAACGCGGCATTTCCGCTCTTCATCATTTCCGGCATTGGCGGTCTCCTCACCGGCTGGATTGCCATTGGCGAAGGCGAACTCGTGGCGGCGCTCCTGATGCTGGTTTATGGAGTGGACGCGGCCATGTGCATCGGTTTGGGCGTGCTGCTGCTGTCCATCAACTCCATTTTTCTGACGCTGCTCCACAGCTTTTTTCTCGGCGGCATACCCTGGAACATCGCCGCCTTCACCGGGCTGGGTTGTGTTTTCGGGGCGCGATTGGCCCCTTACTTGAGCCATCGTTCGAATCCGTTGGTGCTGAAAACGATTTTCGCCGTGGTCGCGATTTGTGACGGGATACTCTTCATCGTTCAATACGTGGTGATTCACCATGCCGATTGAGCGCCGGCTTTGCGCGGCAGTACGCTGGACGTGCCGAACATCGTGCCCGACGCATGCACTCCGCGGTTGCCCTGCGAACCGGAGAAGCTCCCTTCGCAGACGACCGAAGGACCGCCAGGCAACAAAGTCTGGAAACCACCCGCGCGGCTTCGTTCACTTCGCCGGCTTCTGTTGATTTTCCGCAAGCGGCGTCACCGCCGCTGCGCTCCAAAACAGCCACCGGGCGGAATGGGGAAAAGAAATTTGCGATTTGTCGTGGTAGTGAGCGGGAATCTGTTAAGCTGTCTGCCCATGAACATACTGATCGAGAACCACGACACGTGCGAATATCTGACCCCGGCGGGGCAGTGGACGAAAAACCCGCTCGACGGCAAGCGTTTTCCGGCAACGACAACGGCGTTTCGCGCGGCGAAACTGGAAGCCATCGGCAAGTTCAACATCGTCTGTCACATCCCCGCGACGAATCAATTCATCAACCTGGATCACGGCCGGGGCAAGGGCCTTCCTGAGCTCGGCGTCGGAACTTCTGCCGGAAGTCCCGCCTGAAGCGGACGCCCGCGGTCATTCGCAAGCGCGGGCGGTCTTTATCGCAATCGCCACGTGATACGCGCCTTGTCCAAATCGTAGGGGGACATCTCCATTTTCACGCGGTCGCCGACGGTCAGGCGGACGAAGCGTTTGCGCATCTTGCCGCAGATGGTAGCCAGCACGAGATGTTTGTTGTCCAGTTCAACGCGAAACATCGTGCCGGGCAGAACCACTTTCACCTGGCCCTCGACTTCAATGGCTTCTTCTTTCATGGGACGATCGGGACGATCAATAGCGATTGCGACCGCCGCCGCGATAACCGCCGCCGCCGGATTCACGCCGGCCGCCGCCACCGCGTTCCTCGCGCGGCCGGGCCACGTTGACGGTGAGGGCGCGTCCTTTCAATTCCGTCCCGTTCAGGGCGGCGATGGCTTTCTGTGCTTCCTCGTCTGTGCTCATGGTCACAAAACCAAAGCCGCGCGGGCGATTGGTGGTGCGATCCATCATCAGATTGGCTTCGGTGACCGTGCCGTGCGCCGCGAACGCGTCCTGCAGGTCGTTTTCGGTTATGTCGAAGGGAAGGTTTCCTACGAATAGTTTATTGCTCATGTGATGTTCAATTGTCGGATTAACCGCACTTTCCCAGACTGTTCCCGGACGCCGGGTCTAAAATCATCACTGAACCGAGTTCACCTGAGATTCCCAGGCCTTGAAAGAGACGAGCTATCTTAGACACAGGCAGCATCGCCGGTTTCGCGGCAATAGCAACAACCATTTGCAATTATTTTTACCCGCCAACCGATCCCGGTGTTTTGTCCGGCATCGCCTCTCCCCCATTTGGACCTGGAAACGCGTACGCTGGCTTCCAAAGCACGGCAACGTCCTGACCCGGTGATTGCGGGTATGCGCTGCGCACCGGAATTGAGCCGCCGCCCGGCGCGACAGCAAATCGGGACTGTGCCTTAATTATCTTTTCCGGGGAAGGTGTGAACGTTAAGAGACATGACCGGTCTAATGGTACGATGTCAACCAAAGGCGTTCATGCTGGCAAATTATGTCGGTAAATTGCTGTTCCCGCGATTGCAGCCCGCAGAGTACAGGCAGAAGTTCAAAATCGTCGCGGCCACCCTGTTGTTCGGCCTGGTCGCCGGCGGCCTGGTGGCGGGGGTCATGATTCTGCGCGGGGCCGTGGGCAAATAGAAATTCCCGGGATGAACGCGTGAAGCGCCCGGGACAACGATTTGGCCGCCTCGGATTTACCGTCGTTGCCTTCCATCATGCGATTTGTCAGGAACGATGCCCGGCGGGAGCATGCCCACGGGCCACCGGCCCGCCAGGTAATTACCGGCTTGCTCGGATTCAAGCCCGCGGGCAGTCATTCGAAGGGGAAGGTGGTCCGGGACAGCCCGACGCGGGGTTCTGACGCGGCCCTGCCGGAGCCTTCTTGCCTTGAGCGGCCGACCCTGGCCGGGCGGCGTGGCGCGGGCGTTTGAAATAAAACTTGCGCGAAACCGAATCCGCGAAGACACTGTCTGTAACAAACAAGACCGATTAGAGTTCAACCATTGTCGGGCGCGGTCGGAGGTTCTCCTTCAGTCTTCAAAGCAGCAATTGATTTATGAGCATGTTTCTTTTTTGGTGCGCCATTGGAGTTGTGGCCGGGGCGGTGTTCGGTTCCATGTTCGAATGGACGCTGCACCGGTATGTCATGCACCGGTCGTTTCTGGTGAAATTTTTCCGTTATGCCTTTGAACGGCACACGCTCGTGCACCATCACGTCTTCAAAGCCGACCACACCTACCATCTCATACACGAGCCGGACAAAAAGACCATTCCAATGGCGTGGTGGCATGGACCTCTGCTGGTAGCGGTGGGATTGCTGCCGTTCCTGATCTGGGCGCTGCTCT
>Ga0335081_10009877_pt1 | contig 15378 bp, 9 predicted proteins | sample Lox_Sample_35_FD_206713 | JGI IMG/M metagenome (GOLD analysis project Ga0335081, IMG submission 206713) | Soil microbial communities from Loxahatchee National Wildlife Refuge, Florida, United States - Lox_Sample_3.5 | ecosystem: Environmental > Terrestrial > Soil > Wetlands | place: USA: Florida...
ACTGTGCGAAAAGGCATAGAGAGCTGATATTAAGAAGTCACGTGCAATCACTACTAGAGTAGTTTCCTCATCGAAGATGGGTGGGATGGGCGGGGCTCTTCACCGAACTGATCACGCACGTCTCCTTTAATTGAACTTGCTTTCTGGTGAGATTGGGGATCACCGTCCGGTCACGAACTGACAAGACCGGCAAAAGACTTACCGTCCGTCAGGTGTTATTGTCATTCCAAACGTCTGCGTGTTCAAGAATTCCCTTGACACATTGGCCTTTCCTCATTATCATTGACTAACCGGTCAGTCAAAATCATAACGAGCGGAGGGACTGTGTCCCCGAGATCGAAGAAAATTGCGGAACAAATGAGAGGACGGACAAGGGAAGCCATACTTGCATCCTCGCTTGAGCTTTTTGCAAAGCGAGGATACTCTGCTACAACGACCGAGGAAATTGCAAGGAAGGCCAAGGTATCGAAAGGTCTCATCTTCTCTCACTTCGATACGAAGCAGGATATTCTTTTCGCAATCGTCGATGAACAATTCGATCGCATCATCAGCAATGTCTTGAAGGAGAATGATGCTCGTCCTGCAAAAGAACGGCTCGTCTCATTTGTCGATGCAACGGTGGATCTCATCAAGAATGACCCATTACTTGCCCGGCTATCGCTTCAGCTCAATCTCGACGATGGGTATCGCAAGCTCATGAAAAACAAGAAGACGAAACAGTACCTGGATGCCTTTCTCTCACAGATGAAAGCCGTTTTCTCGGAGCTTGGATCGAATAAACCGGAGCTCGACTCTTTTATTCTGATGTTTCTCTTTGACGGCATTGTCGCAAATTACACGGTGGCTCCCGAGCTCTTTCCGATCGACGACATAAAACATCATCTCGTCGACATTCTGGTTTCAAGATGGGGAACATCTGGAGATTGATCATAGTTGGTGACATTACGGCGTTTTCTCCGCCACATCAGGAACAATGAACAGAGAGTGTCTTTGTCACACCGATATGCGCAGTGCTGTCTGCTGCTGTTCAGTCTGATGCAACCGGTATTCTCGCAGACCGAAGAGCTGCACGGTCAGGCGTCCGGTTGGTTTACCGGCAATCCATCGAGCCCGGCAACGTCGCAAATTGGGCTTCGTTATATTCCGGATTTCCTGGTCGAAACTGGGTTGGGACACGGGATTACCGGGAGTCTGGACCTGTCGCTGAATGCTAATGCGGCGGGACAATACGCGAGTCAGAAGCATGCTTCCTACGAAGACAATCTGAAACTGTACCGGGCATGGTTCAGGCTTGCCACGGACAGGTTCGAGGCGCGCGTCGGTCTGCAGAAGATCAATTTCGGGACAGCATTGCTGTTTCGCCCGCTTATGTGGTTCGACCGCATTGATCCGCGCGATCCACTGCAACTGACGGATGGTGTTTACGGATTGCTCCTACGCTATTATTTTCAGAACAATACGAACATCTGGTTGTGGGGTCTCTACGGGAACAAAGACACAAAAGGGTTGGAGCTGGAACCGACGGAACAAGCTACGGTCGAATTTGGAGGAAGAGTACAGTCACGCCTGTGGACCGGGGAGATTGGATTGACGGTTCATCACCGTCGGACGAACCAGAGCTCGTTCTTGTCAGGGGCACCCGATACGCTTTCTCCCTATAGCCCAGAGGATCGTCTGGGGTTGGACGGAAAATGGGACGTTGGCATTGGGGTTTGGTTTGAGTCTGTTCTCATCCATCAGCCGACAGAAATTTCCGGAATGAAATACCAGCGACAATGGACAATTGGCGCTGACTACACGTTTGGCATTGGCAACGGACTCTATGCTGCGACTGAGTATTTTGATGCAGACAATCCAACTGAACCTTTCGTTGCCGGCGTTGGAACCGGATTCTCAGGGCTATCGATGAGCTATCCCATCGGTATCGTTGACCAAGTTTCTGCCATTGTGTATCGTGACTGGAGAAATCGTCAATGGTATCGAATTGCCACCTGGCAACGGACATTCGATAACTGGAGTTTCTACCTCCTTGGATTTTGGAATCCTGAAACAATCCAGATTTTTCAGAGCCAGGCGAACAGTAATGCGTTTGCCGGCACAGGGTTTCAGATCATGGTTGTCTTCAATCACTAAAAAACCGACGGTATTCTAATCATGAAGAAACGACTCGATACAGAAGCGATGCAACCTACACGAGACTCCGTACTCATCACGGCCGACAGGATGGACAAAATATATCCTCTTGGCCAGACCAATTTAAAAGCTCTCGATCACATCACCTTGTCTGTGAAGAAAGGGGAGTTTGTGGGATTGGTTGGTCCGAGTGGCTCCGGCAAAACCACCTTGCTCAACATTATGGGTGCGCTGGACACGCCGACGAGCGGGAGTGCCGAGGTCCTGGGACGGCAGATTGAAACGATGACACACAAAGAAGCAGCGCGCCTTCGGAACGAACACATAGGATTCATTTTTCAGACGTTCAACCTTCTGCCAGTGTACAGTGTCTACGAGAACGTCGAGTTTCCCCTGTTATTGCAGGGATTGGATGCATCGCATCGGAAACGGCTTGTGGAGGAGGCCCTGGAATGGGTCGGTTTAGCGGAACGCGCCGATTCCAGGCCGTCGCAGCTCTCGGGGGGACAAAGCCAGCGTGTGGCCATTGCAAGAGCTGTCGTCAAAAAGCCTGACGTTGTCCTCGCCGATGAACCCACTGCGAACCTCGATGCCGCGAATTCCCACCATATCATGAAAACGATGGTCCAACTCAATGAGGAGCTCAAAACTACGTTTGTTTTCGCGACTCACGATGACAAAGTGATAGGTTATCTGAAGCGAAAAATCACCCTCGTTGATGGCAGAGTTTCGAAAGACGAAACTTTCAACAAGAGATCTTGACCTTGAGGTGGATCATGCTCACGCCGAAACTTGCAATACGGAACATCCTGAGTGCAGGGCTGCGAACCTGGCTCAATGTTGTTGCTCTTTCTTTTGCGTTTGTGGCGATCATTTTCTTGCAGGGGTTCTATGACGGGTTGAACGATCAGGTCGAGCGCGCGACGATCGATGCATTGTACGGTGGCGGACAATACTGGCAGGAAGCCTATGATCCGTATGATCCCCTTTCCCTTGACGATGCTCACGCCGTTCTCCCGCCGCAACTTGATACCCTTGCGGATAGGGATGAAGCGACGCCGATCCTCATCCGGCGTGGAACGATTTATCCTCAAGGACGCTTTCGGTCCATCCTCCTGAAAGGAATTGATCCCGATCAAAGAATCCTCTCAATTCCTTCGGCCCTCTTGAACGACACGTCAGACGGCATTCCCGCTCTTCTCGGAAGCAGAATGGCTAAGAGTGTCGGGTTGGACAAAGGAGATATGATCACCGTCCAGTGGCGAGATATCCACGGCACCTTCGATGCACGGGATGTGAGGATCGTCGGTGTTTTTAGGACAACCGTCCAGGATATCGATAAAGACCAAATCTGGATTCCCTTGAAATATCTCCGCCGATTTACCGGAACTGCAAACCAGGCGACTCTGGTTGTCTTGAAGAAAAGCTTCAAAACGGTGCGTGAAGTTGCAGGTTGGGACTTCAAAGATCTCGCATTTCTACTTCGGGATCTTCATTCATTGGTGCGGATGAAGAGTGTTAGCGGGAGTATAATGTACTCGCTTCTCCTTTTTCTCGCTATGCTTGCGATTTTTGACACGCAGGTTCTCTCGATTTGGCGTCGCAGGAGGGAGATGGGGACGCTGATGGCTCTCGGGATGACACGGACAAAAGTGATAGAGCTCTTTACACTGGAGGGTGCGTTCCACAGTGTGCTCGCGATGTTGGTAGCGGCAGTGTATGGGATTCCGCTTCTTGCTTTTGCGGCGAACAAAGGTTTTGCGTTGCCGTCGGCAGCCGACAGTTTTGGGTTTGCTATCGGCGAAAAACTCTTTCCAACCTACACTCCAACCCTGGTGATCGGGACGACTCTCCTGGTGGGTATCGTGACGACCGTCGTCAGTTTTCTCCCGACACGAAAGATTGCGGATCTCAAACCAACCGACGCGCTGAGGGGGAAATTCTCATGATACGGTTCCTTCTCAAAGGTCTGTTTCGTGATCGCTCGCGATCGCTTTTCCCGTTCCTGACAGTTCTCGTCGGTGTTGTCCTGACGGTGTTTCTGCACGCCTGGCTCACGGGGGTCATTTCGAGTTTGATTCAGTCGACTGCAGACTTCAGCACGGGACACGTCCGCGTAATGACTCGAGCATATGCCAAGGAGGCGGATCAGGTGCCGAACGATCTTGCACTTCTCGGAATCGACACTCTGATAGCCGAATTGAAGCACGATTATCCAGATCTACTCTGGACGCCAAGGATCAAGTTCGGGGGACTCCTTGATATTCCGGATGAGCATCATGAAACCAGGGCGCAGGCGCCTGTTAGTGGATTGGGGGTTGATCTGTTGTCCAAACAAAGCCCCGAATGGGGGATCCTCAACATCCAAAACGCCATCGTGAGGGGACGGACGCCGCGAAACCACGGTGATATAGTCATCGGAGACAAGCTTGCCATGAAGCTCAAGATCGAACCGGGTGATACCGCCACGCTGATCAGCTCAACGATGTACGGGAGTATGAGCATCACCAACTTCGTCGTGGTCGGCACTGTTCGGTTCGGAATTGTAGCAATGGATAAAGGCACAATGCTTGCCGACGTCTCGGATATCCAGAAGGCCTTGGATATGCAACACGGGGCTGGTGAAATCCTGGGATTCTTCAAAGACAATCTCTACCATGAAGGCCGGGCGAACGCCGTGACTGCAGAATTCAATAATCACACGGCGGCCGCTTCGGAAGCAACACAGGCGAAGGAGGCATCGTTTCTTCCCGTTATGGGGACCCTGCGAACGGAGAGCGGATTGTCCGATTACCTCGATCTCGTCGACGTGTTCTCTGAAGTCATCATTGGAGTCTTTCTCTTTGCGATGTCGATCGTCCTGTGGAACGCAGGTTTGACGGGAGGGCTTCGCCGCTACGGCGAAATCGGCCTTCGCCTCGCCGTCGGTGAGAACAAGACGCACGTCTACCTGTCACTTCTTACAGAATCGTTGATGATCGGAACCATCGGGTCTGCGGCCGGAACCGCAGTTGGACTCGCACTCGCCTACTATTTGCAGGTGAAGGGTTTTGACATTGGCTCGATCATGAAAGACAGCACCATGATGCTGCCGAACGTTGTCCGAGCGCAGGTTACACCCTTTACGGCCGTGATAGGGTTCTTCCCCGGCTTGCTTGCGACGTTCTTGGGGACGGCAATCTCGGGTGTCGGTATTTACAAGCGGCAGACATCAGAATTATTTAAGGAGCTTGAAACATGATTCGGTTTGCATTTCTGGCATTTGTTGCAATGTCACTGTTCAACTCTATCCAAACTCATTCCGGAGATGAAATCCTGAAGAAGGTCGACGACAACATGTTTTCTGAAACGAAGATCGCCGAGTCGCGAATGGTTATCCACGGAAGGAGAGAAACCAGGACGGTCGAATCCAAGTCGTGGCAGCGCGGAACAAATGAATCGTATACCGAGTTTCTTGCTCCCGCGCGTGAGCGCGGGACCAAGATGCTAAAACTGAAGGACATGCTTTGGGAGTATTCCCCCTCGACCGACAGGACAATCATGATTTCAGGACATTTGCTTCGCCAATCGGTCATGGGCTCCGACCTTTCATACGAAGACATGATGGACGATCCTCACCTTCCGAACATGTACTCCGCCTCCATAGTGTCAGACGACACGTTGAGGGGGCGCGAGTGCTGGGTTCTCGACCTCAAGGCAAAGAAGGGTGATATCGCGTACGACCACCGCCGACTATGGGTCGACAAGATTCGTTTCGTACCTCTCAAGGAAAACCTGTATGCGAAAAGTGGCAAACTATTGAAAACTGTGGATATCAATGAGGTGATGAACGTTCAGGGCCATTGGTTGGCAAAGTCGGTCCTGTACAAGGATGTCCTCAAGGAAGGGGAAGGAACTGAATTTTACATTGATACGGTAACGCTCGATGTGAAAATCCCGGATTACTTGCTGTCGAAGGCGGCCTTGCGAAGATGAGGCGTTCATTTTCTTCTCGGAGGCCTCGTGCCGTTCTTTGATGAGGCACGTGTATCATCTTGCTGGAAATGGATTCGCTTCGCTAGAGGCGTCCAACGTTCTTCCTGAAAGGTGCTTGGAGGAGGACTTTCCTCTCGTTTGATTTTTGCTCCTCGATTCTTTACTTTCTAAACGAGACAGTCGCTCTATCTCTTCCGTTGGGATCTGAACGAGGTCGGAGGACCCACTCGACGTACTTCGATTCTTTTCGCTCCCACTCAAAACGTCAATATTTATGCAATCGCTCTAAACAGAATGAACATCCTTAATTCGGTAAGAGCGCTGGCGATCGGGGTGCTGGGCCGCGCACGTCGACACATTCTACCCGCAACGGATCGAACCGAGGCAACAAACCCTCCTGCATTTTCTTCCCGAGGTGGCGAAACCATATCGGGAGAATCGGCGCAAGGCCTTTTTCATGAAGAATCGCACCTCCGTTCAATTCCTGGATCGGTCGACGAGATAGTTTTCGAGTTTGACCGCGAAGGTACATACGTGAACATTTGGACGGCAGACGATAAGTTGCTCGCGTATCCGAGCAATGAGCTTTTGGGCAAGAGGATAACCGACGTCCTTGGCAGGGAAATCGGGGGTCCATTTGTTGATGCATTTCATCGTGTGCTTACGACCGGGAAGCCCGAATCGATTGAATATCCTCTGGATGTAATAGGAGGAAGGCGATGGTTTCGGGGAAACATTAGTCCGATTCGATCCGCGGGCGGCAAGAATGAAAGTGTGTGCATGTTGGCCAGGGACATCACTGTGCAGAAAAGCGAAGAGGAAGTGAGGATACGGCTGGCCTTCGCGCTCCGCAGTATCAGTGAATGTGTCAGTATTACGGATATGCAGGACAGCATTCTCTTTGTCAATGAAGCCTTCCTCAAGACGTATGGATACAAAGAGTCCGAGCTCATCGGCAAGCACATCAGCATCGTGAGATCTCCAAACAATCCCCCCGACCTCATTCAGCAAATCCTGCCTTCGACCATCAAAGGAGTCTGGCAAGGAGAACTCTTCAACAGGAAACGCGATGGAACGGATTTTCCGATCCATCTTTCGGCAAGCTTGATACGAAATGGGGATGGGAAGCCTGTCGCGCTGGTCGGCGTAGCGACAGATATTACCGAACACAAGCGCACCGAGGAGAGCCTCAGAAATGCACTGTCCCTTCTCACCGCCACGCTCGAGTCCACGGCAGATGGCATCCTCGTGGTTGACGCACAAGGGACCATTTCGAGCTTTAATCGAAAATTCCTGGAGATGTGGCGTATACCAAGCCGCATTATCAATACGCGCATGGATGAAGTAGCCCTGGAGTTCGTGTTGCCGCAGTTGAAAGATCGCGAAGGATTCCTCTTGCGCGTCCGAGAGTTGTATGAACATCCTGACGTGGAGAGTTATGATATCGTGGAGTTCAACGATGGCAGGGTCTTTGAACGGTACTCACAACCGCAGCGCATCGGAGGAAAGAGCGTTGGAAGGGTGTGGAGCTTCAGAGATGTAACAGCGAGGAGAGAAGCCGAAGAGAAATACCATAATCTGTTCGAAGAATCAAAAGACATTGTTTTCATAAGTTCTCCTGAAGGGAAATTCCTGGATATCAACCCGGCCGGAGTCGAATTGTTCGGCTTCACATCCAAGAAGGACGTGTTGAGCATCGATATTGCTCGTGACCTGTATATCGAGCCTGCCGACAGAGTGCGATACCGTCGCGAGCTTCTGCAAAACGGGTTCGTGAAGGATTATGAACTCACTGTCCGAAAAGTGAACGGGGAGAAGTTGACGGTTCTTGAAACCTCCTCTGTCGTCCGGGATCCGCAAGGTGCCGTCATCGCGTTTCGAGGAATCATGCGGGATGTGACGGAACAGAAAAGGACACAGGAAGCGCTCCAGCTTCAGAGGTCATATTTCCAGCAACTGTTTGAGAACTCCCCTGCAGGCATTGTGGTGCTGGATGCGGAGGATCGGATCCTCAACGCGAATCGGTCGTTCCAGGATCTTTTCAAGTACGGCATTGACGAGCTGCAAGGGAAGACGTTGAATGATTTTATCGTTCCCCCCTCGTTAATGGAGGAAGGCGTTCAGTTGTCGAATTCGGCCTTAAACCGAAATGTGGTCCAGCGTGAAACAAAACGCATGAGAAAGGACGGAACGCTGGTCGATGTCGCGGTCACAGGATATCCTATCATCATCGAAGAAGAGCTCGTCGGTATTTACGGGATCTACATCGATATCACTGGCCAGAAGAGTCTGCAGGAACAGCTTCGACAGGCGCAGAAGCTGGAGAGTGTCGGCACGCTTGCGGGAGGAATTGCACACGACTTCAACAACATCCTAGCCATTATTCTTGGGCACGCGGCGGGACTTGATCCGTCGAAAAATACACCGGAGCGGATGACCCGCAGCGTGAAAGCCATCTCAACTGCGGCAGAACGGGGGACCGCACTTGTCAAACAACTGCTCACGTTTGCGCGTAAGACCGAGCCCCTCTTTGAATCTGTGCGTACCAATGAGGTCATAGAAGAACTGGTGAAACTGCTCAGAGAAACATTCCCCAAGACGATTGACTTACCCACAAAACTCGATCCTGCATTGCCATCAATCGTGGGTGATCCGAATCAGATTCACCAGATTCTCCTGAATCTCTGCCTCAATGCACGGGATGCAATGCCGGCGGGGGGAACGCTCACGTTCAGCACGAGCCTTGTGAAAGGCTCGAAGCTCAAGCACCGCTTCTTTGAAGCTACGGAGGATTTGTATGTCTGTGTGAGCGTCAAAGATACAGGATACGGGATGGACGAAGCGACGCGGAACAGAATCTTTGAGCCATTCTTCACGACAAAAGCCAAAGGGAAGGGGACGGGATTGGGTTTGGCTGTTGTCTACGGCGTAATAGGAACACATCATGGACACATCGAGGTCGATAGCAAACCGGGTGCGGGCACAACCTTTCATCTCTATTTCCCGGTCCAGTCCCTCAAACACGATGCGTTCCTGGAGGCGAAGCCGGCGGAACAGGAGACCCGCGGTGGCACAGAGACTTTGCTTCTCGTGGAAGACGAGGAGGCGCTCAGAGATCTGGTTCGCACCATGCTTACCGACAACGGCTACACTGTGCTCACAGCCAGAGATGGCAAGGAGGCGATGGATATTTTTGTACGCAGGCGCAATGATGTTGCACTGGTCGTTTCGGATATGGGGTTGCCCATGATGACAGGGTTCGACCTCTTCCACGAGATGAAGAGCATCTCACCACAAGTCAAGATGGTGATTGCGAGCGGTTACCTCGAGCCTGAACTCAAAGCAGAAATCTTTCGTGCCGGCGTAAAGGAATTCATTCAGAAGCCATATACACCAGATGTGTTGCTGAATTCCGTTCGCAATGTTCTTGATCGGAACAAGGAATAATCGGTTTCATTGAGTTGTGGGTGGCCGATCCCCGGGCGGCGAACGGATCCTTCCACGCGTGTTCGTGAAGCAATTCAAAAAGAACACCCAACGTTTTTCGGAACACTCACCCTGTGCGACGAATCCGGACTCTTGACGCGATAATAGCATCTAAAGACAATACTCGTTACCATGACCGCCGGTAGTGCTTCATCAGTATTCGGGGTTTTTTCGAACGTATGTCGCACAGAGTGTTGAAGATATGCGCGCGGATCAAGGTCAGCCACTGAAGAGTTTCAAAGGGGCTGCACCGGACAGGAACGTTCATTCAAGAGGTCAAAACACACCGGAATCTGAAAAAGCGCGTTCGCGGCTCATAAGCCTGCTCAAAGTGTGGGGTCCCGCCTGGCTAGTGATGATTGCTGACGTCGATGCAGCCAGCGTCATAACCGCCGCTGAGAGCGGAGCAGTCTACGGCACCAAGCTCGTCTGGTTTCTCTTCGTCCTTTCGCTCCCATTGTATGTCATTCAGGAAGTTGCCGGTCGTGTTGGTGCGGTGACGGGGAAAGGACTCGGTGAACTTATCCGGGAGAATTACAGCAAACAGACGGCTCTCCTTGCATCGATCCCGATGGCGCTTGTCGATGTCATAAGCTATGTTGTGGAATACACGGGGGCGGCGATTGGATTCCAAATTCTGGGGATTGCTCCTGTCATTTCTGTCCCTCTCGTCTTCGTGGCGCACATTCTCATTGTATACGAGAGGAAGTACGCCGAAGCCGAAAAACCTCTGCTTGTTGTTTCCGTGCTGTTTGCTGTTGCCTGGGCTACCTCAGCTTTCCTTACAGCCCGTAATGGTGTCGAGGTTACAGTCTTCTACGTTTCCACATCCTCAAATTTTCTCTTTCTCTTGACCGCCAACGTTGGTGCCGTCATCATGCCGTTCATGCTCTTCTATCAGGCCTCCGCTACGGCAGAAAAAGGTATTACGAAAAAACATCTCTGGGCGGTCCGATTGGAAACGGCTGTCGGAGCAATCGTGTCGGAATTGATCATGATCGCAATAGCGGTGGCGACAATCGGGGTGAAGTCGGATTCGCTCAACTTTGCAGATCCGGAAATCTTGTCACACGGCCTTTCATCGGTGGCAGGGACGTTTGCGCCCTATGTGTTTGGTATCGGTCTGATTGCCGCATCATTCATAGCCCTCATCGTGATTTCGCTCGGGAGCTCCTGGGGCGTGACAGAAGCATTAGGCTGGGGGAGAAAGAACTGGTTCAAGCTTTACCTCGTTGAATCGCTCCCTGCCTTGATTGTCCCGATGTTGACGTTGAATCTTGTCAACCTCGCGCTTAACCTCATGGTGCTACAAATCGTGGTTCTGATGGGACCGGCGATAACGCTGGGTCTCATCTCTTCGGACAAGAACCTCATGGGAGAATATTCCCTGGCTGGACTGAACAAAGGAGCATACTGGTTCTTTACGGTGCTTATTTTTGGAACAGGCCTCATCGGAATCGTAACGTTATTCTGATTGTGCTACCCGAAGGGACGGAGGAACCAAAGTGACTTCTGGGCCGTTAATGAGTGCGTAGATCGATCTGATGCCTGTGGACTCTGCGGAGAAGGGAAGTCTTTCAGCTGAAAATCATCAAAGTTTTCCGACCATTACGCCCAACGACAAGCCTGATCATTCATGGGCGCTTGGATCAAGACATTCCTGAATCTCAGTTTTGACCGGCCATTCCGATAACAGCAGAAAGGTAGAAGAACATGAGATGCATTGTTACTGTCCTGTTGGTCTCGTGCGCGTTGATACTTTCCAGTGTTCCCGTCCTTACGCAAGAACCCTCCAAGTATGATCCGCGCGAAACATTCGATCCAAACTTTCTCAATCATCCTGGAACAGTGTATCGGAGCGGGAGCGGCGAGCCCGGTCCTGCCTATTGGCAGAACGAGGCCGACTATAACCTATCGGCTGATTTGGATGATACAGCAAACACGGTGACCGCACACGAGGTCATTACCTACAAAAACAACAGCCCTGATGCCCTCCCGTATCTCTGGCTGCAACTTGACCAAAATCTCTTTCGAAAAGATTCGCGTGGTGCAGCAACTGAACCTGTGGGGGGAACGAGACTCGCGCCGAGGCAATTTACGGAAGGTTTTGTGCTCAAATCAGTGAAGATTCACCTCCACGGCAACTCGATGGCTGCAAAGTATACTGTGACGGACACTCGAATGCAGATCATGTTGCCGGAGGCAATGAAACCAAAAGGAGACGAGATTGAAATAACGTTTGATTACAGCTTCGAGATTCCGCCCTATGGATCCGACCGCATGGGATTGACGCAGACCAAGAACGGGACGATCTACGAAGTGGCCCAATGGTACCCCCGCATGGCCGTCTACGACGACGTCAAAGGTTGGAACACGCTCCCGTATCTTGGACAGGGGGAGTTCTATCTTGAATATGGAGACTTTGATTTTTCCGTCACTGTTCCGGCAGATCATATCGTTGTCGCCTCGGGTGAGCTTGAAAATCCGAAAGACGTTCTCACCACAAAAGAACGTGACCGTCTTGAGCAAGCTGGAAAGAGCGACAAGAGTGTCATCATACGCGGAGCGAATGAAATCAGACCTCTGGACGAACGAGCAAAGAACGTTGGACGAAAGACCTGGCATTTCAGAATGCGCAACGCGCGCGACGTCTCCTGGGCTTCATCACGGGCATTCATCTGGGATGCGGCCCGAATCAACCTCCCCAGCGGCCGGAACTGTATGGCCATGTCCGTGTACCCTGTGGAGAGTGAAGGAGATTCCGCGTGGAGCAGATCGACCGAATATGTAAAGGGAACGGTGGAATACAACTCGAAGCAATGGTATGAGTACCCGTATCCTGCATCGATCAACGTTGCGGGAAACGTCGGCGGAATGGAGTATCCCGGAATTGTCTTCTGCAGCTTGCGAAGCAGGCGCGGAGGGCTTTGGGGTGTGGTGACACACGAGGTCGGACACACGTGGTTTCCCATGATTGTCGGTTCCGACGAACGGGAGTACCCCTGGATGGACGAAGGTTTCAACACGTTCATCAACATCTATTCGACGAAGAACTTCAATCACGGCGAATACGTGACGCAGCGCGATTCCGCGAGACGGTTTGTCCCCTATATGCTTCGATCCGGCACACTCCCCATCTTCACCTACGCAGACGCAATTCCACGACGTCAACTTGGAGCGCTTGCATATTTCAAGCCCTCCATTGGACTGGTAATGTTGCGCGAGTATGTCCTGGGCCCGGAACAATTTGACTACGCTTTCCGGGAATACATCAAGCGATGGGCGTACAAACACCCGCAGCCAGATGATTTCTTCCATTCTATGAACGATGCGTCGGGTGAAGATCTGACCTGGTTCTGGAAATCGTGGTTCATGGAGAATTGGAAGCTTGACCAGGCGGTCAAGGATGTCAAGTATGTTGATAACAATCCGGCGAACGGGAGCCAGATTACCGTTTCGAACAATGAGAAAATGGTGATGCCGCTGACCGTTGAAGTAAAGGAATCAAACGGTCACGACGGACGAAAAGTGCTTCCCGTCGAAATCTGGGAGAGGTCAGGCGAATGGACATTTGACTATCCTTCAACGAGCATGGTTGATTCCGTCATCGTGGACCCGGACCACATGCTTCCCGATGACAATCCTGACAATGACATCTGGACCTCTGGTGCCGTTACGCATCTGCCGACGTTCAGGCGTAGGTAAGTACATTGCGTTGCTCTGTGAAGGTCCATCATACAAAACGGGGATTGCCGGGCTGTTTGCACGTGACATCGCGACGGCATGAAGGGAATTCCTTGTTGATCGTTGGTTGTTTACTCCTCACGATAACGGCGGCCTCGACGACTTTGTACGGCCAGGTGCCCAAAACTCTGCGCGTGAGGTCGCAGTCAGGTATCGAAGCGAAGCTTGATTGGAGATCGAAATCGTTCGAGATCAGATCGAATCGACCACGCTGGACTTTTGGCGGACGCGTACAGGGATCGATCTCTCATCAGAGGATGCTGAAAGGCAATGATAGGATCGGTAAATTTGAAGAAATTGCCTTCAGTTGCGTCGATGGTATCTCTTACCGTTGCGGGATAAAACTCTACGTTGACCGACCTGTTGTTCTCTTCGAGCAGGAGGCTGGGGATTCACTGAACGGATCGCCTCAACCTTTTCCCATCCTGTCACAGTTTCCTCGGAACCTCTTCCTGATGACATTCTCAGAACGAGAGTTCGGCGCACCCCCCATCTTTCGACGCTTTGGCTTCCCCCCGGACAGTGATCAGAGTGTTCATAGTGGGCCCGTGGTTCTTTATGATTCTCACTACAATGCTTGTATCATCTCTCCGGCCATCAACTTCATGGTTGCCTTAACGAAGGAGCGGGGAGAAACAATTCGCTGCGGAATGAACGACAACCTCCGGAGCATACCCCGCGGCTTCAAAGAGTCGACGGTCTTTATCATTGATTCCGGGATTAACAAGGCTTGGGATACGTGGGGCCATTTCTTGACAGATCTCTACGGGAAAAAGCGGACAGCGAACGACGCAGATGTGGGTCTGAAGTATTTGAGCTACTGGACGGATAATGGGGCCACGTACTACTATTGTTATGATACAACCCTGGGGTATGGAGGGACTCTCCTCGCATTGAAAAAAAGGTTCGACGAGGAACGCCTTCCCGTTCGGTCCATGCAACTTGATAGTTGGTGGTACTCCAAAGGCTATGATAACCCGGATGCGACCACGGAGCGGTCCAAGAAGAGGATCGCAACTTTGCCCGGTGGAACTTGGAACCGCTTTGGCGGAATGCTCCAGTACGCTGCTCCTGAAGGTCTTTTCACCGGCGGTCTCAGGCAATTCCACGACTCTTTGGGTCTACCATTAATCACACATAACAGATGGATTTCAAGGGAAAGTCCTTATCGCTCTCAGTACAACATTTCCGGAATTGGGGCAATCGATCCTCGATGGTGGAATCACATTGCAAGTGCAGCATCTTCGTGGGGAGTTGTCACCTATGAGCAGGATTGGTTGGACCGAATCTACCGGTTTTCGCCTGCGTTTTCTACCACAGCCTGGGCAGCCGAACTGTTCATGGATGAGATGGCAGAAGCAACCAGCACCCACGGTCTCACGATGCAGTATTGCATGGCCCTTCCGCGACATTATCTTCAGGGTGGAGCGAAATACGCCAACCTTACTACTATCCGTGTGAGTGGCGACCGGTTCCAGAGGGAGCGCTGGAAGGAGTTCTTGTATGGTTCCCGTATGGCAAGTGCCCTTGGCGTTTGGCCCTGGACCGATGTCTTCAAGAGTCGGGAGACACCGAATATTCTTCTTGCCACTCTATCCGCCGGCATGGTCGGAATCGGCGACAGAATCGGCGACGAAGACCTGTCAAACGTTTTGCGATCTGTTCGGCCAGATGGCACCATTGTCAAACCCGACGTTCCGTTAGTGCCTCTTGACTGGACTTACGTGAGCGATGCCGAAAAAAAAGGCCTCCGTGTTGCATCCACTTATACCGACCACGGGAAAGGGCTCCGAACGTTGTACATCTTTGCATATGCAGACTCGTTGACCCGTGCCGACTGCACCGTTCCGGCTGCCGACTTGGGAGTCAGAAAGAAGATGTTTGCATATGACTATTTTGTGGGGACAGGGAGAATCATTCAATCTGACGAAGGAGTTGAACTGGATTTCAAACACGACTCGTGCTCTTACACAATATTTTCGCCTATTGCGAGCAACGGTATTGCATTCCTTGGGGATCCCCAGAAATTTGTATCTAACG
>Ga0335081_10009879_pt1 | contig 15376 bp, 20 predicted proteins | sample Lox_Sample_35_FD_206713 | JGI IMG/M metagenome (GOLD analysis project Ga0335081, IMG submission 206713) | Soil microbial communities from Loxahatchee National Wildlife Refuge, Florida, United States - Lox_Sample_3.5 | ecosystem: Environmental > Terrestrial > Soil > Wetlands | place: USA...
CAACTGGCCCTGAAGCTGATTTTCTAAACCCCTCTTGCGCAAGGGAGGGCGCATGATCCTATAATGAAGTTGTAATGCCTGCGATCCGCAGTCCAAAACTCCTTGAACCGAAGACCGATCCCCATTTTAAGGGTGCCGGCGAGCGGGTCAAGACAGCGGCAGAAGAGCTGGAGCGCCTCGGTGTGGCCGATAAGACCGGCAAGCGCATGCGCAAAGATCTTCCCGAAGATATGCGGGAAGAAGCGGACAGCGACTTCGGCGGCTAAGTGCCGCCCAGGATGTTCATCGTCGCCGGGCCCCCGGGCGGCGGCAAGTCCAAAGCGTTCCCCGTTTCAGGATTTGGCGTTGACTTTTTCAACGCCGACGATCATGCGGCCGCGTTGAACCACGGTTCGTACCTCCGAATTCCCCGTGAAATCCGTAATCGCGTCGATCTTCTATTCGAGTCGTTCGTGCTGGATCACATCCATCGGCGAGCCAGTTGCGCGTTTGAAACCACGCTCAGGAGCAGCATCACTTTTGAGCAGGCAGTGATGGCAAAACACGCTGGGTTCACGACCGAAATGCGATTTCTCGCCCTCCAGGATTTTTCCATGCATCTGGAAAGAGTGAAAATGCGCGCCGACGCCGGAGGCCACAGCGCGCCTGAGTCTGTGCTAAAAGCAATATATGAATCGAGCATCAGTAATTTGCCTCGCGCGATTCGTGAGATGGACTTCATCCACGTTTACGACAACAGCCGCTGGGGCATCGCGCCTGGCGTACTCTTGCAGGCCGAAGGCGGAGAAGTGGTCTATCTGGCAGAACACATTCCTGCTTGGTTGGCGAGGGTGCTAGGACAACTCTGAACGCGCGCGGATTTTTTCAACATCTTCAACCAACCCAATTTCCGCCCGCCCATCAACTATCTGAGTTCTCCTCTATTCGGCCAATCGACCTAGATGCTGGGGGCGTTGTCGCTTGGTAGCGGCGGCCAGAATGGCGGCCTCAATCCGCTGTATCAAATCGGCGGCCCGCGCTCGGTGCAACTGGCTCTGAAGCTTCAGTTCTGAGCACAAACATTTGCCTCCAGTGTCTTACTCTTAACATTTGGAGGACCCCCATGACCAACGAGAATGCAATCGTAGCCGTCTGCAACCACCATGTCCGGGCTGAGCAGGCCGTGGATCAACTGAAGCAGGCCGGCTTTGATATGAAGAAGCTGTCAATCGTCGGTAAGGACTATCACACGGAAGAAAACGTGATCGGGTATTACAACGCCGGCGACCGCATGAAGTATTGGGAAAAATGGGTGCCTTTTGGGGTGGCATCTGGGGCCTGCTGTTCGGCGCCGCGTTCTTTTTCGTGCCGGGTATTGGGCCGGTGCTGATAGCGGGTCCCGTTGCCGCCTGGATTGTAGCCGCGCTGGAGGGAGCGGTTGTCGTGGGTGGTCTGAGCGCGATCGGCGCCGGCCTGTACAGCATCGGTATTCCCAAGGACAGCATTCTCCAGTATGAGGTAGCGCTGAAGGCGGACAGGTTCCTGCTGATCGCGCACGGCACCGCGGATCAAGTGGCGAAGGCGAAAGAGACGATTGAGAGGACCTCGCCGGTAGAGGTGAATGTTCATGCTGAGGGTAAACTTCAAACGGCTGGCACTGCCTAGAGAGTGCCAAGGATCCGGGTGAAACGGTCAAATCGCGCGCTGGGGCCGTCCCCTGAGGACAAAGCAGGCGACGTGCGGCGGGAAGTCGTCGTTCGACCTGCAGCGCGCCGTCGCGAAAGGGCTCGCGGAAGCGCCACTGCCAGCTTCTTAGCAAATGCTGATCGATGATCAGCAATTCGAAATATTGCTCCCCTTTCCTCAGATCGACCGGGTTCTGTTTTCAGTCAGTTCCATCAACATGATCGTGTGGCCCTTGAACTGCCCCTTATAGAGCCATGAAGCGAACAGCAACCTGCGGGCCGCACAACCAGAATGTCGATTTGCGGTACTACATGCACGACGGATTTACGGCATTCCGTCTCGAATTAGCAGACGAATCATCGGATGACGACGGTCGGGAGTTGGAACAGGCTCAACTTGGGCGCGGTTATAAGCCATGTCCATCGCCGCTCCCGTCTCGCACGGTCCTTGGACTTCTGGGCTTCCTCGCACTGCTAATCCCTGTGAACGCGCTGGCCGAAGGTCCGTTCGTCGCTCGGACGGCGTCCGCTGAGAGTTTGGCTTTCGCCCGATACATCGCTTCGCTTCAAGAACGCAACCCATTCGCTGAATCAGGGCCGGTGGCGGTGGAGGTCGAGGCGTCGTTGCCCGGCCTCTACAAACAAAGCCGTCTGCTGGCAATCCGGCAGACGGGGGAATCCGAGCGCAGCGAATACCGGGTGCTGCAAATCGAAGGCGACGCGACTGTCACGCAGGAGGTGATTGCCCCCTATCTAGCTGTGCAGGAACAAGCCGAAGACCTGCCTCTATCCTCGGTCGCGATCACTCCAGCGACCTATAAATTTCGCTACATGGGCGAGGCTGGAACCGGAGATATGTCAGCGTAGGTGTTTCGGATTACCCCGAGAAAAAAACGTGATGGCCTCATTCGAGGCCAACTCTGGATAGACTCCGTGACTGGCGCCGCGGTTCTGCAGGCCGGGCACTCTGTAAAGATGCCTTCCGCTCTCATCCGCCGGTTCGAGGTCGTGCGCGACACCAAGCTTCTGGACGGACATCCCTGCGCCCGCATCACACACGTGGTCATCCAAACACGGCGGGTGGGACGCGGCGAGTTAACAATTACTGAGCTCCCTCTCGGTGCAGCCAACGAGGAAGCGCCATCAGAAATTCACATCAGCGAATTGACTAGTAGTAAGAAACAAACAAAATAGTTACAACACGTCCTTCGGCAGCGGCACCAAACCCGATCTGCGATTAATCCTGCCCGTTACCTCGGCCCGCGCTCTGTTTCTGGCTTGGCAAAAAGGTTGCACCGGATTGGAGCTACGGTCCGATCCTGGTGTCGACCTAGGCTGGGTTCATGAGGCGAGTGCCTCGGCAAATTCCCAAATTCCGACTGCATTTTTCGGCATCAGCCTGCTCTCAACGATCCAATGCACATTGCTTCCAATAACATGCAGTCTTCGGATTTCGGCCGATAAAATGCCCCTCAAGTAAATGGGTGCCGGTAGCGTGACAAGCCACCGCTACTCAAATCGATATATAGGGGAAAAACGAAATGAATATTAGATTGAAGGCAGTTTGGCTCGGCGTATCTCTGACCCTTGTGGGTTCCATGATCACGCCGGCAATGGGGGACGATTGGAATAAGAAAACGGAGTTCCAATTCAGCGGGCCGGTGGAGGTTCCCGGGAAAGTGCTCGCTGCCGGGAAGTACGTCTTCCAGCTCTTGGACAGCGATTCGGAGCGGAACATCGTTCAGATCCTCTCGGTGGATGCTGAAGGCAAAGAGAGGCTGGTGACGACTACCATAGCCGTTCCCGACTACCTCATGGAGGCACCTGACAAACCGATCATTCACTTCGAGGAGCGGCGGGGGGACAGTCCGGAAGCGATTCACAGCTGGTTTTATCCCGGCGACAATTACGGTTGGGAGTTTGTGTACCCCAAGAGCGAGCGTTTGGAGGTGGGTTCTGACTCGACCCCAGCTGCGGCTCCCGCGACGGTAGATGCTCCGGCTCCAACACCGCTGGCATCCGTCACGGACGCGAACACGGAGCCAACCGTGATGGCGGAGGAAAGCATTTCAGTAACGGCGGACGAGCAATTGGTGATTCCGGCGGATAGTGATGGCCAGCTAAGCACCACCCTGCCCGAAACGGCAGGAAACACCGCGATGCAACTCTTAGCGGGTATCGCTATGTTGGGGTACGGCATGTTGACCGCGCTCGTGTCCTTTTGCAAGTCTCAAGTTTAAACGAAGCGGTCCATGCGTAATCGTGGATTGCTAACCTGGCTCAGCAGCGCCCTCATACTTGGGGGCACTGCGGTTCTAGGCTGGCATTTTTGGACGCTCCATGAGGTTGCCACAGAGCAGCGGCTCGCCAAAGAGTGGCTGAACCGGACGGCGGTAGCCGGTCGAACCGCGGCGCCAGCTGTTCTTAATAAGAACTCGGTTCGCCGAGGAGACGTGATCGGCGAACTCGATATTCCCCGCCTGCACATATCAGTTATGGTTTTTGAAGGCGATGACGTAAGGATCTTGAAATTCGGAGCTGGGCATATTCCGGGGACTGCGTTTCCGCAAAGCAGCGGCAACATCGGAATCGCCGCGCATCGGGACACGTACTTTCGCCCGCTACAAGCACTGCAGCCGAATGACAGAATTGACCTGAGGACTCCGGCCGGCACCTCGCACTACTCGGTCACGAGGACCGAAATCGTAGGGCCTTCCGATGTAGGAGTGCTGGCACGGGCTCCCGGACGCGACCTGACGCTGGTGACCTGCTATCCGTTTTATTACGTGGGAGGTGCGCCCAAGAGGTTCATCGTGCACGCTCGTAAGATTGAATGAAGTTGCTTCGTCGGCGTCCTTGGAAAGCGTGTGTCGTCAGCGATCATCTATTCAGCCCTTCTGCCGAAGCGTCCGCACAAACTGAACCGGCTTTCACCCGAATTGCCATCTGTTGCTTCACGTCTTTACGGTTTTTCCTTACTTACGGTATTGGAAGGGTGCGGGCCTCGTTGGAAAAGGTATGACGGAACTGTTGAATTCAGCGGCAGGGCTGAACGCGTGCTAGCGAGATGAGTGATCTGGGTGTAAATCGTGAGCCGCTGCAACTCGGCGGGCCGTAGCGACAATCGATCCCCCATTGCCAGCCTTGTGGTTGGCGAGTTCAGCATGTAAACGCACCGCGTTTTCGGTCTGTTGAAGAGATGTCGAGAGTGAGCCTCGCGAAATTCGGCGGACTATCGGTTCGACCAGCCATCGAAGCGAAGCCGGAATGTCGCGGCTCAGCCCAATCGCCTCCAATTCGAGATAGACACCACCATCGCGTTCCAGATAGCGCGTGATGCCGAATAGCCGCCAAATGATGCCATTACCTTCGCCCTCATGTAGGATGCGCTGGGCAGGGGTGCCGTACTCTTCTACTTCCTGGATTCGTGTCGTTCGGGTGATGCCGTACATGCGTCGATCGTCTACATGAATCTCGCAGAATTCGTAATCGGTATCGAACGCGGTTTTCAGAAATAATGACTTGTTCGTGAGCACCATCGAAAAGCGGCCTTTCCCTGCGCTGGTAGCAATCGCTTTGGAATCGATCACGGTTGGCTGGTAGAACTCTTTGTATCGAGCGTAATCGTGCACGACCTGCAGCACATCGTCTAGTGTTACGTGGGCGATGAAGGCCGCGCCAACCCAATCGTGAATCAGTCCAGACGGCACGCGTTTCGGATTCTGCAAACCGACTGGCGAGACGACAATCTCGCCTGTTCGGACCCTCGCAAGGCGGTCCGGCACTTCGTCTACCCACAGGAAGGCGCTGCCATGGCTCAGGCGCTGCTCCATCCGCATATTTGCAGACTCGATGTACTCGTCCCATGCTTTCGACGTAGGCGGTTCAAGGCTGGCCGCATCGACCGTGGCCGGAAGGAACAAACTGATAAGAGGAATCAATGGAAGCGCATACGCGCGGAACCGGTCCCAGGCGCCATATTTGGTGGCTGCCATTTCTGGTTGACCGATAAGCGAGCCAACCAATGTCTTCGCCAAAGGCGACTTGGCGACAAACCGTGCGCTGGCCTCGTGCCATCTGCGAAGCAGGGTACGCCCGAAAGGGTCAATACGGTTTACATTACCGACCGCAATTATAAAAGAGCGATTGCCGATCACTGACGAAGCACTGCACCAGGACTGCTCCAGTTCTCTGGCGTTGTTCCCGGAGAGACTACCCTCGATATCGAAGCGGAAAAATGTAGCCCCGTCGTGAATGTAAGACTTCAAATCATCACGCCCGCCGTACCGTCCGTGGGTGGTCGTTTGGTTCATGCTATTTTCATTGGCAGTTGGCCAGCCAAAGAGGCGGTAGCCTAGTTGACTCAAAAATCTGCAGATGTACCCCAGGCCCGGGAGACGCGGGCCGTGAAATGCCGAGCGTCTGCCTGCATTTGCCGAAAGGTCGTCAATTCGCCAAACTCCGATTGGTGTCGTGTGAGGAGAGGTCATCGACGCAAACTCAGCTGCGAACGGCAGAAGCCGGCGAAATTCGGACTTCTGAAGTAACAGGAAATCCGCGACCGCGCCATCCCTCGAGGCCGCCGGCGAGCGGCCGTACGTGCATGATCCCCTTCTGTCGCAATGCGAGCGCTACGCGCGCACTCGTGGACTCGCCCGGACAGGCACAATAGAGAACGACCTCCCGAGACGGTGATATTTCTACATCCCTGTATTGCTCGAGCTTGCGAGGGTTAATACGAACCGCACCCGGAATCGCCATCGGCTCGGTGGGATAATCCAGTCGGCCCTGCAGGTCCACAAGCAGAATGTCTTCGCCTGCATTCAGCTTCGCTCTGAGCTGTTCTGGAGTGATCCGCGCAAGTTTGAACTGACGCACGAAGCGTTGCCAACGGGCGAACTTCTGGAACATGTGGAAACCGAATCCTGCTGCAACGGCGAGCACCACAAAGGCTCCCAACCGCATAACATGAGCGGCAACGCGATCTAATTGATCACCGAAGATGTAGCCGAGAGCCGTGTAGGTAGCCGACCAGAACATGGCCCCAAGGGCGTCGAAAACTAAGAAGTCGATTGGAGATTTACGGGCGGCTCCAGCCAGGGGCGCGGCGACGGCATCCAGCCCTACTACAAACTTGGAGATGAGCAGGATCCTTACTCCGTGCCTGCCAAAAGCAGCGGTCGCCTTGTGAACACAAGGCCCTGGATCTCGGGAGAGACCGCAAACAAAATGTAATATCCTGTCCCCCAACCGACGGCCAGCCTCGTACCAGGCCAGGTCGGCGAGCAGGAAGGTCACGACCGACACGCCGACGGTTCCTGATAGGCTTAGTCTTCCCGAGTGCGCTAGTGCCCCGGCCGCGACAAGAACCAAATTCGCAGGTATTGGCAAGCACGCTTGCCTCCCCAGTACCGCGCCAATCAGCAGCCAATAGCCGTGCTGCACGAGAAACTGGATCGTCTCATTCATCTGCGCTCTCGGCTCTTCTCCCTGAGGATCCACTCACGGATGTAGAGAGGGCACTTCCGAAGCTCGACGCCGTTCGATTCGCAAACGCCGAGGAAGCGCACTGCGGCGCGGTCTACAAGTGCCATTTCGTCCAGGTTTAGTATCGTCTTCTGAGTGCAACTGTCAATTTGTACCCGCAACAGTCGCAGGTGCTCCGATTGGATTCGCCCGCTAAGCCGGACCGTGGTCTCTTGCGCGTCCGAACATTTCTCGATTCTCAACATTGTAGTTGTCCCGGCCTGCCCGCTTCCGAAAACGCTGAGGCACAATCAGGCCGCGCAACCATCCCGACGTACTGTTGATCCATAACGGACACCGAGCGACCTTCTACGCAGCTGCACTCACCAATTCCGGGCCTTTTGATCGTTGGAGCGCTGCTAAGAGCATGAGTCGCGCCCGGAAAAGCCGTGTCTTCACCGCCGGGATGCTCAATTCGAGCCATTGAGCCGTTTCTCGCTCGCTGAGTTCCTTGAGGTCGCGAAGGATCAGGACCTGCCTATACTTTGCAGGGAGACCGGCTACGGCGCTACGAATCACCTGTGCCAGTTCCACGCGGGCAAGAGACTGGTACGGCGATTCGTCGAGAGAAGCGAAAGCGTTTAGATCGACGAGTGTTAGACAGAGTGGTCTACAGCGCTCCCGGCGATATGACTGCAATACTTCATTAATGGCCACGCGAGTCATCCACGTGCGGAAGCTTGATTCCGATCGGAATGTCGATAGATGACGCCAAACTGTCACCAAGACCTCCTGGAGGACGTCTTCCGCGTCGGCTGCGTTCCCTACCATCGAGGCGATGCGCCTTCTCACTGCGACCAAGTGGCGATCCATCAAGACCGCAAAGCACTCGGTTTGTCCTGCCAATGCGAGTTTGATCAGGGCGCTGTCTTCGAACGTTGCGAGTGGTGGGGTCATTGCGATCTCCGGCATCCCTAATTGAAGAAGATGCAACAGATCAGTCTGTTGTTTGATGCGGAACCCGGAACTTCATTGCCAACAGGAGCCATTTGTTGCTGCTCCTCTCAGTTGAAGACTTGTGGGTTACCCTTGGCGAAGAACAACAAAACCCGTATCGATGGATAGTGACATCGGTATACGGTGCGACGATGAGGGCACCCAGTGCCGGGTTTGGCTCTCAGGCCGAATCACAATTGACTCCTCTCCTGACCTACGGGTGCTTTTACTACAGCGTCTGCGACCCCCGAGCTGTCAAAGCCTCACGGTGGACTTTCGCGAAGTCGCGTACGTCGATACGTCAGGGCTCGCCCTGTTGGTTGAGATTCTTAAGGCGGCACGGAGCCAAGGGAAGACGTTCTATCTAAGCGGGCTCAGGGAGCGGCCGCGGTATCTACTAGAAACTACGCGGCTCCTCCATCTGTTCGATCAGGTGAATGGTGAAATGCCGCCTGTGAATCATTCGTCGCCCGAGAGCCAGTAATGAGCATGACCGTTGTCGAACGTCTCGGCAGTGCGACCCTGCATCACCTCGAGTATGTGGGCGGCCTCGTAATTCAGTTTCGGAACGCCGTGGGCGACCTAGGGCGAACTTTGCCCCTTGTCGGGAATCGAAACCGGTGGCGATCAGCAATCCAGCAGATGGTCGCGGTGGGCGTCGATGCACTTCCGATGGTTGGAATCATGGCCGTCTGCTCGGGATTCATTCTCGCGATGCAAGGGGCTTCAGAACTCCGCCGTTTAGGAGCGATGGAATTTGTGGTCGACCTAGTGACCATTGGTTTTATGCGGGAATTGGGGCCATTGCTCACTGCAATTGCCGTGAGCGGACGTTCAGGGTCGGCCTTTTCGGCCGAGATCGGGAGCATGGTGGTTACCGAAGAGATCGATGCGCTCCGAACGATGGGAATCGACCCGATAGAATTCGTGCTTGCTCCAAAGTACCTGGCGGCACTGATTGTGCTGCCCTGCCTGACGATCATCAGCAACGCCTGCGGAATTCTGGCGGGAGGGCTTTTTATGCGCCTCAGCTCGGATATGGCTCTTACCGTTTATCTCAGAAACGTCGTGCACTCCATGGTGTTGCGCGACATTGTAATGGACTTGGTGAAGAGCCTGGCCTTTGCAACGATCATCGTGCATGTCGGGTGTCTTGAAGGTTTCCGCGTCCGTGGCGGGCCGGACGCCGTTGGCCGGTCGGCCACAGCGGCGGTCGTAAAATCGACATTTCTGGTAATTCTCGCCGACGTGGGATTCACGGCCATCTTCTACCTGACGGGAGGAAAGTGAGGTCATGGCCGGAGCACCAACGCAGGCAGAAATTGGGCCAATAATTTCCGTCCGGGAGGTGGTCGTTAGCTATAGCGGGAGGCGCGTACTAGACGGAATCAACCTTGATATCTCGCGCGGTGAAACGATGGTCTTGCTGGGAGGCAGCGGATCCGGGAAAAGCACACTCTTGCGACAAATCATCGGCCTGGAGCAGCCGCAATCCGGCCAGATTATCGTGAACGGTATGGATCTCGCGAAATCCACGCTCAGGGATCTCAAGAAGGTGCGGCGCTCGATTGGAGTTGCGTTTCAGAATGCTGCGTTATTCAATTCAATGTCGGTGGAAGACAATATCGCGCTACCGCTCCGGGAGCACACGCGGCTGGCTGAATCAACGATCCGCCTGATGACCTGGATGAAGCTCGAGGTGGTCGGCCTCGCAGAATTTGGAAAACTTAGCCCACAGGCGCTTTCCGGGGGAATGAAGAAGCGCGCCGCAGTCGCACGAGCTCTTGCGCTCGACCCGGAAATTCTGGTGTTTGACGAGCCCTCGGCCGGCTTAGACCCGATTGTGGCGGCGGAACTCGATGAATTGATTTTGGGCCTGAAGCGCGCGTTCAATATGACCGTTGTGGTGGTGACTCACGAAATGGCAAGTGCATTCCGAATCGCAGACCGAATGGCGATGTTGTACAAAGGCTCGCTGATCGCGGTGGGCACCAAAAAGGAGCTCCAGAGCAGTTCCCATCCACGTATCCGGCAGTTTCTTGATCGCGTCCCGGACAAAATCGCGGACACGGCAGCAATTGACGAATATTTTCAACGGTACCTGGAAAGGGGCTGAGTGTGAACACAGAAGCTAAGGTCGGGACATTCGTAATTGTTTGTTTGGTCCTGCTGGGTGTGACGGTTTACGACGTCGGAAACGAGCAGTGGTGGCACCACTTGACACCGTATAAGACCTACTTGCGCTATGCCGGGGGAGTGTCAGCGGGGTCGGAGGTTCTCTTCGGCGGCATCACAGCCGGCAGGGTAACGGCTGTTCGAGCCTGGAACGAGGATCCGACACGGATTGAAATCTTGCTCGAGGTGAAAGAAGGCACCCCACTGAATGAGAAATCTGTGGCGCGCCTAGGTTCGGTGAGTCTGATGAGCAGCCCGGCAATCTCGATCACGACCGGAACCCAGCAGGCTCCGCGGCTCAAAGCAGGCCAAGTGATCGCCTCGCAGGAAACTGTAAGTATCGACGATATGACTCGAAAGCTCTCTGGAATCGCTGACAGTGCGGCGGACTTAATGACGCAGGTGCAAGGCGAACTGAAGGAAATCAGCGGGCAAGCCCAAACGCTGCTGGCGAACTTGAACGATGCAACGGGACCAACGAACCGCCGGCAGATCGCGGAGATTTTGCAGCAAGTCAACGCACTGGTCACGCAACAGTCGCCTAAACTCGACCGGATCACCGACCAGGTGCTGCTGGTAAGCGGGGATGCGGATTCCGTTATCAAAAAGATCAGTCCGCTGGTAGACCACACGGATGCGACGGTCGCCAACGTGAATTCAACGATCGATCAACTGCGCGATCCCATCCGGCAAGACCTTGCACAACTGCAATCCACAATGGAGCAGGTGAAGAGCTTGATGGCCACCGTTCAGACCGTAGTGCGCGGAAACGATGACAACATCCGCGAAACCATGGAAAATCTCCGCGTCGCAACAGAAAATCTAGACCAATTGACCGACCAAGTGAAACAGCGTCCATGGAGCCTAGTAAGAATCCGCCAGCCGAAGGATCGCAAAGTGCCTCAATAAGCTCCAGCTCGCAAACCGCTGCTCACCGATGCGGCCGGTTGCAGCGCATCAACGTGTTTATGTACTGAAGAAAGCCCGGATCGTGAGCAAATTCTGCCGCGACGCCCCCCCATTCTCGTTGGAAGAGCGGACCGTGTAGAGTATTCCTGATCTCACGCTCCCAAAGCCTCCACATATTGCTTGAAATGTATCCACCCTTCTGAAGGTAATACACGTCGGCTATGAACTGCATAGTGTACAACGTGCAGTCGGTCAATTCCTGACTAGAAGGTGGTAGCGGTTGAGAGGGATTACGGTTCGCAAGCCATGCTTCAGTGGGGAAGAGGCGTAGTAGCTCTTGGAAGCGTCCCGAGAATTCGATGAACATTTGGGCGTTCAGCTGGCGGCGCTGGTTTATCAAGGCCACGCAAATGCCCACAGATCCAATTACGAGAGTTCCCACCTGTCCGAGTTGTATGAAAATGTCAGCCGGTATTCTCACCGCTTACGCTCCATCGATGGGTGACCGTTTCAGAGGAAGATTGCTTCTAGAGATAGGAGCGGTTACACGGCATTCCTGTTGGGAACGGCAGATTCGCACTAACCCCGCGGTGAATATTGAGCTCCAACATAGGGTTCGGCGAGGCTCTTGTCAAAAGGAGGGCGCAACCCCGGGAAGTTTAAATCATGGTCACAGCCACGACCCAGGCTTGCCAGTTCCAATTCACGAGCACAGATGGACTGCGCATCGCGTGCGCGCGCTGGGGTAGCCGCGGACTTGTTCGAGGTATCGTTCAGATCGCCCACGGAATGGTCCAAGGAGCCGTGTCCGAGGTACGCTCGACATCGATTTAGGCGAAAACGGTTTCTGGGCCGAAGTACAATTCCACATCACTGGCGTCTGGCAAGGCGGTGACCAACCAGCGACCGCTCTCTTTCGGGTCAGAGAAGGCCGTGGAATTGAACTATGCCATTCACGTTTCGCGGTGGTTTAGCCTCCAGCCAGTATTGCAGCACTGCTTTGACCCTAAGGTCTTAGCGGCCCGAATTCCACTATAGTCGGTTTCCGAACTGTCCTCACGCTCTAATGGACAGCAAGTTGCGTCTCCGGCTGATTTTTGAGGCGGCAAACAAACGTGATGAAACTGAGCTCTTCACCTACGAAAGCGAGTCTGGACGAAGGAACGCTACAAAATGACCTCTTCCTTGCGAATACTTAACCTTTGTTTGGGCTTCGCCATTTCGTGTGCTGCACAGAGTGTCCACCCAGTTGGAAATATCTTTAAGCCGCAGGCCACGCCAGCCGAGTCGGTTTACCATCTTTCGCTTTTGGTGATGGCGGTGTGCGCCGCGATCTTTCTAGTAGTCGCGGGTTTGCTTACCTTCACTATAGTGCGCTTCCGCCGCCGCCGGGAGGACGATGGCCACGAACCCGCGCAGGTTTATGGAAGCAACCGCATCGAGGTTGCCTGGACTGTGATTCCGATTCTGATCGTTCTCGTGCTCACGATGGCGACGGCGCGGGTGGTGATCGCCATTCAGAACAGACGTGCTCCGACGGACGCCCTGCAAGTGACGGTGATTGGACACCAGTGGTGGTGGGAGATCCGATATCAGGATTTCCGCATAGTTACGGCCAACGAATTACACGTGCCAGTAAGCACCGCATTCAAACCAGCCCTAACTTTCCTCAAACTCGAGTCAGCCGATGTAGCACACAGCTTTTGGGTGCCCCAACTTTCCGGCAAGACCGACTTGATTCCGAACCGGGCAAATACCATGTGGATTGATCCCCGACAAGAAGGCACGTTCCTGGGTAACTGTGCGGAGTACTGCGGAATGCAGCACGCGAACATGTTACTCCGGGTGGTCGTGCAGTCGCCGGAAGATTTTGAGAAGTGGGCGTCTGCTCAGAGGCTGGACGCCACTTCCGATTCGCATGTTGAAGCGGCTCGCGGTACGTTCCTGTCTCTGTCCTGCGTGAACTGTCATACAGTAAGCGGAACGTCCGCTTCAGGCACATTCGGTCCGGATCTATCCCATCTGATGAGTAGAGCTACTCTGGGGTCCGGGGTAATCCCAAATACGTCGGAGAATCTTCGTGCCTGGGTCAAGGACCCGCAGGAGATCAAGCCAGGAAACTTGATGCCGAATATGCAGCTGAATGACCGAGAACTGGATGAGGTGGTGGCCTACCTCTCCTCCCTGAAATAGGAAACAAAATGGCGACCACGACCTATATTGCGGACACCTTCAGAAAAACGGAGGCGCTACCAACGCCTTCCAGACTGCATGAGTGGATCGTAACCGTCGATCACAAGCGGCTGGGGATCCTGTACATCGCAACTTCACTTTTGTTTTTTGCGGTGGCCGGCGTCCTGGCCGCGCTCATGCGAGCGCAACTCGCTTTCCCGAGCGCGAAGGTGCTGCCGCCGGACGTGTTCAACCGGCTGTTTACCGTCCATGGAACTACCATGGTGTTCCTCGTTGGTATGCCGTTTTTCGCTGGGCTGGCGAATTACCTTGTTCCGCTCATGATCGGAACTCGGGATATGGCTTTCCCGCGGTTGAATGCATTCGGATACTGGATGTTCCTTTTCGGTGGCTTATTACTCTACTTTAGTTACATCGCCGCTGAGGGGCTTGCCGGGCACGGTACCGCACCCGATGTTGGTTGGTTCGCCTACGCTCCGCTGACTGAGCGGGCATTCTCACGAGGCACGAGTACCGACTACTGGATTCTCAGCATCATCGTCAGCGGTATCGGTACTACGGCCAGTGCCATAAACGTGATCGTGACGATCATCAGCATGCGCTGCAAGGGCATGACGTTCGCTCGCATGCCACTGTTCGTTTGGTTGATGCTAGTCATCTCGGCAATGGTTATTATGGCCCTCCCGCCTTTGACGGCAGCGCAGGCTATGTTGTTGCTGGACCGGTATCTCGGAGCGCACTTCTTCGACACGCAGGCAGGCGGATCGGCCATCCTGTGGCAGCATTTCTTCTGGCTATTCGGGCACCCGGAAGTCTACATCCTGGTACTGCCAGGGTTCGCCTGTGTTTCGGAAATCATCCCCGTGTTCTCACGGAAACCGATCTTTGGACGGGCGGCGATGATAGGCGCCACGGTGGCGATCGGATTTGTGTCGGTGAGCGTATGGGCACATCACATGTTTGCCGTCGGAATGTCGCCTATGTCCAACGTCTTCTTTGCCGCGTCAACCATGCTTGTCGGTATACCAACAGGAATCAAGATCTTCAATTGGCTGGCGACCATGTACGGCGGCAAGCTCCGCTTTGATACGCCGATGCTGTTTTGCGTCGGGTTCCTGTTCCAGTTCCTGATTGCCGGTCTGACCGGAATCATGCTGGCTGCGGCCCCGTTCAACTGGCAACTAACCGACTCTTATTTTGTAGTTGCGCACTTTCATTACACGCTTATCGGCGGCATGCTGTTCGCGTTATTCGGCGGGTTGTATTACTGGTTTCCCAAAGCGACTGGGAAGATGCTTAGCGAATCACTCGGCAAGTGGCATTTCTGGCTGCTGGTTATCGGATTCCACATGACTTTCGATCCTCTACATTTCGCGGGTCTTCTTGGAATGCCGCGCCGAATCTACACATACGCCGCGGGGCGGGGCTGGGAAGGTCTGAACCTGGTTGCATCGATTGGCGTGATCTTCCAGGCCGCTGGAGTGGCGTGCCTTATATGGAACATCGTCCGGTCGCTTCGGAAAGGGGCACCTGCTGGCAATGACCCGTGGGATGCCTGGACGCTCGAGTGGGCCACGACGTCGCCGCCTGCGGAATATAACTTCGTGACCTTGCCCGAGGTACGCAGCAGCCGGCCCCTGTGGGATCTGAAGCACCCCGAAGATCCGGATTATAGGTACGAGTGAGGAGAAATGACCCCAACGATTGCTATTGAACAAACCGAATGGACGCTGCCGGACCGGGGACGAGCGGGAGTTGTCTGCCTGATCGCGACTGAGTTCGCGCTCTTCACGATCTTCTTAGTGGCCTACGTGTTCTACATCGGAAAGAGTCTCACCGGTCCTACACCCAGCCAAGTGCTAGAACTGCCCATTTGGCCCACAGTCTGCCTGCTTTCCAGCAGTATCACGGTCGGAATTGCGGAACGCGCCTTAAAAGGCAACCGGATGCAGAGGTTCATGGTATGGACCGCG
>Ga0335081_10009882_pt1 | contig 15375 bp, 16 predicted proteins | sample Lox_Sample_35_FD_206713 | JGI IMG/M metagenome (GOLD analysis project Ga0335081, IMG submission 206713) | Soil microbial communities from Loxahatchee National Wildlife Refuge, Florida, United States - Lox_Sample_3.5 | ecosystem: Environmental > Terrestrial > Soil > Wetlands | place: USA...
GAACCGGCCGCCTTCTTCACGAACAAATGGCCAGCCGCACGCGCGCCAACGGCGCCGATGCATCGAAGCCGATCTGCGCGCCCTCACTTCGAACCCCCAACTGGCGCCACAGATCCGGCAGATCCACGGGCATGGGTTCGGCCGCCATCTGTCCATAAAGCGTCATCAGCACCTTCCCTCCCGTGGCCCGGTCGCCGATCTGAAAAGCGCGTTCCAACGGCCAGTCGATCTGGATGTTGCCGCCGGCGTGATTGATAGCCCGGAATGCATCCACCAGGCCCTTGGCACAATCCGTGTGCTTGCGAATTCCAACGTCCGCCAGCAGGCAGTACAGAGCGCCGCCCCAATACGTCCGGGCCCAGGTGTGAGTGTTGTCGAGGCCGTGATCGCCGGCTTCCGGCAGTCCTTGCGGCATGTCGCGCACCATGTCGCCCCACACCCGCTCCACGCTCAGGTTGCCGATGGCCGCGCGGGCAATCGGCTCGATGTAAGTGGCGCTGCCCTCCTCAATCCAATGATGCTGGCGGTCTACCGAAGGAAACCCGTAGTGCACCATCTCGTGGGTCAGCATCCAGTCACGCTTGAGGTCTGATTCGGTTGCGTGCTGGCCCACTCGGATGCTCGTGCGCGCCGGGCCGTCTCCAAGGCTCACGCCGCTGGTAACACCACGGCGGCCCGCGGCCATGACAATCTGAAGGCTCGCGGCATCCACGGGGAATCGGCCAAAATAGCTTGCCACCGCGCGCGCGCAATCGGAAACCCAGTCGAGGAAAGCCTGCCGCGGCAGATCGAATCCGTCGGAGCTGAATGTTACGTCGATCGTGGCCGCGCCCACTCTTACTCGCGCCGGCCCATCCTGCCCGCGCATCGCCGGCGCGAGTCCGGACGCGGCGAAGCCCGAGAGACAACTCAACACCGATCGTCTCGTCATCGGTTTCGCCCTCCGGATCGCTCGCTTTGATTGTAGCGGGACTATGGCGGCGCCTTCATGGGCACGCCGCCGGCGGGCATCCGAGCCTGCGCCGTGCATCCACGGCCTCCTCGCCGCTCAGGCCTGTCTCGAGCGCCCGTCTCCACTCCTTTGCGGCATCCCCTGGTTGGCTCAGCCGCGCCAGAGCGAGGCCAAGGTGGTAGTGCGCCACGTGATAGGTGGGAAAGTAGCGCACGGCTTGCGCGAAGTGAGCCGCCGCTTCCGCCGTGTCGCCGCGGCGCTCCAGCGCCAACCCATAATCGTATTGCGCCAGGAAATACGACGGCTCGATGCGAACCGCTTCGGCATGATGCGGCAGCGCCTCGTCGAAGCGTCCGCGAGCTTCCAGCGCCATCGCCAGGAAGTGCTGGGGAGACGCGTTGTCCTGCGTTACCCTCAAATCATCCGTGAACACCGTGACGCTGTCGTGCCAGACACCGACATGCCGCCAGGACGCCACTCCACATGCGACCACGACTGCTGCTGCCAAGGCCGCTGCCAGCCGCCAGTGCTGGCCCAAAAGGTCCGCGCAACCCCACACCACCGCAATTCCCAGCCCGATCAGCGGAATGTACGTGAACCGATCCGCCATGGCTTGGCGTCCTACCTGCACCAGCCCGATGGCCGGAACCAGCCCGATCACAAACCACAGCCACCCAACCGCCAGGTAGCGGCGCCGCCGCCCGAGCCATAGTGCGCTGCCGGTGATCGCCGCGAGCAGGCACGCCGCCGCGACCGCCTTCCACGGCGCAATCGAGTGGCGATATGGGTAGAGAATCGCGAGATCGTGCGGCCAAAACGCCAGCTCCACGTAGCTCACGTAAGAGACGAGCGCGTTGGCGACCCGCTGCGCCAACGGAATGCTCGCGCCCGTGTTGATGGCGGCCAGGCGGCTGGTGCCGATGTAGGTGATGCCCAGCGAGACGGCGGAAAGAGCAAACATCGGCAGTTTCTCGGCCGGAGCAGATCTCCGCAACGGCCAGTAATCCAGCAGCAGCAGCAGGAACGGCGCCGTCATGAGCATTGGCTTTGACATCAGGCCGATCGCCAGTACCGCCAGCACCAGGTAGTAGCGGCGCGCCTTGGGCCGATCGACGTACCGGACATAGGCCCATACCGTGACGAAGAACCAGAACGCGCTCAGCACGTCCTTTCTTTCCGCGATCCAAACAACCGATTCGATGCGCAGGGGATGGACGGCGAACACCGCTGCCAGCACCGCGCTGCGCCAGAACGCGCCGGTGAGTCTGCGAAAGAGCAGGAAGACCAGGACCGAGTTCGCGATGTGCAGAAGCAGGCTTACGGCGTGGTGCCACCCCGCACGCAGGCCGAACAACTGGCAGTCCAGCATGTGCGAGAACCACGTCACCGGCTGCCAGTAAAAGTAGTCGATTTCAGTGAGCGCCCACACAACTCCGTCCCGCGTAAAGCCGGCGTTTACGTGCGGGTTCTCGGAAACGATGGCGTTGTCGTCGAAATTGAGGAACTCGAAGCCCATCACCCGGCCGAAGACCATCAGGCACGCGGCCACCAGGAGAAGGCAAATGATGGTGTCCCGCCGGGTTTTCATGGCGTCCGAAACAGCGAGAATAACAGATGACATTGTTGGACGCGCGATCGTCCTTTGTCGCACCTCAAGCTCAAGCGGTCCCAACCCTCTGCAAGACTGTCTCAATCTCCTCGAACGCCGAATACGGCGCAAGCGTACAGTTCGGGTGCGTGTTCCCCGTGATGAGCAACGAGATTCTGTCTGTGGCGTCCCGGCGGTAGAACAGGACAGCCCGCCGCGCGGATGAACCAAGCAGGAAGCCCGCTTCGTAGCCCAGCCCAAATGACGATCCCGAAACCTCCGCGATGAACAGGTCGCACGCGAACAACCAATTCATGTCCCGTTCGTAGACCATCTGGGGGGTAACGCTGCGGTCGAGCAGCGCCGCGTTGTCGTTCACCAGGTGACGAGTCAGCACCTCGTGTCCCATGCTTTCCAGAAACTGGACGATTCGCCTGGCGGTCGCTAGCGTTGACCGGTCCCCCGCCACGGTGAACCCGAAATAGATCTTCATGTCATGTACGGTAACCCGCGCGCGGCTCGGTCTGCAGCCAGTGTACGATCCTTATTGTTGACGTACAATTTCTATCGTGGCATCGTACTCTCCCGCCGCAGGCGGCTCGCTTCGGGACCGGATCGCCGGGATGCTCGGCCAATCGCAACCGGCCGCCCGCGCCGGGTTGGGGCCAGGCGCCCTCCTGAGCCCAATTCTGCTGCTCATCGCTGCGTGCGGCCTGTTCGGCCAATCCGATGTCCGCCCCGCCTTCCAGGCGGCATCGATCAAGCCAAATACCGAATTGCGTCCGCGCGGCATGGGGGTTCGCATGAATCCGGGTGGGCGCCTTACCACGCAGAATGCTCCGGTGCGCCTCCTCATCCAGAACGCGTATTCCCTCCAGGCGTTTCAGATTGTCGGCGGTCCAGCGTGGATGGACAGCGACGGCTACGACATCGAAGCCAAGCCGGAGGGTAGCGCGAACCGGGCCCAGGTGATGCTCATGCTGCAAACCCTCCTCGCGGAGCGGTTCAAGCTGGCGGTCCACCGTGAGACCCGGGAACTCCCGGTCTACGCGCTGACCGCCCAAAAAGACGGCCTGAAACTGCCACCAGCCACAGAAGGCACCTGCGTCTCCCTGGATCCATCGGCGCTGCCGCCGCCCGTTGGGCCTGGGCAGCTCCGTCCCTGCGGCAGCCTTATGATCGCGATGTCGCCATCCGGCTTGCGCATGGAGGGGCTCAAAGTCTCCATGGCCGAGTTCGCCAGAATCCTTGGCATGGTGGTGGGCCGCGCGGTGATCGACAGGACCGGATTTCAAGGCACATTTGACGTCAGCCTGCCCTTCACCCCGGACGAATACACCATGGGCCTGCCCGGCGCCGGCGGCCCCGGCGACCCAGGTGGCCCGCCGCTCCCCACCGACCCCACGCGGCCGAACATCTTCGCCGCGTTGCAGGAACAAATGGGGCTGAAGCTCGAAACATCCAGAGGCCCGGTCGATGTCCTGGTCATCGATCACGTAGAACGGCCCAGCGGAAACTAAACTGAAATGTGATCAGGACCACCGCCGCTCGTAAGGATACTCGGGGACTCTGAATCGCCGTGTTGAATTCGTCAAGCCGGGCTGGCAGTGAGCGGCGTGTTCACTTTTAGCTGCCGCTGAACCTGTTACAATCCAGATTCGTGCTCCCGGCGCCTCGGAAACGGGGGCAATTGTCGCCTGATCACGCCGTGCTTCGCCGGGTCTTCAAAGCTTTCCAGTACCGTGATTTCCGCCTGATGTTTATCGGCGCGTGCACATCGGCGGTCGGTACCTGGATGCAGTTGTTCGCGCAGGGCTGGCTGATCTGGAAGATCAGTCACTCGGCGCGGCTGCTGGCGCTCGATCCCATCCTTCAGGCAACCCCGATCTTTCTATTCTCGCTAGTGGGAGGTGTGCTTGCCGACCGCTTCGAGCGCCGCCACATGCTCATCTTCTCGCAATGCGTGCAGATGGCTTGCGCCCTGGTCCTGACTGTGCTGGTGGGCCTGCACGTCGTGCGGGTCTGGCACTTCCTCACCAGTTCGTTCATAGTGGGGTTCGCCCAGGCGTTCGGCGGGCCGGCTTACTCGGCCCTGATCCCCACTTTGGTCCCCAAAGAGGATATGCCGAACGCCATCGCCCTGAACTCCATCCAGTTCAACGCCGCTGTAATGGTGGGGCCGGCTCTGGGCGGCTGGGCCCTGCATTCGCTGGGCGACACGTGGTGCTTTGGGCTCAACACGCTTTCGTTCCTTGCCCCGATCATTTCCCTGCTCATGCTGACGGTTCGTTTTCTGCCGCAAAAGACTACTGAAAGCATCTTTACCAGCCTGAAACACGGCGTCTCGTTCATTCGTAAGCAGGGCGCCATGGAAGCACTGATCGTGCTGGCGTTCTTCATGGCGGCTCTGGGCGTGCCCATGCGGACCTTCCTCCCGGTTTTTGCGGAGAAAGTCTTTCACCAGGGGTCTGGAACCTTCGCCGTATTCCTGTCCATGTCCGGGATGGGGTCGGTGCTGGGCGCTCTGACGGTGGCGGGCTTCGGGAACGTCCGGAAGAAGGGCCGCGTGGCGCTGACCATGCTGATATGCCTCGGGCTCGGCATTTCGGGCTTCGCGCTGTCGCGCTGGATCTCCGTAACCTGCGTGATGCTGTTCTTTTCGGGGGCTTCCATGATGGCGGTCTTCGCCATGGTGAATTCCCTGGTGCAGCTCATCGTCACCAACGAGATGCGCGGGCGCGTGATCAGCGTCTACAACTTCGCGTTCCGCAGCGGAATGCCTTTGGGAAACCTGGCTGCCGGGTGGCTCGTCCCTATATTCACCGCCCCGATCGTACTGGGTGTGAACGGCCTGCTACTGGTGGTTCTGGGACTGTACTTCTTTGTCGGCCAGCGAAAGGTCGCCGAGCTTTAATCTTATGAAGACGTCGACCATCTGGGTCCTGTTTACGGCAGCGGTACTAGCCGCGGCCCCGTCGGCACTGGACACGGCCCGCGACGCGCAGGATCGGGCCGCGCTTGTGAAGCTGGCTGACGATTCCGCCGCGGCTGCGGCCAAGGCCCCGAATGATGGGGAGGCGCAGTATCGGATGGCCCTGGCCTGTTCTTACCTGGCGGAGGTGGCCATCGAACAGCATGATCGCAAGCAGGGGCAGCAGGCGGCGGAGCGCGGCATCAAAGCGGGCGAGAAGGCGGTCTCGCTCAAGCCCGATTCAGCCGAATACTACCGTGTGCTCGGCACGCTGTACGGCCAGGCCATCATCGATATTCCTAGCGGGCTGAGTTATGGCCCCAAAGCCAAGGACGCGATCAACAGGGCCGTGGAAAAGGCTCCCAAGTCCTCGGCCGTTTACTTGGCGCGCGGGGTGGGCAACTATTACCTGCCACCCATGCTGGGTGGCGGCCCAAAGCCGGCCGGTGACGATTTCCGCAAGGCGATTGAACTGGACCCGAAGAACGCAGAAGCGTACTTGTGGTTGGGGCTGAGTCTGCGTAAGGAGAACCGCGACGCCGAGGCGCGGCAGGCCTTTGCGAAGTCGCTGGAACTGAATCCCCGACGGCTCTGGACGAAGCAGCAGTTGGACAAGACGCCGCTGAAGTGAAGCTTGGATCGCCACCCCCCGCCGCGCCGCCCGATCCCGCGGAGCAAGACCCAAATCGTGCTGCGCGCCAACCGGATGCGGCTGCCCACAAGTCAAGCCCCCAAATGTTAACCCTCCTTAACCCTCCCTCTAGGAATTGACGGTCCGTCTGCCGATCTAAGATAATGGAACGTCATAGAGATGAAACGTTTCCTTTTGCCCCTGGTTCTGGCGGGTTTGCTGCTGGACGCCCATTTTGCCGTTGCGCAGGCAAGAAAGACTTCGTCCACCGCCAGGAAGAAGGCGGCGAAGCGAACCGTGAAACCGCCGCCGCCCGTCGATCCGACGGCGGGCGATGACGTGGATGGCGACGACCTTACTGTACGGCGCGCGGCCGTCACTGCCCTCGGTACAACCAACGGCAGCGTTGTGGTGGCGGATCCGACTACCGGCCGCATCCTCTCCTTTGTGAATCAGAAGCTGGGCCTGAAGGCGGGCTTCACTCCCTGCTCGACCATCAAGCTGGTGACGGCCCTTGCCGCTTTGAACGAACACATCGTCGAGCGGGAAACCAACGTACGCTTGAGCCGCTACGTGAGCTTTAATCTCACCACCGCCATCGCGCATTCCAACAACCCCTATTTCGCCACGCTGGGGAACCGTCTGGGCTTCGAGCGCGTTACTCGCTACGCACAAATGCTCGGCCTGGGCGAGAAGGCCGGCCTCGATATTCCCGGAGAACAATCCGGCACCATAGCCCCGGAGCCTCCCAGATACGGTGGTGTGGGTTTGATGACCAGCTTCGGCGAAGGCTTCCTGGTGACGCCGCTCGAACTGGCCGGCCTGCTTTCCGCCATTGCCAACGGCGGCACCCTCTACTACTTGCAGTACCCGCGGTCCACGGATGAAATCGACCATTTCACTCCGCGGGTGAAGCGGCCGCTCGAGATCGCGCCCAGCGACATCGAGGACATCAAGGTCGGGATGCGGGGAGCTGTTGACTTCGGCACCGCAAGACGCGCCGGCTACGATGCCACCGAGCCAATCCTCGGCAAGACCGGCACGTGTACGGACTTCAACTCCTCCAGCCACATGGGCTGGTTCGGTTCTTTCAACGAAGTGGGCAAACACCAGTTAGTGGTGGTCGTGATGCTGGCCGCCGTCAACAAGTCCGTGAGCGGTCCGGTGGCCGCCGGAGTGGCGGGAGCGATCTATCGCAACCTCTCAGAGCAGCGCTACTTTGCCATGGACAGTCCTGATGGGAGACCCGCGCTGCCGCAGATCATCACGACGACCCCCTGCTGCTCGAAGTAGCGCCGGCCTGCTCTTTTTACCGGTCCTGTCCTGCCCGAACTACCGATGTGCCTGTGGCACGTCCGGCGCCATGCTGAAAGCATGGCAAACCAACTCGCAACGCTTTCAAACGAACTGGCCGACGTAGTGGAGCGCAGCGGCCGCGCGGTAGTTGCTGTAGATGCACGGCCGCGCTTTACCTCTAGCGGCGTATTCTGGCGGCCGGGCATCATCGTAACCGCCGAGCATACCATCCGCACGGAGGAGGAAATCGAGGTTGCGCTGCCGGATGGCAAGAAGGTCCCGGCGACGCTGGCGGGCAGCGACCCCGGAACCGACATAGCCGTCCTCAAAGTCGATTCGGTAGCCGGCAACCCGTTGCCCGCGGCAACCCTCGAGCCGGTGCCCGGCGCCCTGGCGCTGGCAGTTGGCCGCTCGGCGGACTCCGGGGTCAATGCCACCATGGGAATCATCAGCGCGGTGAGCGGTTCCTGGCGCACCTGGCGCGGTGGCCGCCTGGACCGCTACATCCGGCTGGACTTGACCCTTTATCCCGGCTCCGCCGGCGGCGTAGTAGTGAACACCTCCGGCGAAGCGCTTGGCATCGCCACGCCGGTGCTTTCGCGTATCGCCGGGCTGGCTATTCCTGCCTCGACCATCGATCGCGTGGTAGACGAGATCCTTTCGCGCGGCCGCGTGGCTCGCGGCTACCTGGGGGTTGGCCTGCAACCGGTCGAACTGCCGGATCATCAGAAAGGTCTGATCGTCTTGTCGCTCGAGCGCGACGGCCCGGCGGCAAAAGCAGGCGTGCTGGTGGGAGACATCCTGGTATCGCTGGGGGGCGCCGCTGTGAACGACACCGACGACATTCAGTCCGCGCTCGAAAGCCGCGCCGTGGGCCAGGGTGTGGAGGCCGTGATATCGCGCGGCGGCGTGACGCAAACCGTCTCCATCACGATCGGGGAACGTCCGCGGAGGAACTGACCATGCGGGGATTCGGAGAAATTGCGGAACGCCTGCGGCGTTCCACCGTGCAGGTGTTTCCCGGTCGCCGGGCGGGCGCCGGTTCCGGCGTGGTCTGGGGTGCTGACGGTCTCGTAGTCACCAATGCGCACGTGGCGCGAACAGACGCGGCGGAAATCGAGTTGTGGGACGGCCGGCGCTTCCCCGCGCGCGTGACCTCGCGCGATCCACGCCGCGACCTGGCGGCGTTGCGCATCGCAGCGGCCGGGCTGCCCGCCGCAACGCCGGGCGATTCTCAAGCCTTGCGCCCGGGAGAACTGGTGATCGCTATTGGCAGCCCACTCGGATTCGCCGGTGCGCTTTCCACCGGGGTGGTTCACTCCGTCGGCACAATTGCCGGCATGGGCCGCCAGAACTGGATCCGCGCGGATGTGCGGCTCGCCCCCGGGAACTCGGGCGGACCGTTGGCCGATTCGGAGGGCCGCGTAGTGGGCATCAATACCGCTATCGTCTACGGCCTCGGCGTGGCAGTCCCGGCTGCCGCCGCCGCCGAGTTTCTGCGGCGTGGATCGCGTCCGTCGCTGGGAGTGACGTTGCGGGAGATTCCGCAGGGCCTTCTGCTTCTCGAAGTGGATCCGGACGGCGCCGCGGCTGCCGCGTCGCTGCGTCCCGGCGACGTCCTGCTCGGGACGTTCGACGATCTGAGTGACGGGCTCGATTCCGGGCGCGAGGTGTTGCGACTCCAGTTTCTGCGGAACGGCGTCTCGCGGGTGCGAGAGGTCTTCGTGCGCCTTGTACAGCGAGCGGAGGCGGCGTGATCCGGCTGATGATCGCGGCGCCTTCCGCGGTCATGCGCGCGGGGCTGGAGGCGCTGGTCGAGTCCAGCCCCAATATCGCGTTGGCGGGCTCTTTTCCGGATCTTGGTGCGGTGGATGATCTGCGTCCTGACGTGGTACTGGCGGCGCTTTCTGTAGAGGACCTCGCGGCGGCCGCCAATGGTTACAGCCCTGCCATCGTACTCCTGACCGCGGACTCCAAGCCGGCCTGGAGTCCGGACGCGTTCCGGCTGGGGGTGCGCGCCATACTGCCGCACGACGCGCCCGCTGAAGGCATACTGGCCGCGGTGGAAGCCGCGGCCGGCGGTATGGCGGTGATCGATCCGCGCGAACTGGAGGTCCTGCTATTCTCCAGCGCGTCTGCGCCCGCTTCCAACGAAAGGCAAGCGCTCACGCCCCGCGAACTGGAAGTCCTCCGCATGATGGCGGACGGAGCCGCCAACAAGACGATTGCGTGGAAACTCGGCATCTCCGAACACACCGTCAAATTCCACGTGGCGTCGATATTGGGAAAACTGCGAGCCTCCAGCCGAACCGAAGCCGTGACCATCGGAATTCGCAAGGGTATGATCCTGCTCTGAGACGGCTTGGGTGAACGGTTACCGGTACTTCTCGCTGCACTCTCGGGAGCAGAAGTGCACCACTTGGCCGTTGATGGTGCGCGTGATGCTGGAGTCCGCCGAAACGTAAGTGCCGCAAACCGGATCCTTCTTGAGCACTCCACCGGAATGTACGGGAGGCGGCTGGCGGCGCGCAGGGCCAGGCCGCGATGAGCTACGGTAACCCGCAACGATGCTGCGCACGAGCATGCGCAACAGCAGGAAAATCAGCAGGGGTAGGAGTAACTCGCGAACAATGGCCGAGATCATTGAATCGGGGCGGAAGCCGCAAGCTTCCGCCCCGGATACTCGCCGCTTACTTCTTCTTCTTTGCCGCAGCGGGGTTCTTGTAGTTGGTGTCGATGGTGCCGCCTAGCTGCGTAAGCATGTCCTTGCAAGCCTGGGCGTTGGGACCGGTAGGCGCCAGCGCGAGGTATTTTTGGAATGCATCCGTGGTGCCGGGCGGAACGGTAATCTTGCCGTCTGGCGCCACCGCTGCCTGGGCGGCCAGACTCAGCCCATATTGATAATACGACTCGGCATTCTTGGGGTTGTCGGGCGCGGAATCGATGGCCATCTTGAACGCTTTGGATGCGGCTTCGGACTGGCCGGCATTGGTCATCAGAGCGCCGAGGTTGTAGAACTTACTGAACGCATTCACCGGATCGAGATCCGCCGCCTTCTTCAATTCGGCTTCCATCTCGGGGTATTTCTTGGCCTTGGCCAGCGCCAGCGCATAGTTGTTGTGAGTGGCGGGGTCGTCCGGCTTCAGTTCGATAGATTTGGCGTAGGCGGCGATGCCCTTCTGCATCGCGTCATCGGCCTCCGCCCCAGTCTTGGTGGTGGCCAACCCCATGTAGGCTTCCCCGAGATTGGCCCAAACCGCCGGCTGCGTCGGGTCCACCTCGGAGGCCTTTTCCAGGGCGGGAACGGCCTGGTCCCACTGTTTGGCCTGGAGCGCATTCATTCCATCGTTGAAGGCAGCGTTCAGCGCATTGCGCTTCTTCATCTGCTCGGCCTGGCCTTCGATCTGTTTCTTCAGCTTCGCCTGATCTTCGGCCGACATGCTGCGCTTCAGTTCGTCGGGAATCTGCCCGGTCTCGAAAGCCTTTTGCAGCGCTGCCTGTTTGGCGGCGGCGTCCTGACCGGCCGACTTCCGCAAGTCGAAATCCAGGGGCGGATGGTCGCCCATTGTGGTCTTGTATCCACTCACCTTGTCGACCATTTTGCCGTCGATCTCACAACTGATCTCGTACGTGCCAAGCGGCACGCCCGTGTGGACATAATGGCCCTTTTTATCGGATTTGGTGGTCGAATCCCACTTGATGTCCGTGCGGTGAATCCGGATGATCGCGCCTTGCACCGGCTTTCCGTCGGTGCCTTTCACATCCCCTTCGATAGTCGTGATCTGCGCAAGCGAAGTGAAAGCGAGAACTACGAGCCCGGCCATGGCCACAGCCAGGTTGCGGAACTTCATAGATACCTCCAACTAGAGATTGGTATGTATTAAATTCCAGTATACCTGGATTTGGGTTTTTCGATCCGGTATGCCGGAGTTTTGTCTTCACTCGTCGAACAGGCCGATCTGTTCCTTGGGCACCGGCTTGGCTTTGCGCCGCTGCAGCGGGCTGCCGATCACACCTAATACCTCAACCGCCAAGACCGCAGTCCGCGGCACGAAAACCCGCTGCTGGTTGCCATAAGGGTCCGGGGGAATCACGTTAAAGCCGAGAGGCTCCAGTTGCAGCAGGTTGTTAGGCAGGATTCCTTCGATCACATCGCCGTCGCGAAACCGGAAGCTGAGCCATAAACCGGCCATCTTCGGTCGCGTGTTGAAAACACGGCGCTCAGGCTCGTCAGCACTGTCAAAGGTGCGGACAAACGAAATCGACTTGACCTCGTCATACGGTACGAGCGAGACGTTGCCTTCGGCGGAGAGCAGCTCCACTCCGGCAGGTTGTAGACAGGAAACGGGATTGACGTAGCCGGCGAGGCTTTCCCGCTCAAATCGCCGGATGACTGCCTTTTTTGTGGTGGAGGCGGCCAAAACTCTCCTCAATTGCAACAACTATGTTTCAATCATTTAGCGGGTATTGTATCATTGGCACGATGCCTGGAGTGCTCGCGGCGGAAGCGGCCCATCTTCACAATCAGATGACCGCGTTTCTGAATCATTGCCGCGTGGAAAAGGGTCTCGCGGCCAATTCGGTCCAATCCTACTCCCTTGATCTGTCAAGATTTAGCTCATTTTTCGGAGAGTTCTCCGGGGTTCCCGGCGCGGAGCAATTGCGCTCTTATCTCGATCATTTATACCTCTCCGGGCTGAGCACCCGGTCAATTGCCCGGCACCTCACGGCGCTGCGGGGATTCTACGGTTTTCTCCTGAGGGAAGGCCAGATCAGCACCGATCCGACCGAGTATTTAGGCACGCCGAAGCACTGGCAGACCATCCCTAAGTTTCTGAATCTGGAGGAGATCGATAGGATCATCAAGGCCGTGGATGTGTCCCGGCCGACAGGTCTCCGGGATCGTGCCATGCTGGAGTTACTGTACGCCACCGGGTTGCGGGTATCGGAACTGTGCCGGCTGGGGCTCAGCGACCTCAAAGCTGACCTGGACGTGGTGCGGACCACCGGCAAAGGGAACAAACAACGCCTGGTACCGGTCGGGAAAGAGGCTGTCCGCGCGGTGGGCGATTATCTGAAACTGGGCCGCAGTGCGCTGCTAAAAGGCCGCAGCAGCCCATACCTGTTCGTTACAGCGCGTGGCGGTTGTCTGACCCGCCAGGCGTTTTGGAAGCTCCTGGCTGTTCACGGCAGGAAAGCGGGCATCTTTCACGGGCTGACACCTCATTCGCTGCGGCACAGTTTCGCCACGCATCTGCTGGAAGGCGGAGCGGATCTCCGCAGCGTGCAGGTGATGTTGGGCCACTCCGATATTTCGACCACGCAGATTTATACTCACGTCATGAGATCGAGACTGCGGAAGACGGTAGAGGAGCATCACCCCAGATCCTGAGCGGCTGGACAGAGCCGCTGGGGAGTCTCGGTAGAGGCTAGAGCGCAAGCGATGAGCGACTACATCTACATGTTGGAGAGCCACCTGAGTTCGGATCAGAATCGTGTAGTGGAAGACATCCAGGCCGCCGCGTCCCAGGCGAACGTGAACATGTTTCTGACCGGGGGCGCGATGCGCGACATGCTGGCCGGCTTCCGCATCCGCGACCTGGATTTCGTGGTGGAGGGCAACGCTCTGAAGGTAGCCAAGGCGATCTGTGACCGCGCGGACGCAAAAACGGTCTCTGCAGATGAAGCCCGCAAAAGCGCCGAATTGGTGTTCCCCAGCGGCGTTACCGCGCAGATCGCCATGTCGCGGCAGGAGAAGTACGCGCGCCCTGGGGCCAAACCGCAGGTTGCACAGGCTACGATTCAGGAGGATCTCCGGGGACGCGATTTCACGTGTAATGCCATCGCGCTGTCGCTGAACAAGGCTTCCCGGGGATTGCTGCTCGACCCCATGAACGGCCTGGCGGACATCGAGCGCCGCGAGTTGCGCGCCATCAGCACCTACGGGTTCTACGACGATCCTTCGAGGCTACTCAGGCTCGTTCGCCTGCAGGTGCGGCTGGGCTTCACCGTGGAGGAACGGACACGGATGCAGGTGGCCAATGCCCGCGAAGCGGAAGTAGAGAAGCAGATTCCAGCTCGAGCACTGGCCGAGGAACTCAAGCGCATCAGCGCGGAGGACAGCCTCGCGGATACCCTGAAAGCGCTTGATGAGGCGAAACTGCTGGCGCTCGTCTCGCCGGCGCTGGCGGGACCGAAGCTCAACCTGCCTGGCATCGCCAGGTTTGAAAAGAACTGCCGGCTCATGCCCGACGATGCACGCGCGCGCGCGGCGCGCTTTGGGCCTTTTTTGTACGCGCTCACTGAAAAGCTCACACCGAAGGAGAAGCAGGCGCTGATCAAGGCCACCGAAATGCGCAAGACCGAACTCGATCCCTGGCAGAAGCTGGAAACCAAGGCCAGGAAGCTGGAGACGGCGCTGCGTTCCGCGCGCATCAAGAAAGCTTCCCAGGTGTACCAGATCATGTCGGCGGCCGAGCCGGACGAGATCCTGTTTCAGCTCTACCATTCGAGCCTCAAGCCCGTCCAGGAGCGAATGCGGAATTACTACCAGAAATATCTGCCCCTGTTGCAGGAGATCACGCCGGAAGAGTGGGCCACCGTGGAAGGCAAGCCGGGGACTGCCAAATACAACAAAGCCCGCGAGGATTTTATTGCCCATCGGCTGGACCGGCGGGTCAAGAAGCCTCCAGTTCCCGAGACACCGCCACCGCCGCCTCCTCCAGCACCACCGCCCAGTTCCTGGAGCACGCTCGAAACTACCCTGGCGAGGCGAGGCCGGCAGATGTAGCCGGTCGATTCTTTACCGGAACTTTCCAAAGGACCCGGAACTGGCGTTATTAGCGAGGAGTGCCGAAGGCGCGCGATTCACGCCATTGGCAATGGCCATGGTCCGAAACTCGTGCTGCGCGATCCGGATGGCGTTTCGGCTTCCCGTAGAGCGCACGATCCGGCCGGACACAATCAACTGCAACGGGGCCACGTTGTGCAGCAGCACCGGCCACGCGATGGCCAATTCGGCGTTCAGACCCACCGGGAGTGACCGGCCGCAATCGAAGAAAACGCCGCCACTCGAGAGATCCACAGTACGGCCGACGCCACTGTCCAGTACCCGCCGACGGCGGATCAGCTTCCAACGGGTTTCCAGTTGGATCTCATATCGTCGATCACCGCGACGTTCACCTGCAATTCCTTCGAGTTCGGTCACTTGCTCAGCCCAAGCCATTTACAGGTCCAAACGTCCTGCTTCTGCGTTCTGCGAACGGTGGGTTTCCGTTTGCGGGACGATTCCATTATGCGGAGGGAGGATACCTTAACAACAGTCATGAAGGTACCTGGAGAGTACTCGCGGTCCCGGTCTATCTTCGGTAATACCTCCTGCGTTCGCTGAGGGAGTAAGGCTCACGCTGAGGCAGCCCCAGGTACGTCTTGACTAGTGTATTAGTATACTGGTACAATACATCAAAAAGGGAACCATGACCCGGAGAGACTTCTGCTGTGCAGCATCGGCGGCGGCGCTGGTCCCTTCGGTCGCACACGCACCTCTCATCGTGCCCATTCATGTCGTGTTGGACAGCCGCGCAAAGTGGCGGCCGGAACAAATCGGCTACTTCTGGTCACACATCTGGCCGGAGGCGGTCCAGAACTTCGGATCCGGTGGCATTCGCTTCGAGAGCGCCGTTAGAACCGGTGAAATCCGGCGATCGCCGGCGGACAACCCGATCTTCACAGGACTCAACTCCGGTGTGGTCAACATGGTCGTCACCGATCACGTTCCGTTGGTCTGGGACAAGGGCCGGGGCTGGAGCGGAGTGACAACCCGGTATGATGGGTACGACTTGTGCGTCATCGCGCTGAACTTCGCGCACGGCAACCAAATCCCGCTGCTTTCACTCAATACCTGCGTACATGAGCTCTTGCACGCGCTGCTGCACGAC
>Ga0335081_10009883_pt1 | contig 15375 bp, 10 predicted proteins | sample Lox_Sample_35_FD_206713 | JGI IMG/M metagenome (GOLD analysis project Ga0335081, IMG submission 206713) | Soil microbial communities from Loxahatchee National Wildlife Refuge, Florida, United States - Lox_Sample_3.5 | ecosystem: Environmental > Terrestrial > Soil > Wetlands | place: USA...
GCAGATGTACGAGAAGCTGCCGACCCTGTTCGGCCGCCTGCCCAAGCAGCACATGCAGGTCAAGGAGGTCGAGAGCTTCCGCGCGAAGGCGGCGGCCGGCGCCGAGTATCAGCCCGGCGCGCCCGATGGCTCGCGCCCCGGCGTGATCCGGGTCAACACGTCCGATCCCAAGCACCGGCTCACGATCAACATGGAGTCGACCGCGTACCACGAAGGCGTGCCCGGCCATCACATGCAGATCACCATCCAGCAGGAGCTCGGCGAGCTGCCGAAGTTCCGCCAGCACGGCGGATACACCGCGTTCGACGAGGGCTGGGCGCTCTACGCCGAGCGGCTCGGCGAGGACGTCGGCTTCTACAAGGACCCGTGGAGCATGTACGGCCACCTCGAGGACGAGATGCTGCGCGCGATCCGGCTCGTGGTCGACACCGGCTTCCACTACAAGCGGTGGACGCGCGATCAGGTCGTGAAGTTCTTCCACGACCACTCGGCGATCGACGAGCCCAGCGTGCAGAGCGAGACCGACCGCTACATCGCGTGGCCGGCGCAGGCGCTCGGCTACAAGATCGGCCAGCTCACGATCCTGAGGCTACGCGACGAGGCCAGGGCCGCGCTCGGCGACGCGTTCGACATCCGCGCGTTCCACGACGAGGTGCTCGGCGCCGGCGCGCTGCCGATGGACGTACTCGAGCGCCGGATCCACGCGTGGATCGAGCGGACCAAGTCCGGCGCTACTTCCGGGGCTTCTCGCTGAGCTTGGCGAACGGGTTGTTGGTGAAGCCGGAGACGCCCCAGTTCGGCGGCGGCTCCTCGGGACGGCGCTCGTCGCGGCGGTCGTCCCGCGGGCCGCGATCGTCGCGCCGCGGGCCGCGATCGTCGCGCCGCGGGCCGCGATCGTCGCGCCGCGGCTGATCCGGGCGCGGGCCGCGGTCGTCGCGCCGCGGGCCGCGGTCGTCGCGCCGCGGGCCGCGATCGTCGCGCCGCGGGCCGCGGTCGTCGCGCGGGGGCTGCGGGCCGCGCGCCTGCTGCGGCTGATCGCCGCGCGACTGGCCCTCGCCGCGCGGCTGGCCCTCGCCGCGGGGCTGGCCCTCGCCGCGCGGCTGGCCCTCGCCGCGGGGCTGCCGGCGGTCGCCGCCGCGCCCGCCGTCGCGGCGATCGCCGCGACCCTCGCGCCGCTCGGTCGGCGGCCGGCTGTCCTGCTGCTTGCGCGCCGACAGCGCGATCCGCTTGCGCGCGGTGTCGATCTCGAGCACGCGCACCGTCAGCTTCTGGCCGACCTTGACCACCTCGCCCGGCTCCTTGACGAACTTCTCGGCGAGCTGCGACACGTGGACCAGGCCGTCGTTGTGCACGCCGATGTCGACGAACGCGCCGAACGCGGTGACGTTGGTGACCACGCCCTCGAGCACCATGCCCGGCTTCAGGTCCTCCATCGCCGTGACGTCGTCGCGGAACTTCGGCGGCGCGAACTCGGCGCGCGGATCGCGGCCCGGCCGGCCGAGCTCGCCCGCGATGTCGCGCAGGGTCGGCTCGCCGACGTCGCCCGCGACATAGCGCGCGAGCTCGAGCTTGCCGATCAGCTCCTGGTTGCCGATCAGGTCGGCGAGCGTGACGCCGAGGTCGCTCGCCATCCGCGCGACCAGGCCGTAGCGCTCGGGGTGGACCGCCGAGGCGTCGAGCGGGTTCTCGGCGCCCCGGATCCGCAGGAAGCCGGCGGCCTGCTCGAACGCCTTGGGGCCGAGCCCCGAGACGTCCATCAGCTGCGCGCGCGAGAGGAACGCGCCGCTCGCGTCGCGGTGCGCGACGATCTTCCGGGCGAGCGCCGGCCCGATGCCGGCGACGTAGCCGAGCAGCTGCGCGCTCGCGGTGTTGAGCTCGACGCCGACGTGGTTGACGCAGCTCTCGACCACGTCGCCCAGCTTCTTGGCGAGCAGCGGCTGGTGGACGTCGTGCTGGTACTGGCCGACGCCGATCGACTTCGGCTCGATCTTGACCAGCTCGGCGAGCGGGTCCTGCAGGCGCCGCGCGATCGAGATCGCGCCGCGGATCGTGAGATCGAGCTCGGGGAACTCGGCGCGCGCGAGATCCGACGCCGAATACACGCTCGCGCCGGCCTCGTTGACCTGCACGACCACCGGCGCGTCGCCGGCTTCGCGCAGCCCGCCCTCGGCGAGCACGCGCTTGACGAACGCCTCCGCCTCGCGGCCGCCCGTGCCGTTGCCGACCGCGATCGCGCGCGGCGCGTGGGCGCGCACGAACCCCAGGAAGTCGTCCTTGGCCCTCGCGAGCTGGGCGTCGCCCTGCGCGATGTAGATCGTGACCGTGCCGAGGAACTTGCCGGTCGCGTCGATCGCGGCGCACTTGCAGCCGGTGCGCAGCCCGGGGTCGACGCCGATCACGCTGGCCGCGCCGAGCGGCGCCGCGAGCATGAGGTTGCGCAGGTTGCCCGCGAAGATCTCGACCGCCGCCTGATCCGAGCGCTGCTTGAGCTCGGCGCGCACGTCGTTCTCGACCGACGGCGCGAGCAGGCGCTTCTGCGCGTCGGCCACCGCGGTGGCGAGCTCGCCCGCCCACGGCGAGGTCGCGACGTGATGCGCGAGCCGGAGCATGCCGACCTCGAGCTTGGCGGTGTCGATCGCGACGCGCGCACGCAGCACGCCCTCGGCCTCGCCGCGCCGGATCGCGAGGAAGCGATGCGACGGGATCGACTTCACCGGCTCGCGGTGGTGGTAGTACTGCTCGAACTTGGTCGGCTCGTCGCCCTTGCCCGGCACGACCTCGCTGACCAGCTCGCCGTGCTCGCCGTACTCGCGGCGCACGAACGCGCGGATCTCGGCGGTGTCCGCGACGGTCTCCGCGACGATGTCGCGCGCGCCGGCCAGCGCGTCGGCCGCGGTCGCGACGTGCTCGCCGACGAACGCCGCCGCCTCGGCCGCCGGATCGCCGTCGGCGGGCTGGGCGAGGATGCGCTGCGCGAGCGGCTCGAGCCCGCGCTCGCGCGCGACCGACGCGCGGGTCTTGCGGCGCGGCCGGTACGGCGCGTAGAGGTCCTCGAGCTCGGCCTTGCCGGTCGCCGAGCGCAGCCTGGCCTCGAGCTCGGGCGACAGCTTGCCCTGCTCGGCGACCGACGCGAGGATCGCGGCGCGCCGCTCCTCGAGCTCGACCAGGTAGGCGCGGCGCTCCTCGATCGCGCGGATCTGGACCTCGTCGAGCCCGCCGGTGCGCTCCTTGCGGTAGCGCGCGATGAACGGCACGGTGTTGCCCTCGTCGAGCAGGGCGACCACCGCGGCGACACCGCTCGCCGGCAGACCGAGCGCGAACGCCAGCGCGGGCACCGGATCGAAGCTTGCGGAAACGGGAGCGGCGTCGGACATGCGAGACGAGAGCAATAGCATATGTTCCCGCCATGCCGACGCCGCTCGACCCCGCCCTGGAGCACCTCGTCCGCACGCTGCCCAAGGTCGAGCTCCACCTCCACGTCGAGGGCACGCTCGAGCCCGAGATGATGTTCAGCCTGGCCGGCAAGCACGGCATCGCCCTGCCGTATGCCTCGGCCGAGGCGGTGCGCGCGGCCTACGCGTTCTCGGATCTCCAGTCGTTCCTCGACCTCTATTACGCCGGCTGCGCGGTGCTGCGCGACCGCGAGGACTTCTACGCCCTGGCGATGGCGTACTTCGCGCGCGCCCACGCCGATCGCGTGGTCCACGCCGAGCTGTTCTTCGATCCGCAGACCCACACCGCGCGCGGGGTCGGGCTCGCCGACGTGATCGGCGGCCTGTCCGACGCGATCGCCGACGCCGGCCGGCGCTATCACGTGTCGGCGTCGCTGATCCTGTGCTTCCTGCGCCACCTGCCCGAGGACGACGCGCTGGCCACGCTCGATCAGGCGCTCGCGTTTCGCGACGCGTTCGTCGGCGTCGGGCTCGACTCGGGCGAGCGCGGCAACCCGCCGAGCAAGTTCGCGCGCGTGTTCGCCAAGGCGCGCGCCCACGGCCTGCACGCGGTCGCGCACGCCGGCGAGGAGGGCCCGCCGGCGTACATCCGCGAGGCGCTCGACCTGCTCGCGGTCGAGCGCATCGACCACGGCGTGCGCTGTGACGAAGATCGCGCGCTGGTCGACGAGCTGGCGCGCCGCCAGGTGCCGCTCACGGTGTGCCCGCTGTCGAACGTCAAGCTGCGCGTCGTGCCCGAGCTCGCCGCCCACAACCTCGCCCGCCTGCTGCGCGCGGGGCTCGCGGTCACGATCAACAGCGACGATCCGGCGTACTTCGGAGGCTACATCGCCGAGAACTACCGCCAGACCGCGGCCGCGCTGGGCCTCACCGCCGGCGAGCTGGTCCAGCTCGCCCGCAATGCGGCCAGCGCCGCGTTCCTGCCCCGGGCCGCCAAGCTCGCGCTTCTCGACGCGATCCAGATCGCCGTACAATCATCCTCATGATCCGTGGGTTCGGCGTGGTGACCCTGGTGGCGGCCTGCAACTTCTCGCATGGCGCGGGCCCGGGCGATGCCGCCCCCGCGGGCGATGCGGCCGCGCCCCGCGACGCCTCCGTTGCGCCGGACGGCGCGCGCGATGCCGCCGCGCCGCGCGACGCGCCGCCGGTCGAGGTCCAGCTGCTCCAGCAGATCACCGCGTACGCGCCGAACGGCTCGCCGCTGACCGCGACCCTGCCCGCCACGCCGCAGCCGGGCGATGTCCTGGTCATGGTCGGCGCCGCCAACCACGGCACGCTCGCCGGCGTGTCCGGCGGCGGCGTCGCGACGTGGACGCGCGCCGCGTACTCGCCGACCAACGCGAACATCGAGATCTGGTTCGGCGTGACCGACGGCTCGAGCGCGACCGTCACGATCACGTTTCCGAACAACCCGCTTTCGATCTGGATGGTGGTCTCGGAGTGGTCGGGGCTGACCGGCGCGCTCGACGCCGCGCACGCGACCGCCGGCAAGACCTCGCCGGCGAGCGCCGGAGCGATCACCACCGGCGCGCGCGATCTGATCATCTTCGGCGTCGCCGACAGCGCGCCCAACATGTTCGGCGCACCGAGCGGCGGCGCGTGGAGCGCGCTCGACGGCATCACCTCGGCGCCGATCGTGCAGGCCGAGTGGTACGGCGAGCTCGACCCGACCAGCGGCTACGCCCCGCAGGTCAGCGAGACCGCGCACGCGTGGGACGCGGCGATCGCCGCGCTCGAGATCGACCCGTGAAGCTCGCGCTCGCCCTGGTCGCGCTCGCCGCGTGCAGCGACGCCGCGAGCACGCCGAGCAACGTGCCGCTCGGCGCGCCGTGCACCACCGACGACCAGTGCATCGCCGCGGCCGAGTGCGCCACCGGCGCGTGCGCGTGCGTCGCCGGCTTCGCCGAGGGCCCCGACGGCGGCTGCGACTTCGCCGGCATCGTCGCCGATCCGAGGTTCGAGACCACGACGGCGTGGACGCCGGCCGGCGTGAAGACGCAGCTCCTGACCGGCGAGGTCGACCTCGGCGGCGGGTGCGATCCGGGGAGCGTGACCCAGAGCGTGACGATGCCGTCGACCCGGGCCGGCGCGCTGGTCGCCGAGGTCACGTATACCCCGTTTCCCGGGATCAGCGAGGTCGACGTCGGCGCGCCGGGCGTCGGGCTCGGCCCGATCTGGCACGACGATCTCGAGCCGGCGGGCGCGCCCGTGTTCGCCCAGCAGGTCGTGCGTCGCTGTCTCGGCCCGGCCCAGTACGGCGGCACGATGGCGCTGGTCGCCGCCACGCCGATCGCGGGGCAGTGCGTCGACCCGAGCGCCCAGCTGACGGTCCAGGAGGTGACGATCGAGCCGGCGATGCCGGGCGAGTGCGCCGATCCCGACGGCGGCGTCGCGGGCTGGCAGTTCTTCGCCGGCACGACCTCGAGCGCGGGCTACGCCGACAACGATCCGTCGCACGGCATCACCCTCCAGCTCGGCACGAGCTGCGAGCACCTGCACGCCGACGGCGCGATCGCGTTCCCGAGCAGCGGCTCGCCCGCGCTCGAGGTCAGCGAGGTCACCGACGCCGGCCAGCGCCCGCTGATCGAGGTCGGCGACCTCGCGCTCGCGCTGGCGCCGAGCAGCGGGGCGGCCGAGACGGTGCGCGCGTGCGTGCCGACCGCGATGCGCGGCGGCGCCTATCCGCTCACGATCGGCCTCTACGATCCGTACGGCTTCCTCGGCGACTGCGGGTTCGCGCTCGGCATCACGACCACGATCACCCGCATCGCGGTGGTCGACGATCCGCGCTGCGCCGACGCCGGCGGCGTGGTCGACGCCGGGTTCGAGTCGCTGTTGCCGGTGCTCGGCGCGCACACCGAGGGAAACACCGAGGTGTTCACGCTCGACGCGCCGGGCGAGGCTCACACCGGAGACGGCGTGCTCGCGGTGGACAAGACCGAGCCGTGCGCCGCGCCGGTGTACACCACCAGCGTGATCGCGCCGCCGCCGGCCGGCGGCTCGGGCCCCGCGCTGTCGTACGCCTACCGGGTCAACGCCGCGCTGCCGATCCAGTTCGATCCGACCAACGCGACCGGCCGGGTCGACGGCCAGGTCGTACAGGACAACGAGTGGCACGTCGGCACGCTGTGCCTGGTGCCCGGCCTCGGGGCGCGCGCCCAGCCGGCGGCGTTCGTGATGACCGGGCCGTTCGCGGCGTGCGGCGCGGGCGGCTCGGGCTCGCTCTACCTCGACGACCTCGCGCTCACCACCGATCCGAGCTGCCCGGCGAAGTGATCACGCCGCGGGGATCACGCCGTCGGCGATCGCGACCGCGCGCACCGCGTCGATCGTGTCGGCCTGGGCCGCGGTCTTGTCGTCGCGGTAGCGCACGACCCGCGCGAGCCGCAGCGCGAGCCCGGCCGGATAGCGCGGCGAGCGCTGCACGTCGTTGAACGCGATCTCGACGACCAGCTCGGGCCGGACGTAGACGATGTGACCGTCGCGATCGACCTCGCGCGCGAGCAGCTCGGTGGTCTGCCACGCGAGGATCGCGTCGGTCATGCCCTTGAACGTCTTGCCCAGCATCACGAAGGCGTCGCCGTCGCGCGCGCCGAGGTGGATGTTCGAGAGCCAGCCCTTGCGCCGGCCGCTGCCCCACTCGGCGGCGAGCACCACCAGATCGAGGCGATGCACCTTCTTGATCTTGAGCCACGACGCGCCCCGGCTGCCGGCGTCGTACGGCGCGTCGAGCGCCTTGGCCATCACGCCCTCGTGGCCGCTCGCGATCGCGGCGTCGTAGAACGCGCTCGCCGCGGCGAGGTCGGCGGTGATCAGGCGCGGCACCGCGAGCGCCGGGGCGAGCGCGCCGAGCGCGCCCCACCGGATGCGCGCCGGCTCGGCGAGCAGCGGCTGGTCGTCGACCAGCAGCGCGTCGAACACCGCGAGCGACAGCGGCAGCCTCGCGCGCAGCTCCGGACCCTTGCGGCCGAACCGGCGCATCGTGTCCTGGAACGGCAGCGGCCGGCCGCCCGGTCCGAGCGCGATCGCCTCGCCGTCGAGGATCAACCGGCGCGCCGGCAGCGCGGCGACCTCTGCGATCAGCTCGGGGACGTAGGCGGTGACCTCGTTGAGCGCGCGCGAGTAGGCGCGCACGACCTCGCCGTCCTTGTGGAGCTGGACGCGAAAACCGTCGAGCTTGTGCTCGAGCGCCACCGGGCCGGCGAGCTGTGCGAGCGCGGCCGCGGCGTCGTCGGCGGTCTGCGCGAGCATCGGCAGCACCGGGCGGAACAGCGTGAGCCCGAACCGCCCGATCTCGGCCGCGCCGCCGGCCAGCGCGGCCTCGGCGACCGTGCCGAGGTCGCCGGCGAGCATGTAGGCGCGGCGCACCGCATCGCCCGGCAGCTCGGCGGCCTTCGCGATCGCCTCGACCACGAGGCCGTCGAGCGCGCCCTGGCGCACGCCGCCGGTGAGCAGCCCGACCACGAACTGCTGCTCGGGCGCGGTCGCGAGCCGGAGCAGCTCGCCGAGCTGGCCGCGCCGCGCGCCGAGCGAGCCCGCGCCGCGGACCATCGCGATCGCGCTGAGCCGGCGATCGAGCTCGCCGAGCGTGAGCCACGGCGCGGCGGCCGGCGCGGCCTCGCGCGCGACCTCGAACGCGAGCGCGTAGCCGATCCCGGTCTTGTGCGGGACCTCGCCGGCGAGGTAGCGCGCGCCGAGCTCGCGCTCGTCCGGATTCATCTGGCGCAGGCAGCTCGCCAGCAGCTCGATCTTCTTGAGCCGCCCCGCGGTCTCGGCGACGGCCGAGCTGGTGGCGACGAGCTCCGCGAACAGCACGCGCGGACCTTACCGCCGAAAAAAAGGAGCGGCGGCCCCAGGAGGAATCAGCCGCCGCTCGTGAACGAGGTGCCCGAACCGGCGGGGGCCTCGCGACGAACCGGTAGAGTGCTCGATCCATGCCACCGCGAACTGTGACCTAAGCCTCCGAATGACCTTGCGGTTCGTGGCGACTCGAGCTGCTTAGCGGCAAGTCGGCTGGCCGGGCCATGTGGCATCATCGCGATCGGGGTGCTGAATCAGCTCGGCCGGTACCACGTCGACCAGCTACTCGCGAAGGGTGGCATGGGCGAGGTCTATCTCGGTCGAATCGTTGGCGCGCACGGCTTCGAGCGGCCGATCGTCATCAAGGTGATTCGCACCGAGCTGGTCTCGGACGAGCGGGTCGCGCTCATGTTCGTGGACGAGGCGCGCATCGCCGCGGGGCTGCATCACCGCAACATCGTTCAGATCGTCGACTTCGACCTGTTCGACGGCGGCGCCTTCATCGTGTGCGAGCACGTCGATGGCTGCGACCTGCGGACCCTGCTGCGCCACCTTCGGGCGCCGCCGCGCTACGACATCGCCGTCGCGATCATCGCCGAGATCGCGACCGGGCTCGACGCGGCCCACGAAGCGACCGACGAGACCGGCGCGTCGCTTAACCTTATCCATCGCGACGTGTCACCAAGCAACGTGCTGCTCGGCGTGCACGGCGAGGTCAAGATCACCGACTTTGGCGTCGCCAAGGCGCGGTCGCGCAGCTATCACACGATCTCGGGGTCGATCAAAGGCAAGGCGCCGTACATGGCACCGGAACAGATCCTCGGCGAGCCGATCGATCGCCGCGCCGACGTGTTCTCGCTCGGCGTGCTGCTGTTCGAGATCACGACCCGCACCCGGCTCTACTCGGGCAACTCGAACACGGTCGCGATGCGCCAGATCCTCGACGGCGAGCTGCCGGATCCGGCGGAGCGCCGCCCCGGCTATCCGGCCGAGCTCGCGGCGATCGTGCGGCGCGCCGTCGCGCGCGATCCGCACGCCCGCTACCCGACCGCGCGCGCGATGGTCGAGGACCTCGACCGGCTCGCGCACGATCGCAAGTGGAGCTACTCGAGCGCGGCGATCGGCGACCTGGTGCGCGTGATCCGCGTGCGCGCCGCCGCCGAGCCGGATAGCTCGTCGGGAGCGGTGGCGTGACCGCGCCGGCGACCGAGCTGCGCGACAGCGTCGGGCCGTACCGGCTGATCCGCGCGATCGGCGCCGGCGGCTCGGCGCGGATCGACCTCGCGCGCATCGATCGCGCCTACAACTTCCAGCGCCACGTCGTGGTCAAGCGCCCGCTCGAGCACCTGCGCGGCGACCGCAACGTCGCGGCATCGCTGCGCCGCGAGGCGCGGATCGGCGGCCGGCTGCGCCACCCCAACCTGGTGGCGGTGCTCGACGCCGGCGAGCACGACGGCTACGACTACCTCGTCCTCGAGTACATCCACGGCGCGTCGCTGCGCACGCTGATGCAGCACGACCTGCCGCACGGCCAGGTGCGCGAGGTGCCGATCGCGGTCGCGCTCGGCATCGCGATCGACATCGCGCGCGGCCTGCACGAGGCGCACGAGCTGCGCGACGATCGCGGCGCGCCGCTCGGCCTGGTCCACCGCGACGTGTCGCCCGGCAACGTGCTGCTCGGGCTCGACGGCTCGGTCAAGGTCGCCGACTTCGGCATCGCGAAGGAGACCCGGGTCGCGACGCTGTCGGGCTCGATGCACGGCACGGTGACCTACATGGCGCCCGAGCAGTGCCGAGGCCACGCGTTCGACCGGCGCGCCGACGTGTTCTCGCTCGGCGTGATCCTGCACGAGCTGCTGACCGGCCAGCGCCTGTTCTGGGCCGACAACGACGTCGCGTCGCTGCACCGCGTGCTGTCGGGCGAGGTCCCCGAGCCGAGGAAGCTGCGGCCCGAGCTGTCGCAGACGCTGTCCGACGTGGTGATGGCCGCGCTCGCGCACGATCCCGACAAGCGGTTCATGAACGCGCGGGCGCTCGGCGACGCGCTCGAGGGGCTGGCCGCGAGCGAGGGCCACGTGCTCGGCGCGCGCTGGCTGGCGCGCACGCTCGAGGAGGTGGTCGGCGCACGCCACGTGCCGTGGGTCGCCGCGACCACGATGATCGACCTGCCGCGCACGAGCGAGCCGTCGCTGGTCGCGGTGATCGAGTCGGCGCCCGAGGTCGAGCCCGCGCTGCCGACGTTCGGCCCGCGCCACGAGCGCACCGGCGAGGAGGGCACGATCCCGCCGCCGCCGCGCGCGCGCAGCGCGAGCGTGCCGCCGCCGGCCCCCGCGCGCCGCCGCACGCTCGGCCTGGTGGTCGCCGGCGGCGTGCTCGTCGGCGTCGCGCTCGCGGTCGGTGCGAGCCTGATGCTCGAGCGCGGTCGCGAGCCGGCCGCACCGCCTCCGGTGTCGGCTCGCGTCCCCGACCCGCCGGCCCCCGCTCCCGCGCGCGTCGAGCCTGCGCCCGTGGCTCCGGTCGCCGCAGCGGTCGCGCCTCCCGCGCCGCCTGCTGCCGCCGAGCCGACGCCGACGCCACCCCCGCCGCAGAAGCGCCACCTCCGCAAGCCGCATCCCGGAGCCGCGCCCGCGCCCGTCGCGCCGGCGCCGCCCCCGCCCGCGCCCGCGCCGGCGCCGCCGCCGGCCGCACCCGCGCACACCGATGTCCCGTGGACGCAGCACATGTTCACGCCACCCTCGACCGGATCCGGATCGGCGCAGTGAGCCGCGCGCTCGCCGCCTCGCTGGTCGTCGCGCTCGCCGCCACGGCGGGCCGCGCCGCTCCGATCGACGCCGGCGACCCGTACGCCGAGCACTTCGCGCGCGCCCACGACGCGTTCGACCGCGGCGACTTCAAGGTGGCCCGCGACGAGCTGCTCGCGGCGCTCCAGATCCGCAGCGAGCCCGACGCGCTGTTCGCGCTCGGCCAGGCCGAGTTCAACCTCGGCGACTACCAGGCCGCGATCGACGACTACCAGCGGTTCGAGGCCACCAATCCGTCGCCGGACCGCGCGGCGGTCGCCGAGCAGGCGATCGGCGCGGCGCGGCTCAAGCTCGCGACCCCGCCGCCGCCGCCGCCACCTCCTCCGCCACCGCCGCCGCCCCCGCCACACCGCGAGTGGGACGGCCTCGACACCGCGCTCGTCGTGTTCGGCAGCGCGTCGCTGGTCGCGAGCGGCGCGCTGTTCTACGAGACCGCGCAGCTCGGCGGCGATCACTCGGGCACGCTGCACAGCTACGGCACCCGGATCGACGACGCGCACGTCACGCAGCTGACCGGCATCGCGTGCGCCGCCGCGGGCGTCGCGGCGCTCACCGGCGCGCTGCTGCGCTGGCGGTTCCACCTGGTCACGACCGTGAGCGTCGAGGCCTCGCCGCGCGGCGCCGCCGTGCTGCTGGAGCATCCGCTGTGAGACGATCGCTCGGCGTCGCGCTCCGCCTCGGCGTGATCGCGGCCGCCAGCGGGGCGACGCTGGCGGTGTCGTGCATCGACGACCTCTACACCTGCTCGAGCGACGGCGACTGCAACGTCGGCATCGCCGGGCGCTGCGAGATCGACCACTACTGCTCGACGCTCGACGACACCTGCCCGCTCGGCCGGCGCTACACCGCGCACTCCGGCGCGCGCAGCGGGACCTGCTTCGACGACTCGCGGCTGCCGCTCGACGTGTGCGCGCCGGGCCAGCCGCCCGCGCCGGCCGACACCACCGATCCGTGCGCGAGCGCGGTGTGCGCGGCGCTGCCGACCTGCTGCACGACCGCGTGGAGCGAGGCCTGCGTGCAGCAGGCGCAGCTCCACCACGCCGCGTGCGCCGCGACGTGCGACACGCGGATCGCGGTGACCGCCGCGCATAGCATCACGCCGGGCACCGGCACGATCGAGCTCTACACCGTGACCTACAGCGGCGGGAAGTGGACCGGCAGCGCGCGCACCGACCGCGCCGAGTTCCTCGACTACCTCGCGCCGGCGCCCGGCCAGACCACGCCGCGCCTGGCGGGCCTCGACTCCAACCGCTTGCACCTCATGATCGACGACATCCAGTTCGCGGCGGTCGCGACCGACCGCGACTTCGACGGCGCGTACTCGGTCGACTTCGATCGCGACGGCCGCGACACCTGCGTGCTCGCCAGCTACAACGCCCCCGACGGCCTGCCGAACGACATCCTCAAGCTCGACACCGGCGACACCCGCCCGATCGCGATGAACCAGTCGGTGGCGTTCGAGACGTTCGGCGACTACGACGCCGACCACTTCCCCGACGCGATCTCGACCCAGGGCGCGGGCACCACCTATCAGCTCATGCAGAACACCGACGATTCCGACCCCACCGGCGCGCGCCGGCTCGACATGGAGTCGACCCAGACGATCGGCGCGGTGGTGAACGGCGGCGGCGCCAACATCCGCGCGCTCGACTTCAGCGACCTCGACGGCGACGGTCTGCTCGACATGATCGCGTTCGGCGGCAACGTCCAGCTCCACTTCGGCGTACCCGGCGGCCACCTGTCCGATCAGCCCGGGCTGCGCATCGACTGCACGCCGCCGATCAAGCAGCCCACCGCCTGCCAGTACCAGGCCTACACCGGCGCGGCGTTGCCGCGGATCGCCGGCGGCGCGTCGGTGGCCTCGCTGGTGGTCGGGATCGACGACGTCGCCGGCGTCGGCAGCGGCTCGGGCAGCGGCAGCGCCCAGACCACGAGCGAGTCGCGCAACCTCTATCGCATCGATCTCGCCGGCTCGGGGTTCGGCTCGGCCGTCCCGCTCTGGCAGGACGGCACGCCGACCCCGCCGCTGCGCGCGATCGCGACCCGCGACGTCGACGGCGACGGCGTGCTCGACGTGATCGCGATCGACGGCCACCTCCAGGTCTGGTACGCGAGAGGCAACCCGGACGGGAGCCTCGCGACCATGCCGAGCCTCGTGCTCCAGCTCCAGGGCATGTCGACCACCGACTGGGCGATCGTGCGGATGTCGGTGTCGGGCGCGCCTAGCCCTTGAGCCCGTGCCGGTGCAGCAGATCGATCAGGTGCGATCGATCCATCCGCGCGGTGCGCGCGGCGCGCGACACGTTGCCCACGGCCTCGGCCATGAGGCGGGTGAGGTAGCGGCGCTCGAAGTCGGTGACGACGGCGGCGCGCGCCTCCTTGTACGGGCCGATCGGCGCGCCCTCGCCGTCCTCGCTCACCGCGGGCAGCTCGCCGGTGAGCTGCGCGCCGATCACGATCGCGGCCTCGACCGCGTTGCGCAGCTCGCGCACGTTGCCCGGCCACGAGTGGCGCTGCCAGCGCCCGAGCAGGTCCTCGCCGAACGTGCGCTCGAGCGGGCCGTCGGCGCCGAGCTCGCGCGCGAAGTGGTACGCGAGCAGCGCGATGTCCTCGCGGCGCTCGCGCAGCGGCGGCAGGCGGAGCACGACGACCGCGAGCCGATGGTAGAGGTCCTGGCGGAACCGGCCGGTGTTGACCTCGGCACGCAGGTCGCGGTTGGTCGCCGCGATCACGCGCGCGCCGAGCTCGACCTCCTGCGTGCCGCCGACCCGGCGAAACCGCCGGCGCTCGAGCACGCCGAGCAGCGCGACCTGGTCGGCCGGCGGCAGCTCGCCGATCTCGTCGAGGAACACCGTGCCGCCCTCGGCGCGCTCGAACGCGCCGACGTGCGCCCGATCCGCGCCGGTGAACGCGCCGCGCTCGTGGCCGAACAGCTCGCTCGACAGCAGGGTCGAGGCGAGCGCGCCGCAATCGATCGTGACGAACGGCTCCTTGGCGCGCGGCGAGCGCGCGTGCAGCGCCTCGGCGACGCGCTCCTTGCCGGTGCCGGACTCGCCGACCACCAGCACGGAGGTCGGGGTCGCCGCGACGCGCTCGATGTCGGCGAACAGCTTCAGCATCTGCGGCGAGCCGGCGATCATCCCCGACAGCTCGCGCGCGCGATCGTCGAGGCGCACCGTGCGCTTCTCGGCGTCGCTGAACCGGATCGTCGTGCCGCCGAGCTTGACCAGCGTGCCGGGCGGGACGAGCGCGCGCTCGATCCGCACCGTGCCGACGTAGGTGCCGTTGGTCGAGCCGAGATCGCTGACCGCGACGCCGGCCGGCCGCACCGCGACCTCGAGGTGGTAGCGCGACACCGTGAAGTCGCCGACCACGAGGTCGTTGTCCTTCGCCGTGCCGACCGACAGGGTATCGGTGCTGGTCGCGTGCTTGCCGCGGTCGGGGCCGTCGACGACCTCGACCCGCAGCGTGGTGACGACCTGCTCACCCGTGCGCTGTACGACATGCGTGGATGAGGGGATATCGTCCATCGAGCGCGCTTCCAGTTAACCATAGAAGCGCGTCGGGCGCTGCCCGGCGAAGCTGGCTTGCCATCGCGATCGCAGCCGGTCGCGCGCCGACCCGATCAGAACGGGAACGGATAGCTGAACGATCCGCCGGTCTGGGTCCTGGCGAACGTCGCGCGCTGGACCGCGGCCTGGACGCACGCGCCGAGCGCGGGATCCGGGGTCTGCGAGACCGTGACGCTCGACACCCGCCCGTCGCCGCCGACCTTGACGTGCACCTTGACCAGGCCCTTGGCCGACGACCGGTCGCCGCACGCCATCGCGCGGCCCTTCACCGCGGAGATGCCGGTCGAGATCATCGAACGATCGAGCGCGTCGGGCAGATCGCCGCCGCCGCTCGGGTGCGAGCCACCGCCGCCGCCGCTCGGGTGCGAGCCACCGCCACCGCCTCCCTTCTTGAACTTCGCGCAGCACGCGCCCTCGTAGTTGTTGAGCACGCACGACACCTCGTCGCAGCCGCCGCTGTCGCCCTTGTCCGGCTTCGGCGCGGGGGCCTCGGTGTGCCTGGGCTCGCGGGTCGCGACCGCGGTGTGGGTCGGCGGCGCCGTGTGCTCGGTGTGGTGGACCGGCGCCGCGGTGTGGGTCGGTGGCGGCGCGGGAGGCGGCGCCGCGGTATGGGCCGGCGCGGGCGGCGCGGTCGCGGTCGCGACACCGCCGCTGCCGCTGCCGCTGCCGCTGCCGCTGCCGCTGCCCGACGCGGTGTCGGAACCGGCGGCCGCCGGCGCGCTCGAGCCCGAGCCGCTGCCGTTGTCAGCG
>Ga0335081_10009885_pt1 | contig 15374 bp, 11 predicted proteins | sample Lox_Sample_35_FD_206713 | JGI IMG/M metagenome (GOLD analysis project Ga0335081, IMG submission 206713) | Soil microbial communities from Loxahatchee National Wildlife Refuge, Florida, United States - Lox_Sample_3.5 | ecosystem: Environmental > Terrestrial > Soil > Wetlands | place: USA...
GATCACGCTGAAGAGCGTTCCGGTGACGGCCACGCGGCTGTCGGGCGTCAGGACGTACAAGTGGCCGCTGCTGCGGTGCGCGGCTTGCACGATCACGCTGCCGCGCCCGAGCCGGACGGTGAGATCGCCGCCGGATGGGGAACTGGTGAGACTGGAGCGTTCGCGCATCTCGATCAGCGAACCGTCGCGGAGTTGGAGCATAGCGTCGGAATCCCTGGCGGTGCGGATTTCGACGCCCTCGGGCAGATCCAGGCCCGCCGCGAGCGGCTTGAGCCCGTCGGCGGAGACTTCGAAGAGCGTACCATTCACGGACTGGACAATGGCACGGCCGGTGCGCGCGCCGTACTGATCGACGATGATCTTGACACTCACTCCCGCAGCCACCAGTACCGTGGCTGCGATGGCCCAGCGCGCCATATGCGAAGACCGCCGGGGGGCGGCGGCCGGGGCGGGCATCGCGACCACTTTGCCTTCGAAAACGTGGCGGCAGGCGACGCATTGGTGAAGGTGATCCTGCAACAGCAGGGAGCGGGCTTCCGGAAGCGTGCCGGCGCGGTAGGCGGGGATCAGGGCTTGGAAATCGGCGCAGGTGCGGATGTGGGCGGCGGCAGGGGCCTCTGAGGCAGCCTCAATCAGCCGCGCCCACACGCGGGCAGCGGCGGCTTCAATCAAGGCGGGGTCGACGGCTTGGTCGCGGATTTCAGTCACGGCCTGCTCCAGGGCGGGATCCATGGGGTTGTATTCAGGGGTCATGTTGCGCCTCCCAGTGCGGCTCGAAATTCCTTTTCCAGGCGATCGCGGGTGCGCGACAGAGTCACCGCTACCGTGCCCGGTGTGGTGTTGAGCAACCGCGCGATCTCGGGGTTATCCTTTCCTTCGAAAAACCTCAACATGAACATTTCAGCGATCCGGGGATTCAGCCTGGCCAACGCGCCGCGCAGCCACTCACGGATCTCGCTCGAGTGCTGCACGCGGTCCGGCCGGCGATGTGCCGGTTCGGCAAGCACGGGTTCGAGCTCGTCCAGCGGCACGTTGCGGATATTCTGCCGCGACCGGACCAAATCCAAAGCGGCGTTCACCGCCGAACGATGCAAGAAGCTGGTCATATTACCGATGGACTCCGCGTCCGGATCGCGCTTGAGCAGCCTCAGGAACACGGTCTGGAGCACGTCTTCGGCGTCGTCGGCGTTGCCGGTGACCCGGTAGGCCGTGCGGAACACCAGCGCGTGGTTTTCCTTAAAGATCCGCTCCAGTTCCTGGGCGGACGGGTTGGCCTGTTCCCTAGGTGCAGCCATCAGCGCTTTCATCCTATCAGGCTCATCCAATTAGGGGGACGTGGGAGGGTGGGGCGAATTAGCGCTCCAGCGGAATAAGGGGCGCGGCTTGCAGTTGAGCGGAGCGCGGCTGGAGGTGCGCGGCGCGGGGTGGCGCCCACCCGCGGCATAAGTGGTTTCGTTGCGGCTAGTTACACGTAAGGATGGGGCAGGCACAAGCTAAAGCTTGTGCGTACATTACGCTACGCCAGTTGCGCCAGTTGAGCCACTTTGGGCCTCAGCGCGGCTTTCTGGTCGGTGGAGAGGTCGACGTCCGGCGGCCGGCAGTAGCTTTCTCGCAAGCCCAGCCCGCCGAGGGCGTACTTGATCGCAGGGATCCCGCCGGCGCCGGGGATGCCCCGCATGAGCTGATTGGCTTCGCGCAGCTTGGCCATGGCATCGGCGATGTCTTTGCCTTCGCGAAACGCTTTGAACACCGCGGCGCTTTGCTTCGTGTACAGATTGCCGCCCATCAGGATGGCGCCGTTGCCGGCTTTGAGCGCGGCGGGGATGTTATTGTCGGTTCCCGACATCATGTTCAGCTTGGGAAATTCCTTGCAGAACGCGGCGTAGCCTTCAGCATTGCCGGTGGAATCCTTGATGCCCGCCAGCATGGGGTATTTTTCCAGGGCGTGCAGCAACTCGTGCGAGATGGGGACCGCGCTGGTCCCAGGAATATGGTAGAGGTGCACCGGGATTTTGGCGGCTTCGAGGATCTGCGAGTAGTAGCGGGTGAGACCTTCCGTGCTGGGATTCTTGTAGTAGAACGGCGGAATGCAGAGCACGCCATCGGCGCCGTCGGCCGTGGCGTGGGCCAGCAGTTCGAGCGTTTCGGGCAGGTTGGGGGTGCCGACCTGCACGATCATGTCGAGGCCGGAGCGGTGCTTGAGCGCGACTTCGGCGATCTTCTTGCGCTCGGCGGCGGAGTACATGGGAAATTCGCCGGTGGTGCCCAGGACCACGACGCCATCGGCGCCGCGTTCCTTGAAGAAGGGCATCATGTCCTTGTAGAGGCCCTCGTCGAATTTCATCTTGCTGTCGCAGGGCGTGACCGCGGCAACATAGAACTTGGGAGCGGGTTTTGCGAAGCCGCCTTTGTTCGGGGCGGGCAGAGCGGCGGCGGTTGCCGCTGCGCCTACGACACCCAGAAAACTGCGTCGGGTAGCATCCATGAATTCACCTCCTGGCGGCGATGCCGCCTGTGAGCCCTCTGCTGGGTATCCATCTTATAACAACCAGGCCTGGAGCGGGATGGAGGCCAGTGCGTTTGAGTGCGTTTGGCGGTTCTCCTGGGCAGACGTCAAGGCACTTGCAGGTCTGGAATGCTGGCGGGGCGCGAAAGGCGCTGGTACAACGAGCCGAGAGCGTAAAGCGAGCAGCCGATGGCCACGGCCAACACAGCGTTGACCGCCATCACCGCGAACGCGGTAGCCAGGAACGCCGCGGCGTCGACGCGGCTCATTTTGGGGAGGCGGCGCCAGGCGCTCCAATCGAGCAGACAGAGACCCATCCACGCGGTAACGCCGGCCAGGGCCGGAATGGGGATGTGAGAGACGAATCCGGAGCCGAGCCACAGAATAGCCACCAGGAACAGGGCGTGCATGAGGTTCGCAATCCGCGTGGTGCCTCCGCAACGCACCACCGCCAGGCTGCGCGCTGGAATGCCGACGCTGAGCGGAGCGGCGAACAGGCCGGCGAAAATGTTGGCGGCGCCGTACGCGCCCAGTTCGGCATCGGCGTCGGAGGGCTTCATACGCTTGTGGCGGCCGCGGAAGTGCTCCACCACACGGGACGTGATCAGGATATTGACGGCGGAGACGAAAGCCAGGCCAAACGCGGACGGGACGGCGGCCAGGATAGCGCGCGAATCCCAGGATAGACCGAGGAAAGCCGGCAGCGTCCGGGGCATGAATCCGACTTCCTTGGCGTGAAAGCCAAAGAGGCGGGCGATCAGAAACGCGAGAGCGACGCCGATCAGAGGCGCGGGCGCGCGCGGCGAAATGCGCGCGGCCAACGTGGCCGCGGCGATCACGCTCAGACCCAGAATCAGCGGCACGGCTCGGATATCCGCCAGATGGTCGATGACGGCGGCGAGTTGTCCGAGCGCGGAGCCGGCAGATCTAGTGAGCGGGGATGCGACGCCGAACATGATGTCGAGCTGCGACACCAACATCATGCCTCCGATGCCGCAGGAAAAGCCCGTGACCACGGCGTGCGGCACCCTGGAAACGTACCGGCCCAGGCGGAGCAGGCCGAAGCCGACCAGGATGACCGAGGCCATGATGGACACGCGCGCCGCCCCGGCCAGCCCGTGCTCGCGGGCGGCCAGAGCAATGAACGGAACGGTAGCGCTGGCGGTGCCGCCGATCAACACCGGGTTACGGCCCATCACGGAAATGATGGGCGCGGTCAGAATGGAGGTGAAGATTCCCAGCACCGGCGGCAGCCCCATCGCCGACGCCAGCGCGAGACCGTAGGGCAGCGCGATCAGAGCCGCGATCACCCCGCCCGCACAGTCCCCCAGAAATCGCGTCCAACCGTAATTTGCGCTGGGCGGGCTCATTCTTCGCAGAATGGCCCGCAGGTTCAAGCCATCACCTTCACGAAGGCGGTCTTGAACTTATTCATCTCGTCCTGGGTGCCCACCGTGACGCGCACGTGGTTAGGCCAGCTCGGCCACACGCGGCCGATGTAGACCTTCTCCTGCGCCATGGCGTTGACGATTTCGCGGCCCGGCCGCTTGACGTCGACCATGAAGCAGTTGGAGACGGACCGCACGAAGGAGAAGTTGTGCTTGTCGAGAAACTCGAACGTGTCGTTGCGGACATCGCCGATGATCTTGCGCCGTTCGGGCACCACGTACTTGGCTTCCAGGCTGGCGCTGGCGGCGGCCATCCCGGTGATCGGCATCATCGTCTGGCTGAAGCCGTTGACCTTCTGCAGCAGGTCCGGACGGCCCATGATGGCGCCGGCTCGCAGTCCCGCCATGCCGTAGATCTTGGAGAAGGTGCGCAGGATCACCACGTCCTTGTCGGCGGCTACCAGGTCAGTGCAAAACGGAACGCCCGCGATGTGGGTGTAGGCTTCGTCGATCATCACAATCGCGCCTTTGGGCTTGTTCGCCACCAGCCAATCGATGTCCGATCGCGGCGTCAGGGTGCCGGTTGGGTTGTTCGGATTGCAGATGTAGATCAGGCCGGCATCCGCGCTCGCCGCCGCCATGGCTTTCACGTCGTGCGCGTAGTCCTTGGTGAGGGGCACGTTGATGGCTTTGGCGCCGATGAAGTTGGCGGCGTGACCGCCGGCTTCGTAGCCTGGATCCCCGGTCACGAATGGCCTGGTGGGTGAACAGAAGGCCAGCACGGCCTGGTGCAGCGGGCCGCTCGATCCCGCGTGGATGGTCACGTAGTTGATCTTCAGGCCTTCCTGCTCGGAAAGAAGCGTGCGCACCCGGTCCGCTTCCCCGAAGCGGTAGCGGCCGCCATATTGAATCATCCGCTGAACGGCTTCCCGGGCCTCTTTGCAGGGGCCAAGCGGATTCTCATTGGCGTTGATCAGGACAGCATCGGGCGGAGCTTCCACTCGCGAAAGCTGCGCGAGAGCAGGCTCGTTGTAGAACGGCAGCGCCGCACCGGCGCTGAGCATGGTGGCGATCCGGCCGAAGGTCCGGCGTGAAAAGCCGCGGTTCAGGAGATCGTCTTTCTGGTAATGAGTCAAAACGGCGTTCATACATCCCCCTCTGAGTTTTGGCCTATGGGGAGAAGGGTATCAGGTTCTGAGCCCGGTGTCACCCGGGGTTGGCCCTACTCTCGAGACTGTGCCTCGCCCGTATCTGCCAGGGAGCCTTGGCACAGTACTCTTATCCCATCCGATAGCAAAGAGTCAGTAACGACTTTCGTGTACAGTTCCGCACCTCGCGACCGCTACAATTGCAGGGTATTGCGTGCCGGAACCGGGATCCCACGAAGAGAGAGCCACCTGCCTGCGATGTGGAAGAAGTGGATCCGCGAGCGCCACCGCTACCTGATCCTTGCGATCGGGATGCTGGCAGTGTCGCTTCCTCTCGCCATTCTTGTCTTTAGCGGACGCGTCGCGATCGAACGCACACTGCGTATTGGATTTCAGAATTCGCCGCCTTACCACTTCCCGGGCGCAAATGGCGAGGCGACCGGACCGGCGGTCGAGATCGTCCGCGCCGCCGCCCGCCAACGAAATATCCGCCTCCAATGGGTATTCTCTCCGGAGGGCCCCGAGAAAGCTCTCTCTTCCGGTGCGGTGGACCTATGGCCCATTGTGGGAGACATTCCCGAGCGCCGCAGGTTCCTGTACGTTAGCGCCCCGTTTGCGCGAATGACTTACGCCATGGTCTTTCCGCAATCGGTGCGCATCAGCCGCCCGCGCGATGTCGATGGAAAAACGCTGGCCGCCATCACGAAGATCAGCAGCGACGCCCGAGTGGTGAAGAACGATTTCCCGGGGGCAACCGTTCTGCCTAAGACCGGGCTGCCCGACGTTCTCACTTCTGTCTGCAGCGGAGAAGCCCAGGTGGGACTACTCTCGCTGAACGCTTTCATCGATTCACGGATTCCCAGTTGTGAGATCGGGCCTTTGCGCATCCAGCCGGTGAGCGGCGCTACGTTTTGGTTTGGAGTGGGTGCGAACAAACGCCGCAGCGATGCCATCGCGGCCGCGGATGCGCTCCGTGAAGAGATCGGCGACATGGCCGCCGATGGGCGCCTGGCTGCTATCGACTTTCACTGGAACACCAAGATCGGTCTGGAAGTCAGCACCATTTTTGCGTACCGCCAGGCGCAGACCTACTCCCGGATTTTCCTTATCGCCTTGGCCGTGATGTTCCCCATGCTGGTAGCCATGATCTGGCTGACGCGGCGCCTGCGCGTGGCGCGCCACCAGGCGGAAGCCGCGAGTTATGCCAAGAGCGCGTTCCTGGCCGCCATGAGCCACGAGATCCGCACGCCCATGAATGGCGTGATCGGCATGACCGGCCTGCTGCTCGATACAGACCTATCCACCGAACAGCGCGACTACGCCGAAACCGTGCGGCGCTCCGGCGAATGCCTGCTTGGCGTCATCAATGACATTCTGGACTTTTCGAAGATCGAGGCCGGCAAGATGACCATCGAGTCCTTCGCCTTCGACCTCCGCCTGGTGATCGAAGAAGTCAACGAAATGCTGGCGCCGAAGATCGAAGACCGCAAGCTTGACCTGGTACTGGAATATGCTCCCCATGTGCCGCGCCACTTCATCGGCGACGCGGGCCGGATCCGCCAGGTGGTCACGAACCTGGTGGGCAACGCCATGAAGTTCACAACCCAAGGCCACGTTCTGATTACGGTGAAGTGCGAGTCGCAGGAAGCGGAGAGCGCCCGGATACGGGTGGCGGTCGAAGACACCGGAGTCGGCATTCCCGAAGAAAAGATCGGCGCGCTCTTTGAGAAGTTCAGCCAGGTCGACGGCTCCAGCACGCGGAAGTACGGGGGCACGGGTCTCGGCCTGGCTATTTCCCGCCAGCTGGTGAACCTGATGGGAGGCGAGATTGGAGTCACCAGCCGCGCGGGCGAGGGCTCCACGTTCTGGTTTACATTACCGCTGCGGCTGGATGCGCAGCCTCACGCCGAGCCGGTCCCCCTGGCCGACCTGCGCGGCCTGCGCACGCTGATCGTGGACGACATCGAAGTCAACCGGCGGGTGCTGCACGAGCAGATCACCAGCTGGGAAATGCGGAACGGCTGTTGCGCCACCGGAGCTGAGGCGCTAAGCGTTCTCAAAGCAGCCCACGCGGCCGGCGATTCCTATCAATTCGTGCTGCTGGATTACCAGATGCCCGAGATGGACGGCGCCACGCTTGCCGCTTCCATCAAGGCCGATCCCCATCTGGCCGGCATAGTAGTGGTAATGCTCACTTCCGTGGGCCATTGGAGCGAGGTCCGGCAGATGCAGGGAGCGAGCATTGATGCCTGCCTGGTCAAGCCCGTACGGCAATCGCAGCTACTCAATACCCTTGCCACACTTTGGTCGAAGAAGCTGCAGAGCGGCTCGGCTCGCGCGCATGCTCTCCAGGAGCTTGCCACGTTGAGGTCCAGCCTCGCCGGCAAATTCGCGGGTTGCTCTCTGCGGGTGCTGGTGGCGGAAGACAACGCCGTCAATCAGAAGGTCGCCGTACGGATGCTGGAGCGGCTGGGACTGCGCTCTGACGTCGCGGCCAACGGGCACGAAGCCGTGGAGCTCTGCGCCATGCTGCCATACGACCTGATCTTCATGGATTGCCAGATGCCTGAAATGGACGGCTATGCCGCGACGGCCGAGATTCGCAAGAGACAAGACCCCAACGGGTATACCGCCATCATCGCCATGACGGCCGAGGCCCTGGAGGGATGCCGCGAGCGCTGCCTGGCAGCCGGAATGGACGATTACATCGCCAAACCCATCCGCCTGGAAGATCTGATGGAAGCCCTGCGCAAGTGGGTGCCCCGCGCCATCGCCGCGGCAAAGCCGTAGACCGGCGCCTACTCCCGCTTCACGCTCAAGTCCGTCTCGTCCTCCGCGTGGTGCCTCACGTCGATCCCTTTGACCAGGAACACCACGTCTTCCGCGATGTTGGTGGCGTGATCGCCGATGCGCTCCAGGTTGCGCGCCACGAAAATGAGGTCCACCGCGGCGGGCACTACGCCGGGATCTTTTTGCATGACCGCCAGCAATTCCGAGTAGACGGCATCCCGCAGCGCATCCACTTCGTCGTCCGAGAGCAGAACGTTGCGCGCCATTTCGGTGTCGCTGTTGACGAAGGCATCCAGGCACTTGAGAAGCATACTCTGCACCATCGAAGCCATCTTAGGGATGTCGGTCATGGGCTTGACCAGGGGATGATGCATCAGGGACAGCGAGCGCTCGGCGATGTGCTGTGCGAGGTCGCCAATACGTTCCAGGTCGGTATTGATTTTGAGGGCGGCGGTGAGGAAGCGGAGGTCGCGAGCCACGGGCTGGTTCAGCGCCAGAAGGCGTGTAGCGAGGCCATCGATCTCCATCTCCATTCGGTTGATCTGCGGCTCGTCACGGATCACCTGCTCGGCCAGTTCCTTGTTCTGCTCCACCAGGGACCGGACGCTCCGGTGGATGGCGGACTCCACCAGCCCACCCATTTCGAGCAGTTTGTGATTGAGTTCCTCGAGTTCGATGGTGAAATGACGCAACTGAATTCCTCCCGTTCGCGCAGCGCTTGAGTCTACCCGAACCTCCCGGTGATGTAATCTTCCGTCTCTTTCTTGGCGGGGTTGCGAAAGATGGTGTCGGTCTTATCGTACTCGATCAATCGCCCCAGCAGGAAGAAGCCGGTGAAATCGGCGACGCGCGCGGCTTGCTGCATGTTGTGGGTCACGATCACCATCGTGCACGTGTCTTTGAGCGCGAACATCAGCTCTTCGATTTTGGCTGTAGCGATCGGGTCGAGCGCCGAGCATGGTTCGTCGAGCAGGAGCACTTCGGGGTCGACCGCCAGAGCCCGCGCGATGCACAGGCGCTGCTGCTGTCCGCCGGAGAGCGCGTAGGCCGACTCGTGCAGCTTGTCTTTCACTTCCTCCCACAGCGCGGCCCGTTGCAGGCTACGCTCCACCTTGTCCCGCATTTCCCCGCGCGTTGCCATGCCGTTAATCTTCAACCCGTACGCGATGTTGTCGAAAATCGACTTGGGAAACGGGTTGGGTCTCTGGAATACCATTCCCACGCGCCGCCGCAAGCTCGTGACATCCAGCCCCCGCACATCTTCGTTGTCCAGCAGCACCTCCCCTTCCATGCGGGAGTGGCGGATGGTATCGTTGATCCGGTTCAAATTCCGCAGGAATGTGGACTTACCGCAGCCTGAGGGACCGATCAGCGCCGTCACCTTGTTGGCGCGCATATCCAGTGAGATGTCGTACAGCGCACGGAAAGAGCCATAGAAGAAGTTGACGTTGATGGCCCGCAACTTGGGGTCGGTGGGAATCGGAGTTGCCAGTGGTGTCTCCATTTGGCCCTCGGCGGCTTTTCTGTGGGATGCGAACTCGGGTACGGTGCTCATAAGTTTCTCGTCCTGTGGGGCAGGCAAACCTGCCTGCAGCCGGCTTCCAGCCGGCCGGAGCGCACGAATGTGTCCATATCGAGGCGAGCCGTCATGCTAGCCACGCGGAACGGAAATCCCTTTCGCCAGCACCAGCCTGGCCAGGATATTGGCGGTCAGAACCATACCGATCAACACCAGTCCTGCCGCCCAGGCCTGCTGGTGCCAGTCGTCGAAGGGAGAGATGGCACGGGTGTAAATCATCACGGGGAGCGATGCGGTCGGTTCTCTCATGCCGCCCCAATATTGATTGAAGCCGGCCGTGAAAATCAGCGGCGCCGATTCACCAGCGATGCGCGCCACGCCCAGGATCATCCCGGTGAGAACTCCCTTGCTGCCGGCCGGCACGACTACGGTAGCAATGGTCTCCCACTTGCTCGCTCCTAGCGCCAAGGCTCCTTCCCGCAGCGCGAGGGGGACTTCCCGCAGGAATTGCTCGGTCTGTCTGGTGACAATCGGAATCAGCATGACGCTGAGAGCGATCGCCCCGGCCATCGCCGAATTGCTCTTCATGGGAAGCACCACGAGCGTCCAGGCCAGGATGCCGACAATGATCGAAGGCACGCCGTTGAGCAGGTCGGCGACGTAACGCACTACGGAGGCAAACTGCTTGCCTTCGTATTCGGCGAGGTAAACGCCGGCCAGAAATCCAATGGGAATGCCGATGAGTGCCGCAACCCCGACGATTTGCAGGCTGCCCACAATGGCATTCGCCATGCCTCCTCCCGTTTCGCCCGTAGGCACCGGCAGCTTGGTGAAGAAGTTCCAGCTCAGTGAACTGGCGCCCTTGTAGAGCAGGAGGCCCAGAATAATGAACAGCACCGCTACGGTCAGCACCGTGGCTACGCCGGTGAGCGTCAGCATCACGGCGTTGACGACCTTGCGCCACCGCAGCCGGGTGATCATCTACCGTTTGGATCCCTTCTTGGTGGTCGCGATGATCATCAATCGCGCCCCGCCGTTGATCACGATCGTCAGCCCGAAAAGGACCAGGCCGAGCTCGACCAGCGCGGCTGGATGTATCCGGCCGCCGGCTTCGGCAAATTCATTCGCGATGACGGCCGCGATTGAGTACCCGGGCGCCAGCAGGGATGCTTTGACGGTCGGCGAGTTGCCAATGACCATCGTCACCGCCATGGTCTCGCCGAGAGCTCGCGCCAGTCCAAGGAAGATCGCACCGACAATACCCAGTTTGGCGTAGGGCACCACGATCTGCCAGGTGGTTTCCCAGCGTGTTGCTCCCAGCGCCAAGGCCGCTTCGCGCTGTTCCCGCGGCACCGCCAGCAGCGCCTCCCGCGATACCGATATCACGAATGGTATGGTCATGATCGCCAGGACGACGCCCGCGGTCAGGTAGCCGAAGCCGAACGCCCGTCCGCTGAAGATCGGAAGGAACCCGAACACGCTTTTCAGAAAGGGATCCACCGTAGTCCGCATCAGCGGAACCAGCGTGAAAATGGCGAGCAAACCGTAGATCACGCTGGGAATGGCCGCCAGCAGCTCGATGACGAATGTGAGCGCGTTCGAAATCCTGGCCGGTGCGAGTTCGGAAAGAAACATGGCTGCGCCCACGCCGAGCGGCACCGAGATCAGCATCCCCACCAGCGATGTGACGGCCGTGCCGTAGAGGAAAGGCAGCGCGCCGAATTCCTCGGTGACGGGATTCCAGGCCACCGACGTGAGGAATCCCCACCCCAGCTTCTCGCGCGCGGGAGCGGCGCGGATGTACAGTTCGACCACCAGCAGGCCGGTGATCGCCAGCAGGCTCACGGCGAACATCAGGACGACCAGACGGGCGATGATGTCGCCCGTCTGGCTGTTCCTCGTCTTCACCCTGGCGGTGGCTACAGCGGCTGTGCTGGCCATGATCGGCTCCCCTCGTATTTGGCCCGGCAATGGGCCCGGGCTACAGGCCTTTCTTTCCCTTCTTCTCCCCGGGAGCGGCAGGCGCTTCTACTTGGTTGAGTTGCCCCAGTTCTTTCGTCACCACATTCTTGGGGAGTGCGGCGAAGTAGAGAGTCGGAGCCGTTTTCTGCCCGTCCGTGAGCATCCACCGCAGAAACGCCTTCACCGCCGCCGCCTTCGCGGGATCCTGTATCTTCGCTGGTATCAGCATCCAGGTGAAGCTGGAGATGGGGTACGACGTCTTGCCGGGAGCATTGACAATCGAGACGCGGAAATCGTTGGGCATGTTGGCGGCAGCTCCCGCGGCAGCCTGCGTTACGCCTTCCATGCTGCCTTTGACGAACTCGCCCGCTGCGTTCTTGATCGATCCGTACGGCAGCTTTTCCTTGATCGCGTAGATCAGCTCCACGTACCCGATGGAATTGGGTGTCTGCTTGACCACGCCGGTGACTCCGGGGTTTTGCGCGCCACCCAGCGCCTGGCCGGGCCAGTTCACGGCTTTGGCGGCGCCCACCTTCTGCTTCCATTCCGGGCTTACGCTGGAGAGGAAGTCGGTGAAGATGAAGGTCGTTCCGCTGGCGTCGGTACGGTGGACCGGGATGATGTCCTCATTGGGAAGTTTCACCCCGGGGTTGTCCGCTGCGATCGCCTTGTCGTTCCACTTGGTAATCTTGCCCAGATAAATGTCGGCCAGCACCGAACCGCTGAACCGCAGATCCTGCGTTACGCCGGGGATGTTGTAAATGGGAACCACCGCGCCCATCACGGTCGGAAAATGGAGGACCTTGCCTCTCGACGCATTGGCCGCCGAAAGTTCAGCATCGGTCATCGGCGCGTCGGACGCGCCGAAATCGCAAGTGCCGTTGGTCAATCCGCTGATGCCGCCTCCAGATCCGTTGGGGTTGTAGCTGATCTGCACATCCGGATGCATGGTGTGATATTCGGCAAACCATTTCTCATAGATCGCTTGCGGGAACGACGCCCCGCAAGGATTGAGTTTCTGCGCCGATGCCACAGAGACGCTTGCTACGATCAGGCCCGCTACGGCCAAACTCATTCTCGTCATTCGTGTCGTTACCATAGTCTCCCACCCATAAGTTACAGTTCTGTTAAGTTATGTTACGATTCCGTGAATCTGACAGGGAACCGTACCTACTTCATTGCCGGGACGCCGCCCGGCAGCGTGTAGCGGAGATCCAGATAGATCGTGTTGTCGTGGGTGCCCTTGCCACCCGCGACGTTGGCTGCCCAGTACCAGGGCGCCCGCATCAGGTACTCGTATTGCCCGATGAAGCTGAGCGCGCCGTACTTCGCGTCCTTCCAAAACGTCTGGGTGAACCCGATGGTCATTTCCTGCACGGCGCGGTTCTGGGCGTTGGACGAGCCGCGGTAGCCGTAGCCCACCAGGCTGGTGCCGTTGGCATCGATGGCCACATTTCGTCCGATATAGACGCCGCCGTAGTACCCCCACAGCAGCGTGTTTCCCAACTGCGCTTCAAAGCCGTCCACTGTGCCGCCCGAATGGATCGGGCTCAAGGTGGCGTCGGCGCGCACAATCACGTCCGGCGCATTGCCGAACATGTACCGCCCCCCGCCGTCGCTCCAGTAGTTGTTGGTGATCAGACGGAGGTTTTTCACTACCTCGATGTTGGCGTTGATCGAACCGCCGCCGCCCACTTTCGTGGAAGTGACGTTGTTGCTCGGATTGACAATTTTGAAGGACCGCTGGATTCCCGCCACTTCAATGTGTGCGTGGGAACTCGGGTCGAGTGCCAGCTTGGCGATGATGTCCGGCGATAGGTTGGGGGTGCTGAGAAAACTGGTCGACGCATTATCCAACTGTGAACCGGCAAGGCCTGTCAGAGCTGAGGGCAGAACGATCTGCGGCCCGCCTCCGGAGCCGCCCATGTACTGGTTCGGGTTCTCCAGCGAAAGCCCGAACGTCACTTGGCCCGACGGATGATACAGGAAACGGGCTCCGGTTTGGCGGGTCCACGTCAAGCCGATCATATAGTTGACGTCCATGACCTGGCTGTAGAAGATGTCGCCCGGCAAGGCCGAGATGCCCTTGCGGTTGGGAGTCAGCATGCTCCAACTCTGGCCCGCCAGGAACTCGACCTTGTCCTTGCGCATATCCACCCAGTACAGGCGGATTCGAGGCACAAAGGCGCCATTGGTCACTCCGATGTTGTTGGCGGCGCCGGTGCCGAGGAAGTCGAACTCGTTATAGCCGATGAAGTGCGCGCCTTTCCAGTTGCCGTCGACGCGGAAACCGATACGCGAGTTCTGCGGGCTGAACCGGAACTCGGAGAGATGCGCCGTTGTTGCGTTGTTATAAGGAACGCTGCCGAAATTGCTGCCGATGCTCGACCCGGCGTCCTTGTCGCGCCACACCGCCGTGGCGTCCATGAACCCCACAGGCATGATCGTCACACTGCCGATCTGGAGCTGTAGCGGCGACGTCTGCGCCGCGGCAGCCTGCGGGTCGGGTGGGGGCGGGCTGGCCGTTTTATCCGCGGGGTCGTCCGCGGCCCATGCCGGGCACAGGAAGGCCAATGCCATTAAGAATAGTGCTACTGCCGTGCGTGATCTGCTCATTTCGTTCCTTTCTGTACGGGAGATGAACGGCGCGCGCAAGGCACAAGTGCAGCGCGCACGTTCTGAAACTGATCTAAATTGGGGAACCAAGGGTTGAGGTTACCGAACGTGTATGACTTTACGATGACTGGGAGATTAAGACTCACTTACCGAGGTGCGTATTGGGGCAGGGTAATAGTGAATCTAGAACCAACGCCGACTTGGCTTTCCACCGCAATCGTTCCGTTCATTTGCTCGACGGCATGCTTGACTATGGACAGGCCCAGCCCGGTTCCGCCTACCTGGCGAGAACGCGCCTTGTCCACTCGATAGAACCTCTCGAAGATGCGGGAAAGATCCTCGGCTGGAATGCCCACTCCGGTGTCGGCGACTGAAATGTCGATCTGGCCGTCCTGCGTGGCATGCACATCAACACGGATTGCGCCGTTTTCCCGGTTGAATTTCACGGCGTTGTCGAGAAGGTTGAGCAACGCCTGCTCGAAGCGAATCCCGTACCCGAGGATGAACACATCCGGGATCGGGTCCGCCCGCATCGCCAGGCCTCGGAGCCTGGCGGCCGGTTCCACCGCGCGCATCGCGCTGCACACCGCATCGTTCACCGGGATGGGACCCGGCTCCGGCTCGGGCCGGCCCGCTTCCAGTTCCGACAGAGTGAGCAGGTCGGCCGCGATATTGTTGAGCCGCACACCGCTGGCCTGAATGATCTCGACGAACTTACGCCGGTTCTCCCGGTCTTCCAATCCGCCGTCCAGAAGCGTCTCGGCGTAGCCGCGAATGGTGGCGAGCGGTGTCCGGAATTCGTGGGACACGTTGGCGATGAAATCGCGTTTCACCCGCTCCAGCCGTTCCTGGGGGGTGACATCGTGCAAAATGGCAATGGCGCCGCGCGAACTGCTGTTGGCCAGCGGAGCGGCAAGAACCTCAAACGCCTGGTCGTCCCTGGCGGAGAGCGCCACCCGTTGGCGAATGGCCTCACCCGAATCGATCACCTGCTTTAATACCCGGAAGAGGCCCGGATCCCTCACCACCCGGATGAGCGGCACGCCTTCAGCCATGGCATGATCGCCCACGGCGTGAAGGAACGACTGGTTGCAGAACGTGACATTGAGATGGGCATCCACCGCCAGCACTGCGTCGGTCATGCTGGCCAGAACGGCCTCGCGCCGTGTCAGTTCCACGCTGAGCCGGCCCACCAGTTCCTCGACGCGCGGCGCCATCCGGGAGAGCGAGCGCGCCAGTTCGCCCACTTCGTCGTCGCCGGTGTGCAGGCGCGGCCGCGGCCCGTTCTGATCCAGCATGCCATCCACGAACGCGGTCAGGCCCAGTACTTTTCGCGACAAAGAGCGCCCAAACAGCCATGCCAGCATCATGGCAAGGGCGGCCACGGCCGTCGCGAACAGACGGGTTCCGGCGTCCGGAACCGAGAGAAAGAGGACTGCCCACAA
>Ga0335081_10009888_pt1 | contig 15372 bp, 14 predicted proteins | sample Lox_Sample_35_FD_206713 | JGI IMG/M metagenome (GOLD analysis project Ga0335081, IMG submission 206713) | Soil microbial communities from Loxahatchee National Wildlife Refuge, Florida, United States - Lox_Sample_3.5 | ecosystem: Environmental > Terrestrial > Soil > Wetlands | place: USA...
GCGATAATGAATTTCAAAATATGGAGTTCATGGACAACAAGAGCCGGAAGCCGTACGAAGCAACCCTAAAGCCCCTGTTGCAGTGGTGGAGGTCGGTGCGAAGCAAACACATGCCGAAATCCAGTGCTCCGCCGGACGCCAGGTGTGCGGTTGACAGCGCATCCCGAGTATTTAGCTACTAGAAACCGACAGTTCAAGATTCCTGCGCGAGCGAGCCGCTCGTACCCGCATGAACGTCTACCATCACTTCTGCGCATCCATCGCGCTCTTCCAGTACGCCTGATGGCCGAGATAGTCATCATCGGCAAGATTGGAAATGATCAGGCGTTTCAGCTTGAGCTGATCGACGGTTGCGCCCTGGACTTTATAGACAACCTCGCCGCCCGGTCGAATCAGTACGGTATAGGGAACGGCGGCGTTCCAGTCGGGATCGAAGGCAGCGAGCTGGGAGTAAAGATCGGTTGAGGCGAGAATCCGGTTGGTGCTGGTGGCATGTTCGGCGTTGAGGGCCTTCAGCACGCCCGCTTCTTCGTCGGGATAGTTGATGCTCACCGTCACCAGATCGAACGCGCGGTGGCCGAACATGCGATACATAGTCTCGAAAGCCGGAAGCTCGGCGCGGCAGGGGCCGCACCAGGTGGCCCAGAAGTCGACGAGAATTAATTTGTCGGTCGAATTCTTGCGCAGCGTTTTAAGTTCGTCCGCGCTGACTGGCGTGACCGTGACAGGCTTTTGCTCGATGGCAGCCATCTCCGCGCGTCGGCCTTCTTCTTTGTAGGACCATTTGATGGAGCACCCGATCGAAGGAGTTCTGGCGACCGCAACCGGCTTGCCCGCGAGCAGGGCATCGATGGCGTTGCGAGCATCGTGGATGGTCACGATCGGCTCACGGATGTTGTTGTCCACTCGGCCTTCGTAGCGAAGTTTGCGTTCGGAATCAAAGATAAAAAGATGCGGCGTAGCGGTCGGGCCGTAGGCAGTGGTGACTTTCTGTGTTTCACCATCGTAAAGATAAGGAAAATTAAACTGGCGGAACTGGGCACGGATTTTCATTTCGTCGAGCGAATCGCCGACATCGGTGTAGCCCATTTCATTCAGCCGGACGGCCTCGGGATTGTTTGGTTCGATGGCAACGAGTGCGACGCCTTTATCTTTGTAATCGGCGGCGAGCTGCTTGATGCGGGTTTCATACATCTGCGATGTCGGGCAGTGATTGCAGATGAAAGCGACCACCAGAATTTTGCTGGCGGCGAAATCTTTCAGGCAGTGAGTCTGGCCGTCGACGCCCGGGAGACAGAAATCAGGGGCGGAAGCCCCGATGGCGAGTGTGGGATGGTCGGTCTGGGCGGCTGCTGAACCAACAAGTGCGAGTGAAAAAGCACAGAGCAGAGCATAGCTGCGCGGTCTCATGGGTCACCTGAAATGAATTTTACATTCTTCGACGGCCACGTAGGGGCGGACGCCTCGTCCGCCAAGTTTTGTCGATTTAGGCGCGAGCATCCTCGCTCGTGCAAGCCAATTCCCCCGGACGAGGGCGTCCGGGGCTACGTGGTCATGTTAATTTGTTCCGCACAAGGTGAACTCCCATGAAAGCTGTTCGCATCCACGAATTCGGCGGGCCGGAAGTTTTGCGCTATGAGGACGTCGACGATCCCAGACCGCGCCAAGATCACGTGCTCATCCGCGTGCGCGCCTGTGCGCTGAATCATCTCGATATCTGGGTACGCAGGGGACTGCCTGGAGTGAACCTGCCTCATATTTTGGGCAGCGACGTAGCGGGCGAGATTGTCGAGATCGGCGAATACGTAACCGGATTCAAATCAGGCCAACGTGTCCTGCTCGCACCGATGATTTTCTGCAACCACTGCGCGAAATGCGTGGCTGGTTTACAGAACCAGTGTCCCGCGTTCAGCGTGCTCGGTAACCGAGTGGATGGCGGCGACCGGGAGTTGATGGCTGTGCCTGCGGTGAATGTGATTCCGATTCCTGACGCCCTTGATTTCAATCAAGCAGCAAGCGTGCCGCTGGTGTTTCTGACGGCGTGGCACATGCTGACGGGGCGGGCGAACATCCGTCCCGGTCAAACCGTTCTCGTGCTCGGAGCGAGTTCGGGAGTGGGCATTGCGGCGATTCAAATCGCGAAGCTGTTTCGTGCTCGCGTGATCACGACAGCCGGAGACGAAAGCAAGCTCGAAAAAGCGCGGGCGCTGGGTGCTGACTACGGAATTGATCATTACAAGCAGAAAATTTCCGATGAAGTAAGGAAGATCACAAACAAGGAAGGCGTGGACATTGTCGTCGAGCATGTTGGCGCGGCGACCTGGGAGGAAAGCATCAAGTCCCTCAAACCTGCTGGAACTCTGGTGACCTGCGGCGCAACGACCGGACCCAATGTCGGGATCGATCTACGATTTGTCTACTCGCGCCAGCTTTCTTTGCTTGGCTCTTACATGGGAACAATGGGCGAATTGTATGACGTGATGGGCCATGTGTTCGCCGGGCGACTGAAGCCTGTGGTCGACCGAACTTTTCCGTTAAAAGAAACGCAAGCGGCGCACGAATACATGGAAAAGAGCCAGATGTTCGGGAAGATCGTGCTCAATCCTTAGTTAAACTGCTGCGTGCTTTCACCCGTTGTACTCAGGTAACTATGCTCTGTGCCGCAAAAAGATTAGGTTTGAGGAATGTTGTTTGCAGAACAACGGCGTTGGGAGAGGCATCCGTTTAGCGAGCAGATTCGGGTGCTGCATAGCACGGCTGGGGGTGAAACGATCATTCATGGCCGGGGTGTGCGCCTGAGCAAAGGTGGAATCTGTCTGTTTGCCGCCGCCGATTTGCCGCTGGGAACGCAAATCCAGATCGAATTCGAGACATCTCCTCAAGGGCGGATCCAGATTCCAGGAAAGGTGCGCAATCGACAGGTTTATCTTTACGGTATCGAATTCGTCGCCGACCGCCTCGAAGAGCGCCGTTCTTTGGCCTGGTTCCGGACGGAATTCTGCAATTAAGATTCCTTCCAATTGACTCTCTGGCAGAAGCCGTGCGAACCGTCTTGGACAACCTATTACAACGCCAGTAGAATAAGAAGAAAATGGACTTCGGATCTTACGTTACGGTAGAAAACTGCAAGCGGGTGGTCAAAGACCTGACCTATGGCAATCCGACGCCGGAAGGGGTTGTGCTGACTACGCTCGACCACGCCGTCAACTGGATGCGCAAAAGTTCCATCTGGCCGATGACCTTCGGGCTGGCCTGCTGCGCGATCGAGATGATGTCGATGGGCGCGTCGCGCTTCGACATTGCGCGCTTCGGCGCCGAAGTATTTCGGCCATCGCCCCGCCAGTCGGACTTGATGATCATCGCCGGACGCGTCTCCAACAAAATGGCGCCGGTGATCCGCCAGCTCTGGGAGCAGATGCCGGAGCCGAAATGGGTGATCTCAATGGGAGCCTGTGCCACTTCGGGCGGCGTATTCCAGAACTACGCGCTGGTGCAAAGCGTGAATCAGGTGATTCCGGTAGACGTGTACGTTCCGGGATGCCCTCCACGACCGGAGCAGTTGATCTACGCCATCACCTTGTTGCAGGAAAAAATCCAAAAAGAACGCGGGACGATTAAGCGAGCGTTGAATCTCACCTAGCCATCTAGCCCTCAACATTCAGCCTATTTTGGCCTGAGCCATTAACTCCCCGATAAGTGCTGAGATTTTCTTTTCTCGTGATACAAACTCTCCATGCACAAACTGAACCCGGTCGCAGCCGGGCCAACGATCGTTGCCGAGGCGCCCTGCCGGGCCGATCTGGCCGGCGGCACGATTGATTTGTGGCCGCTTTACTTGTTTCATCCCGGCGCGCTGACACTAAATCTTGCCGTGAACATTGTGACCAGCTGCCGCCTCACTCCGCTCGAAGGCAAGCGAATTGTTCTCCGCTCGATTGATACCGGAAAGCACGAAGAGTTCGCCCATCTTGACGAGCTGTGGCGCGCCCGCAACTACCGCCATCCTATCGGCGGCTACTTATTGCGCTTCTTTTCACCACGGGAAGGAGTGCTCATTGAAACCGACTCGGAGTCACCGGCAGGGGCTGGAATTTCCGGTTCGTCTGCGCTGATGATCGCGACAACGGCTGCATTGGCGCGGTTCACCGGCCGCAACCTGACGCTGGAGCAAATGCGGGTGATTGCGCAGAATGTGGAGGCACAAATCATCAGCGTCCCGACGGGCTGCCAGGATTATTATCCGGCACTGTATGGCGGGGTGAGCGCGATTCATCTGGATGCCGACGGCATTCATCGTGAAGCTGTTCCGGTGGCGTCGGGGGAGATCGAATCGCGCTTTGTGCTGGCGTATACGGGCAAACCGCGTCAGTCCGGGATCAATAACTGGGAGGTTTTCAAGGCCCACATCAACGGCGATAAACGAGTATTCCGCAACTTCGAGCGCATCAGCGAGATTGCGCGCGCCATGCACCGCGCGCTGGTCCAGGCTGACTGGGGCGAGGTGGGGCGTCTGCTGCGTGAAGAATGGAAGCTGCGCCGCACAAATGCTCCGGGAATTACGACCCCGCTCATCGATAAGCTCATCGCGGTGGCCGCGAAGCATGGCGGCCGCGCCGCTAAAGTCTGCGGTGCAGGCGGCGGAGGCTGCGTGATTTTTCTGGTAGAAAAAGGCGCGGCCAGCCGAGTTGCAACCGCAATCGGAGACAATGGAGGACGCGTGTTGCCCCTGCAAGTGGCCCGGGACGGCCTTCGGGTTTCGATGCAAAGTTAACAGCTTTGACTCGGTGAACGGCGCTATAATGGCGAAAGTCCGGCCTGGGGTGTTCCATGAAGCCGCGCGGTCTTTCGGCCCTGTTTTTCGCCCTCTTCTTTTGCCTGTCAGCCGCTGCCGACGATGCAAAAATTCCCCCTCCGCACATGTCGAAGCAGACGCGCATGGATTTGATCCATGCCTTTACCGCCGAACTGGTCTACATCCGCAGCCAGTTTCCCATGGGGAAAACAGGATTGACTCTCAAAGACGGCCAGCTTTCGCCCAGTGGCGATGACCTTCAGCGCATGATGGCGATGTGGGGCCCGGCAGTAAAACCCGGCGATCAGGCGATGATCACCCAGATTCTGATCAAAGAGAACCACATTCGCTTTGAGATCAACGGTGGCCCGGTAAAGCGCCAGAAGTGGTACAAGCGCATTGAGATCAGCGGCACGGCCGGCACTCCGATTAACAACACAGGAGACACGAATAATCCGCGTGGTTCTTATGTGGATCTCGTGTTCAATAGCTACGTGCCCGAACTGAATCCGCAACAACTGAAAGCTTTGCTCTGGCCGGTTTTTGACTTCAACGCCAAATCTGCGGTCGAGGCGTATCTCGACACGCTCCCCCCCAAAGTGCGGGACGCGATCAAGGCCCATCATGTTTTGGTGGGTATGGATCGCGACATGGTGATCGCGGCCATGGGACGTCCGCCGAAAAAAGATCGCGAGAAGGATGGCGAAATCGAATACGAAGAGTGGATTTATGGCGAGCCCCCCCAGGATGTGGACTTTGTGCGCTTTGTGGGCGACGAAGTGGCGCGGGTGGAGACCATGAAGGTTGACGGCGAAAAAATCGTTCGTACGGAAAGGGAAGTTGACCTGCCGCAGGCTGAGGTGGCAAAGAAAACTGAGCAGCCTGACTTTAAGCCTGCCAACGCGCCAAGCCTGCGCCGGCCCGGAGAGGAACCGGATCCGGATTCGCCGCGCGCGAACGGCCCCTCCGCAGCACCTCCCGCGGGGCCTCCGCCGGACATCGGCCCGCCGCCGCCGAATTTGGTGGGGAACTAGACGCAGACTTCTCATCGCGATACCTCCAGGTTCGCACTGACTTGGCTCCCATCCACGCAGCCTTTACACTACAAGCGTGAAGATTGCGCTCGGCCAAATCAATCCTACCGTTGGGGATTTCTCTGGCAACGCCGCCAAAATCGTAGATTTCTCTCATCGCGCCCAGGCCGCCGGTGCCGTCCTGATTCTTTTTCCCGAGCTTTCGGTCTGCGGCTATCCGCCCAGAGACCTGGTGGAGCGGCCATCGTTCGTGGCGCGAAACCGGGAAACAACCGATCGCATCGCGGCGGAGACCAGGGGCATTGCCGTGATCTGCGGTTTGGTGACTCCGGCGCAGGCGGAAACCGGAAAGTCGGTCATGAATTCGGCCGCGCTGCTCAAAGATGGGCGGGTGGCCTTTGTGCAATCTAAGATGCTGCTGCCGACCTACGATGTCTTCGACGAAATGCGCAACTTTGCCCCCGCCAAAACCCAGGCATTGTTTTCGCTTGGCGATAGGCAGATGGCATTGACCATCTGCGAAGACGCCTGGAACGACAAGCATTTTTGGCGGCGGCCACTTTATACGGTCGACCCGGTCGAGGCATTGGTGCACGCAGGTGGCAACCTTCTGCTCAACATTTCTGCTTCGCCCTTCTGGATGGGCAAACGCGAGTTCCGGCGCAATATGCTGGCCACCATTGCCCACAACGACAAAGTCCCCATTGCCATGGTCAATCAGGTTGGCGGCAACGACGGCCTGGTCTTCGATGGCTCCAGCCTCGTGCTCAATGCCCAGGGCGAAGTGATCGCGCGGGGCAAGTCGTTCGAGGAAGACCTTATATTTTTTGATTCCTCGTCGTTGACCGGGGACATGCACGATCAGATTGCGGGTGAAGAAGCCAGCGTGTACAGCGCGTTGGTATTGGGCACGAGGGATTACGTACGAAAATGCGGATTTCAGCGCGTGATCATCGGCCTGAGCGGGGGAATTGATTCTGCCTTAACAGCCTGCATTGCAGCCGAGGCGGTTGGTCCTGAAAATGTGCTTGGCGTAGGTTTACCCGGCCCCTATTCTTCGCAAGGCTCGGTTGACGACGCGCGGGCGCTGGCCCGGAATCTCGGGATTCGTTTCGAAGTGATGTGCATTACCCATATTTTTGAGGCCTACAAGAAAACCCTGCAAAAAATCTTTGCCGGACGCAAAGAAGACGTGACGGAAGAGAACCTGCAATCACGCGCCCGCGGCACGCTGTTGATGGCGCTTTCTAATAAGTTTGGCGCGATTGTGCTCAGCACGGGGAACAAGAGCGAACTGGGCGTGGGATACTGCACGCTGTACGGCGATATGGTGGGCGGTCTGGCGGTCATTTCCGATGTGCCGAAGACGCTGGTCTATCGCCTGAGCCGCTTCGTGAACTCGCGGAGTCCGCTAATCCCCGAGGCCACGCTGGAGAAGCCGCCATCAGCGGAGTTGCGACCCAATCAAAAGGACACCGATTCGTTGCCGCCGTATGAGATTCTCGATGTGATCCTGGAAGATTATGTGGAAGACGGCCACTCGGCGGAGCAGATTGCCGCCGATCACAAGTTTGACCTGGGGCTGGTGAAAAAAGTGATTACCATGGTCAATCACAATGAATACAAGCGGCAGCAGGCTGCTCCGGGCCTGAAGATTTCGCCCAAGGCATTTGGCTATGGGAGGCGCTTTCCGATCGCCTCGAAAGCGGACATTTAGGATTAGCGAAACCGAGTTATTTTCTGCGACATCCAGGCAATTCTTGAGGAAAGGAAACCATGAACCGGTACTTGATCGTCCTTGCAGTCTCGCTCGCGCTGGTCACGCCAGCTGGCGCGCAACAGAAATCGAACGAGCCGCCCGTGCCGGAGTTCAGCATGAGGTTGCCTTCGGAGGAGACGATCAACGGGTTCATGCACGAGACGTTTGGCTACGATCCTTCCATGACCTGGAAAATTCTTGAGGTCAAACCAGCCCCTGCCGACAACCTGGCCCAGGTCGAGGTGCTGGTGAGCAATGGCCAGGGACAGCAGCTCCAGCGTTTCTACGTCACTTCAGACGGCAAGCACGCCGTGGTCGGCGACATCATTCCTTTTGGCGAACATCCATTTGCGCCGGTGCAGGAGATGCTATTGAAGGGCATGACGGGATTTGCACTGGGGCCGGCCGATGCGCCGGTCACCATCTTCGAATTCAGCGACCTGCAGTGTCCTTACTGCAAGCAGGCGCAGCCCACGATCGATAAACTGGTGGGGGAGGAAAAGAACGTGCGCCTCGTCTTCCAGAATTTCCCTTTGCCGGCGCACAACTGGTCCGCGAAGGCGGCGGACTATGCAGACTGTGTGGGCCAAACTTCAAACGAGGCTTTCTGGAAGTTCATTCACGGCGCGTTCGAGTCCCAGACGGAAATCACTCCGGAAAATGCCGACGTGAAGCTGACTGCTCTCGCCGATCAGGCGGGCGTCAAAGGTTCCGACATTGCCGCGTGTGCGGCTAAGCCTGAAACCGCAGGAAGAGTTCAGAGGTCGATCAGCCTGGGAACATCCGTCGAGGTCACCGGAACACCAACCCTTTTCATCAACGGGAGAAAGATCAGCAACGTTGGTTCCGTACCTTACGATGTATTGAAGAGTCTGGTGGAATTTGCAGCGAAAAAAGACTGACTTCTTTTAGTGAGGCAGCCAGACTTCAGTGCTGACGCGGTCAGGCTCCATCGTGATGTGCGGCGTAATCACAATCAACAACTCGTCTTCGTCATTCTCCACAGTATTGGTCGTCATTACTTGATTCAGGCCTGGAATAGCGCCAAGCCCCGGAATTCCACCCAGACTTCGCTGCTCGGTGCGCGAAACCGCGCCAGCCACCACGGCTGGTTCAGAATCGCGCAGCGTGATGCTGCCTTTGTATTCACGATTGCCGATAACCGGCACCGAGTTCACAGAGGTCCCCGTCAGAACCCGGAACTGCAGCTCCAATTGCAGACTTATATCGGAATTGCTGTGGACCGCGGGTTTGGCTTTGATGGTCAAGCCAAGGTCTTCGTAGCTAAAGGAAGGGAACGGGGCTTGAAAACTACCGTTCTGGATCACCTGTGAGATCGCTGAAGAATTGAAAACCGGAGCAAAACTTGCGTTGAGAATGGGATAACGTGAACCTATATGCAAACTGCCCTGATCACCCTGGGCCACACGAATCGTGGAGTGCTCCAGCGTTTTGATGGAGCTTTCATTCACCGATAACTGCGCTGCTGCTTGATCGAGGCTGAGTCCCATAAATGTCAGGCCGCCACCAAATGTTGCCAGGGGCTGGCTGAAGATCGAGTTCTGCTGGCCCTGAAGTTGGGCCAAAAGTCCGGAGAGCGCCCCCGAAGTTGCCTGATTGATACCACCGCCTGAGATTAACTGGTTGATTAGATCCTGAATGTTCTGCCCGCCCAGCGCAGCCAAAGCTCCCGCCGGAATGTTGAACAAGTTGAAGGTGTCAGGAATGTGCAGCCCGATGTTCCGGGTCAGACTGTGGCTTACGTCGTAAAGCTTCACGTCCAACATGACTTCCGGGCGGCCATCGTCGAGGTTTTCGATGAAACGCGTGGCCGCGTCCAGCACGTTTTCTGGAGCGCGCACTACAATGGTGCCGGTTGGCGCTTGTTGGGCGACATATTTGATTTCGAATACGGAGCGCAGAAGATTGGTAAGGTCGTTGAGGTCCTGTGGCGAGTTCACGGCGGGAATGTAAAAGGTGCGCATCGCCATGCGATCGAAGTGGTTGTGGTTTTCGGTAGTGTCGGCCGCAACGAGGATTTCCTTGGCATCGAGCGGCGTCCAGAAAGTGTGCGTGATTTCGCACGCCAGACGCATCGCGGTGTAGAAATCCACCTGATCGACATCGAAGTCGACCTGGCGCGAGGTCACGGAATCGTCCAACACGATTTTGAGCCCAAACGCAGAGGCGATTTGGTTCAACAGTGTGCGGCTGTCACCACGGTAATGGAAGTCGGCCCGTACCTGGTCTGGCTGGACGCGCGTCTCGCGAGTTTCGGCCACGATTTGCGTGACGGATGGGACTTTAGGCGCCCATTCCCCCAGCGCATCGTTCAATCGAGATTGAGCAAAGTGGTTTCCGGGGTCAAGCTGTAGAGCAGCGCGGAATTCTCCCAGTGCCTCTACTTGCCGGCCAGCCAGTTGCGCCTCGTTGCCACGCTGCAAATGGTCGTAGACCAGCTGCTGCCGCGTCATTTCCCGGGCGGTCACATACTCAACATCACGCGGAGCCAGGTGAGCCGCCTTTTCGAACTGATCCAGCGCTTCTTCCCTGCGCTTCTCATGGTCAAGTTTCAACCCTTTGGCGAAGGCAGCTTTTGCGTCTTTGAGTTCCTGGTGTGAAGGGGTACAGGGCGCGTTGTCTGAAGAACCCTGCGGACAAGGTTCTAACAGCAGGCCCTGGGGCTGGTCGCCGGCGCATGCCGCAATGGCAAGGCATAAAACCGCCAGCAGCGACCTCCCGGGGTACATGGCGGCATTGTACCCGGGAATAAGGCGAATCCGGCGGGGTTTTATGTGACGATTGTACCTTCGAGTGTTCTCGCCCCGTTTTTCCTCGGCCGGACCACCCAATTCTATTGTGCCGGGGCCGCAGGCGGGAGTGACAGGGGCATTTGGCGCGGTCCCTGGGCATCGTCTACGATTTTGTAGTCACTGGGCACGGTAAACAGGGAAGGATCGGGCTCAGAGGTATTTACATTTGTGAACTCCGTCTTTAACCCTCCCGCCCAGGGGTCATTGTGTTTGGTCATTATGGTCGCCTGCAATTCTGGCGAATACCAACGTTCTGATGTCACAACGATTGGTTTTTCATTGCCCATTTTGCCAGCGGGTATGGTGGTGGTCATGCGTGTGCCGGTTGCATGGATCCCATCAATGGTCTGATCGCCTAGATTCTCGGTTGCGGGAGGGGGTCCGTCTGAATCCCCGCCTTGACCCTTGACTAGAACCCGGTTGAAGAAAACATTGGTTCCAGTGCCGCCCGCGCTGCCATAAATCATGACGGGCCCGTCCTTCGCTGACAAACGCGCTGCGCCTATGGTGCTGGGACCCGCAGCAGTAGTGTTGCCGGCTGAGAAGGCGGACCGGTGGGCAATTTTTCTATCGCTGTCAAGCAGGTAGCGTTCGCCCGCGACCGGGTCAATGATGCTAATCAATTTGGTTGTCGGCGTCTGTGGACCGGCCCCCAGCAGATTCAAACTGGCTTCACGGCGAATGCGGCCTTCGCTGTCGCGGCATAAAGTGGAATTGTCGGTCGTATGAATGCGGTTGCCGTCAGCGAACGGCTGCGTGTGTTCGGTGGCGATGGTCGCGCAGAAAGGAGCGCCCTTTACAGGCGCTGCGTCCATATCTGAGACCCGCATGCTGACCATGCCAGCTCTTGCCTGCATGGCTCCGCCCGGTACAGTCATGGTGACCAGGGAATCAGGCGAATTCTGCGCCCTCACAGCAGCGGCCGGAACGAGGGTAACGATCAAAATAAGAAAATACGTTCTCAAGCGCATCGGTTTCTCTCCTAAAAACGAGTCTCCTTCACTCCACGATCCGGATGCCACGTGCGATTCCATCCGGACCTACAAGGACATCGGCAAATACGGCTTCGTTGGCCGCCGCTGTTTCTGAGGCAAACGCGGATGGCGGCAATTGCACGCGAATCATTTCCATAGTTCCCGCGCAGCTGAGTTCGTCACAGTACATCAAACTGTGGAACCCCGCCGGAAGAGCGCCACTGGCGAACGCAGGTGAAACGGTCCCATTTTTTTTGGCCGTCGGAATGAGGACTGGCCGAGGTTCCTTCCGCCTGGCTGCGGGCACAGCACTTGCGACGGTCCTCTCAGTCGTTTGAGTCGTAACGGGTACTTCGGCGCGAGGCTGAATTGTCGTAGAAACTATTTTTCTGCTGGAAAAGAACACAACCGATGTCGCCACAACCATGGCCAAAGCTGCGCCCCAAATTACCGGCATGTGTAGGTAACTGCGGAGTGAGGGTGATGTGACAGCGCTGGAAGTACTGGCTCGGCGCTTGCGGAAATGAGCAAGGACAGCGCTGTCCACCGGCTGCGGGAACCGGGGAACGGCCTCACGAACAAAAGCCAGGCTTTTCGCGAGCTCCCTTTGTGCTTCGACAAAACCGCCGCAGCTTGCGCAGTTGAGAATGTGTTCAGCAATCTCCACCCTGGAAATCCACGAATCAAAAGCTGCCGGGACAGATTCTTCAAAGCAGGCTTGCAGTTCTCGACAAGTCATAATACCCATCCTTCCCTTCCGGTGGCTCTGATGTCCGGTTGAGGCCCCTTTAACGGCTTCAATTTCCGTGCGAGCAGCGCGTGAGCGCGATTCAGACGCGATCGGACCGTCCCTACGGCGCATTGCAGGCGAGAGGCCGCCTCCGCGTAAGACAGCTCGCACAAGTCGCACAAGACGACTGCCTGCCGATAGTGGTCCGGAAGCGAGCCAATCGCAGCCTGCACTTTCTCGATTGTTTCTTTGCGGATCATTTGCTGCGGCAAGCTGTCCAAGCCGACCATTAGAGATCTGGGAGTAGCCTCGGCCGCATCGTCAGGTGGCAGAGGCTGATAGGGGCGCTCACGCCGTTCCATGCGCCGGACCAGATTGCGGGTGATTCCGAATACGAAAGCCCCGACGTCGCCCAGTTCCTTGCGGTAGCGCCCGCCTTCTTTAAGCAGCGAAATGAATACTTCTTGTGTGACTTCCTCGGCGCTTGGTTTCGAGTTTGTCATATAGAAGGCATAGCGAAAAACGCCGCCCTTCAGCCTTTCATAAAGCGCAAGGAAGGCAGCTTCCTCCCCAGCCAGCGCGTATTGGAGAAGTTCTGCGTCAGTCGCGCCTTCGAGGCTTTCCATCGGACCTCAGGTCTTTACCAGTTTGATGTTCCAGGTTCTATGGTGAGTTCGCCACGAGCCGGGAAATAGTTCCAGAAATTTGCGCGAGGGAAGTGGGCTTAAAGATTGTCTCCACCTCGATTTCCTTGGTGGTCGAACGTTACCAAAGGCTCGATTGGCTTGGAAAGCCTGCGACGATTAGCGTATAAAAGTAGGTTGCGCCGGTACTTTTTCTGCTGCATGTTCGCGGTTCGCCTCAACACACAGTTGGCCAAAATGAGCGAGGTGTCATGTCCAGCCTGAGCGCGATTCACGCCCCTAAGGGCCTGGAAGGAGTGGTCGCGACCACTTCGAGTATTTGTTATATCGATGGAGAAAAGGGTGTCCTGGCCTACCGGGGCATTGATATTCACGAACTGGCCGACAACGCGACATTTGAAGAAACTTGCTATCTCCTCTGGTATGGACGGCTACCGAGGCGCGAGGAACTGCGCGACCTGCACCAGCGCATGGCGGAAGAGCGAAGGCTGGATCCTTCGATCATCGAGCGCCTGCGTCTTGTCCCGCCCCATGCTTCGCCTATGGATGTGCTCCGGACCACTGTTTCTGCTCTTTCCTTCTACGATCCCGAAGAAAAAAACAACGACCACGAAGCCAACATGCACAAGGCCATCCGGCTGACGTCGCAGATTGCTATGGTGGTCGCGGCTTATGAACGAATTCGAAAAGGGAAGAAGGTAGTCGAGCCGGACCGCGCGCTCTCGCACGCCGCGAATTTTCTTTTGATGTTAACTGGAGAGCGTCCTTCGCCCACGGCGGAGCGGGCGCTCGATATCGCCCTGATTTTGCATGCTGATCACGAACTGAACGCCTCGACGTTCGCGGCGCGCGTAACCGCAGCGACCTTGTCCGATATGCATTCGGCCATCACTTCTGCGATCGGCGCATTGAAAGGGCCTTTGCACGGCGGCGCCAATGAGGCCGTATTTCACATTCTGGTCGCCATCGACAAGGCTGGCGCCGATCCCGTGGAATATGTAAAAGGGATGCTGTCACAAAAGAAGAAAGTTCCTGGCTTTGGCCATCGTGTCTATCACACAGAAGACCCACGTGCCACGCATTTGCGCCAGATGTCGCGAGATCTGGGAAACTCCAGCGGGCAGAGCAAGTGGTTCGAGATATCGCGGCAAATTGAAGAGTTCATGAGAGCGGAGAAAAAACTCAATGCCAATGTGGATTTTTATTCGGCTTCGACTTACCACACGCTAGGTATCGATGTTGATCTTTTCACGCCGGTCTTTGCGGTCTCGCGCATCAGTGGCTGGACCGCGCACGTGATCGAGCAGCTTGACGACAACCGGCTCATCCGTCCGCGTGCGGATTACATTGGCCCGCCGTATCCGCAACACTACGTCCCCATCGACCGGCGCTAGCTCAGTCCGCTTGCAAAATCCACATTCGGTACTACGTATCGGTATCCAATCGAAGGCCTGACAACGAGATCTCGCATAAAAACCTTGGCGCCGCATTTTGTGCGGCGCCAAAAAAATCGCTTCCGAAAACCGTATTTCTATGCGGCAGATACCGGCTTGGCTTGCATCCGTGTTTTGTAGACCAGGCCGCCCAGCAGGGCCAGCATCGTCAAGCCCATCAGACTTAGGGAGCCCGGCTCCGAAGCACAAACTTTTCCAATGTATTCCTGCGGCGTGCCGCCCCAGCTTTGCGTTCCGGGCATCGGAGTGTACAGCATCAGTCCGTTGAAAGTGCTGTCCGGAGCATTCGCTGCCCAACTCAGATACTGCGCGTCCAAACCAGCAGCGCCGCTGTTTTGGAAGTACCAGTTGCTCTGGGCGTTGCTTGAGAACAATCCCCAGATGGCCCAATTGCCCACGTTGGGGTTAATCGTGCCGCCGAGAATACCTTCAAAAATCAGTCCCGCAGCCTTGTAGTCGAGTACGTTGGTGCCCCAGAGACCGGTGCCGTTGATCAGCGGCGTGACAGTCGCCATCCAACTTTCGCCGGGGGAAACTTCGTTGTCGAAAGCGTCGCAGATCAGTGGCGTCATCGTAGAACTGCCGTCGATCGAGAAATTGTACGGATAGGTATAAACCCCGCCAGAATTATTGCCCCCCGGTCCAACGAAAGTCATGTTCACCGGGTCAATCGGGTTGGCGAACGCCGGCACGAATGTAAGGAGGAGGAAGGAAATAGCGGAGACGAGACGAATACAACGCATGTTTTGGGGCCTTTCGGTAACTATTACTAAGCTGCTACCAGCCACTTTAAAATAAAGCAATTGGCGCACCATTGGGCCGGACTGAAAACAGTGCAGTTATCGATGGCCAATAGGCATCAGTGAAAGTAATTTCACAGGGGAATTTCCGGTGGGAAAGCCGTTTCCCTTACGGGAGCGAATTTCGGAGGAAGGTAACCAACGGCGAAGGCCGGCGGTTCGAAGAGTAAAATAGCACCTAAGAGCCATGCGACGCGTTTATCTCGACAACAATGCGACCACTCCGGTGCTCCCCGAAGTGCTGGAGGCAATGAAGCCATATTTTGGCGAGCATTTCGGCAACGCGTCTTCGATCCATCATCATGGACAGGAGACGAGGGCCGCAGTTGAACGTGCTCGCGAATCGGTAGCTGAGCTCCTTGGCTGCCGAGC
>Ga0335081_10009889_pt1 | contig 15371 bp, 15 predicted proteins | sample Lox_Sample_35_FD_206713 | JGI IMG/M metagenome (GOLD analysis project Ga0335081, IMG submission 206713) | Soil microbial communities from Loxahatchee National Wildlife Refuge, Florida, United States - Lox_Sample_3.5 | ecosystem: Environmental > Terrestrial > Soil > Wetlands | place: USA...
TCGGCCGCGACCGAATGGCTGCGCACCGGATGGACCTTGGAAAAGAGGGCGACGGACAACGGCGGGGGGATCGAAATGGCCGCGCGCATGCCGGCCAGGCCCCCGCCGACGATGATGATGTCGAACGAGCTCACGGCTTACGCGGGCGGCACCCAGCGCAGGTTCGGTTTGCGCGCGGCCAACACCTCATCCAGCCGGCCGAGCTCGGTCGTGTGGGGAGCGTGTCGGACCTTCTCCGGCTCCTTCTCCGCCTCATCGGCGATGGCGAGCATCGCCTCGCAAAAGCGGTCGAGGGTCTCCTTCGACTCCGTCTCGACCGGCTCGACCATGATCGCCTCTTCCACGACCAGGGGAAAATTCACCGTCGGCGGATAGATGCCGAAGTCGATCAACCGCTTGGCGATGTCCCAGGCGTGCACGTCATGCGCCTTCTGCCGCTTGGCCGAGAAGACCACTTCGTGCATGCAGGCGCGATCGTAGGCCACCTGATAGCGCGACGCCAGCCGGCGGCGGACATAGTTGGCGTTCAGGATCGCCGTGCGGCTCACGGCCGCCATCCCTTCGGCGCCCAGCGTCCGCATATAGGCGGCCGCCCGGAGCAGGATGCCGAAATTGCCGTAGAAGGCGTGCAGCCGGCCGATCGAGGAAGGGCCGCCGGGGACGAGGGCGAACCGCCCCTCCCGTTCCTCCACCAGCGGACCGGGCAGGTACGGGGCCAGCGCGGACGTGACCGCAACGGGTCCTGCGCCGGGGCCGCCGCCGCCGTGCGGCGTGGAAAAGGTTTTGTGCAGGTTGATGTGGACCACGTCAAATCCCATGTCGCCAGGCCGGGCCAGCCCCAGCAATGCGTTGAGATTGGCGCCGTCCATGTACATCAGGCCGCCGGCGTCATGCACGATTCGGGCGATCTCGAGAATGTCCCGCTCAAAGAGGCCCAGCGTATTGGGCTGGGTCAGCATCATCGCGGCGGAGCGGTCCGTCGCCTTCCGCTTGAGATCCTCCAGATCGACCAGCCCCTCTGACGTCGATTTCACCACCTCCACGTCGTAGCCGGCCAGGGTCGCGCTGGCGGGATTGGTGCCGTGCGCGGAATCGGGGATCAACACCACGGTGCGATGCGCACCACCCTGCCGTCGGTGATGCGCCCGGATGATCAACAGTCCGGCGAGCTCGCCCTGCGCCCCCGCGGCCGGCTGCAAGGCCGCCCTCGCCATGCCGGTAATCGCGCAGAGCGCGCGCTCCAGTTCGATCATCAGCCGGAGCGCGCCCTGGATCTGCTCGACCGGCTGCAACGGATGCAAGCCCGTCCACCCCGGCGCGCGCGCCAGCTCTTCGTTGATCTTGGGATTGTATTTCATCGAACAGGAGCCGAGCGGGTAGAAACCGACATCGATGCCGTAATTGACCCTCGACAGCCGGACAAAATGGCGCACCACATCGATCTCGCTCACTTCAGGCAGCCGCGGAGGACGCGCACGACGGAATCGGTCCGGCAGCGCCGCAGTGGACGGCGGGACATCACTCGCCGGCAGCGCATAGCCGCGCCGTCCCGCCCGGCTTTTCTCAAATATCAGCGGTTCTGGCATCGTTCCCCTCTCCCCTCAACCCGTTCCCCCCACCCCATGCCCAAGTCGCTTACGGCGTCGGCGCAGCTCCCGCGGAGGGCCGATGATGGCGCAAAAACGCCACCGCTTCGCCCAGCGCATCGGTAAAATGCTGCACGTCTTCCGGGAACACCATCACACGGAAGTGCTCGGCGGGACGTTCCTCCGACGATTTTCGCTCAGAGATCACCAGGTAGGCTCCTCCGTGGCGATTCTCCTTGACGTCGAAGAAATAGGTCCGCCTCCCCGCCCGGATCATGCGACTGAACAACTCCTCCTGCTGGCTCATGTCCACCCTCCTCAGGGACGATCATGCCCTCTCCCTGATTCCCCGCGCTCCAGCGCGCGGGCCATGGCATCCACCATACGATCCAACTCGGCGCGCGTCCGTTTCTCCGTGACGCAGCACAACAACTCCCGCTCCATCCCCGTCCCGCGCTTCCCCTCCTGCCCTCCCCCCGGTTCGTTCCCCATGGCGCTCAGCGCCAGGCCCGGCACGATGCCGTCCCCGGCCAGCCGACGGACGAGCCACTCGCCCGCCACCGGTAGCGTAATCACGAACTCCTTGAAAAACGGCGCGGCCGACCAGGCGCGCACGCCCGGCAATTGCGTCAACGCCCGGTGCAGATAATGCGCCTTGTCCCAGCACTGCGTGGCCGCATCGCGCAGCCCCTCCGGCCCCGTGACGGCCATATAGACGGTCGCCGCCAGCGCCGTTAACGCCTGGTTGGTGCAGATGTTCGACGTCGCCCGTTCCCGCCGGATATGCTGCTCCCGGGCCTGCAGCGTCAGACAGAAACCCCGGCGGCCGGCGCCGTCGACCGTCGCGCCGACGATCCGGCCGGGTAGTTGCCGCATGAAGGCCTGCTTCGTGGCGAAAAAACCCAGATACGGGCCGCCGAAATTGACCGGAATGCCCAACGGTTGCCCTTCACCCACCGCGATGTCGGCGCCATAGTCGCCTGGGGGCGCCAGCAGTCCCAGGGAAATCGGGTCGACCGTGGCGATGAGCAAGGCGCCGGCTTCGTGCGCCGCCCGGCCCAGCGCCTCGACCTCCTCAAGGCAGCCGAAAAAATTGGGCTGCTGCACGATCACGGCTGCGCACGAGGCGTCGACCGATGCGGCCGCGCGGGCCGGCTCGGTGATGCCGTCGCCGGCGGGCAGGGTGTGGATGGTGCAGGCCATCCCCTGCAGATAGCTCTCCAGCACGCGGCGATAGTGGGGATGCACGGTCGGCGCGACGGCGACGGCGGTGCGCTTGGTGATCCGCATCGCCATCAGGGCGGCCTCCGCCAACGCGGAGGCGCCGTCGTAGACCGACGCGTTGGCGACATCCAGCGCCGTCAATTCGCAGATCATCGTCTGGTATTCATAGATGGCCTGGAGCAGCCCCTGGCTCATTTCCGCCTGGTAGGGCGTGTAGGCCGTGTAAAATTCCGACCGGCCGATCAGCTGTCCGACGATCGACGGGATGGCGTGATCATAGGCGCCGGCGCCCAGGAACGAAAGCATCGAACCGGCGGTCTCGCCGGTCGGCCGGTTTTCCCCGGCCCATGCGCCGAAGAGGCGCTCCAGCTCCAGCTCCGAGCAGGCCGGCGGCAGGGACGGTATGGCGCGTTCACGCAGCGCGGCCGGAATCTCCGCCAAGAGTTCCTCTTCACGGGAGACGCCGATGACCGAGAGCATGTCGCACCGATCGTCCGGCGTATGGGGAATATAACCGTTCATGCATGACCTCCTTCCACGCCTTTGTAAAAGGGCAGCGGCACGATCGTCGCCGGGTGGAGCCGGTGCCGGATTTCGACCCCGATCGACTCACCGAGGCGGCTCAGCTCCGGCGGCAGAAAGCCCAGTCCAATCCCGCGCTGCAGCATCGGCGAGACGTTGCCGCTGGTCACCACCCCCACCGCTTCGTCACCCCGCAGCAACCAGTAGCCCTGCCGGGGCACCGCCCGGTCTGGAAGGGCAAAGGCGGTCATCTGGCGGGACAGGCCGCTCTTCCGCTGGGCCTGCAGCGCCTGGCGGCCGATAAACTCCTTGCCATCCAGATCGACGGCCCAGTCCAAGCCGGCCTCGAGCGGCGTCGTGGTTTCATCAAGCTCATGGCCGTACAGACTGTACCCCATTTCCAGTCGTAACGTGTCACGCGCACCCAGACCGATCGGCTTGACCCCCAGGGCCTTGCCCGCGGCGAGGAGCGCCTCCCACATCGGCACCGCCTTCCCGGCTTCGACAAACAGCTCCGCGCCGGGCTCCCCGGTGTACCCCGTCGTGGCCAGAAGCAGCTCGATGCCGCCGACCACGGCCGTCTTGACCGTCCAGCGTTTCATGGCCGTCACCCTGGTGCCGTCCGGAATCCTGGTCATCGACTCCAACAGACCCAATGCCGCAGGTCCTTGAACGGCAATCATCGCGATCCCGTCGCCCACATCCCGGATCCGCGCGGCGCCGGCCCCTGCCTTGCCGGCAGGCGGAGAGGCCAGCTCGGCCGCCTGCCGCTGAAACCACGCGAGCATCTTCGGCCGGTTCGAGGCGTTGACCACCACGAGAAACCGTTCCTGGTCGCGGCGATAGACGACGACGTCATCGAGCACCCCGCCGGACTCATTGCATGCCAGCGCGTATCGGGCGCCGCCGTCGGCCATTCTGGCCAGATCGCGGGTCACGACGCGTTGCAGCACCCCTTCCGCCGCCGGCCCTTCCACCTCGATCCGCCCCATGTGGCTGATGTCGAACAGCCCCGCCGACCGGCGCACCGTCTCGTGCTCGTCGATCACGCCCGTGTAGGAAAGGGGCATTTCCCAGCCGGCGAAATCGACCAGTTTGGCGCCGGCCGCGCGATGCCATTCCGTGAGCGGTGTGCGCTGCATCACTCCTCCGGAGCCGTAGAGATCCGGTAGAGACACCAGAGCGTGAGCCCCATCACGATGCCCCAGCCGCATGACAGAAACATCCAGCCCGCGGCCGTCATCGCTTCTCCAGCAGGATCTGATGCGGGGGCAGCGTCCGGTCGACCCGGCGCCACGCCACCGCGGTCAGCAGACAGAGCAGTCCGATCAATCCCACCATCAGCAGCCGCGCCGCCCAGCGCCAGGGGACGTCCGCCGGCGCGGCGCCCTCCATGGAGAGCACAGCCGGCCCCTGCTGCCATGCCCAGGCGACAAACAGCACCCCGAGATAGAGCGGCGTGACATATTTCAAGATGAACAGAAACAGGCGGGGCAGCTTCACCAGCGCCCCGTGATGGATCTCCGCCCAGGCCTTCTCCGGTGAGAACAACCAGACGAAGATGACGCATTCAATGAGGGCAAAGAGCGCGACGCCGAACGTGCCGCACCAGAAATCCATCTCGTCGAGCGCGCCGCCCTTCAAGCCGAGCATGGGGATGTGCGCACCCAGAAAGACGATCGCGACGGTGATCCCGACGGCCCGGCGGCGGTTCAAGCGGAGTTCGTCCTGCAAAAAGGCGATCAACGGCTGCATGAGTGCCACCGATGATGTGAGCGCCGCAAGAAAGAGCAGCAGAAACCAGAGCATCCCCAGCAGGCCCCCCATCGGCAGGAATTGGAAGATCACCGGCATGGTGGCGAAGCCCAGATTGTAGGCTCCGCTCCGGGCGACCTCCAGGGTCGAAGGCGCGCCGAAGAAGGCGAAGGCGATCGGAATGGCGATTGAGCCGCCCAGAATCACTTCGGCCACCTCGTTGGTCATCACCGTGGACAGCCCCGTCACCACGACGTCGCTCCGTTCCTTCATGTAGCTGGCGTAGACCTGGATCGCGCCCCATCCGACGCCGGTGGTGAAAAAGATCTGTCCGGCCGCCGCCAGCCACACCTTAGCGTCACCCAGCCGGCTGAAATCGGGATTCCAGACAAACCCGAGTCCGTTGAGCGCCCCCTGCTCCGGATGGGCCGGATCGGGCGCGCCGATCGTCAATACGCGGACGACCAAGATGACGCCAAAGAGGAAGAGCAGCGGCATCGCCACGAGGGCGAGCCGTTCGATCCCTTTGGCGACACCTTGCCTCACAATCCACCAGTTCAACCCCATCGTCACCAGGAAGAAGAAATAGGCCACAAAGAGCCCGGCAAAGAAGACATGATTGAGTCCTTGGTAGCTGGCCAGAAACTCGCTCATCCCGCCTCGGGTGGTCACGCCGGCGTATTGGCCCAGGAGGGAAAAGACGCTATAGCCCAACGTCCACGACTCGATATACGTGTAATAGATGACGACGCTGATCGGCAAAAACACGCCCAGCACTCCCAGATATTTTGCGATCGGCCGGCGCCAGAGCAGGGCAAAGATGCCGGGAGTGCTGCCGTGACCGTGCCGCCCGCCGTAACGGCCCATGGCCCACTCGCACCACATCAACGGCACGGCCAGCAGGAAGAGGGCGAGAAAATAGGGGATCATAAAAGCGCCGCCGCCGTTCTGCGCGGCCTGGACTGGAAAGCGCAGGAAATTGCCCAGCCCGATGGCATTGCCCGCCATCGCGAGAATCAATCCCCACCGCGTGACCCAGCGCTCACGCTCGGTCAACGGGACCCCGCTCCTTTCATCGTGGTGACGACAAGATAATTGAACGCTTGCGCGCTGCTATTGGGCCCTCATCCTACTGATTTGGTCATGTGGTGTCAATTCCCGAGCCCGGCTCGATCGCACAGGCCTGAACGGAGACGGCACAGACGATGGCGGGACAGGAAACTGGAACGCCACGGCGACGCTCAGGGGGGGGACGACGGACGTCCGAACCACTGACGGGCCCGGCCGAACCAGCCGCGAACGATGTCGAAGAGCCCGCGTCCGGTGCACGGATCGGTCGGCTCGGTACCGGCCAGAAACCATTCCGGCACGCCGTCGGCGCACTGCCACGATGCCAGCGTGCCGGAGGAGGGATCGATCCGGCGGCTCACCACGCCGGCGGGGGGCGTGAAATCGGCAACGGTCTCCCCCTCCACCGCCTGCTGCATGAATCGCGTCCAGATGGGCAGGGCCGCTTGAGCGCCGGTCAGGCCGATCGATCGGGGCTGATCGTACCCGACCCAGACCAACGCCACCAATTCCGGCGTGTAGCCGGCGAACCAGGCGTCGTGCAATCCGCTTGACGTGCCGGTCTTTCCGGCGGCGGGACGGTCAAATCCCAGCCCTCGCACCATCCGCCCCGTGCCGCGATCGATCACGCCGGTCAACACGGAGGTCACCAGGTAGGCGGCTTCCGGGCTGACCGCTGGCGTCGCCGGGACGGCGGGCCAGGTTGTAGCCGTCCCCCGATTGGGATCGACGATCAGCTCCACCACGGAGGGCTCGATCCGCGTCCCGTGATTGGCCAGCGTGGCGTAGGCGGTGGCCATGTCCAACGGCGACGCCTCCACCGCGCCCAGGGCGATCGAGGGCAGCGCGGGCAATGTCCGGTCGCCGCTGGCGCCGGTGGCCTTGGCGAGCTGAACGATCCGGTCGAAACCGACGGTGGCGGCGATCTGCACGGTGGCCGCATTCAACGACCGTTCGACCGCTTGACGGAACGTCACCGGCCCCCGGTAGGTCAGATCGATGTTTTTCGGCGTCCAGGCTCTGCCGCCCGACTCCAGGGTAATGGGCTCGTCGGGAATGACCGAAGCCAGCGTATAGGACGGCAGACCGTCCTCGCCGCGCTCCAGTGCGGCCAGATAGACGACCGGCTTGAAGAGCGAGCCCGGCTGCCGTCGCGCCTGCACCACCCGGTTGAACTGACTCTGCCGGTAGTTCCGGCCGCCGACCAACGCCTTGATGGCGCCGGTGCGCGGATCGATCGCCACCAGCGCGGCCTGCAGGGGCCCGCCCGGGTCCGCCGTGCCGGACAGATCCGGATGGCGGGCCGACGTCACCCGATCAAGCTGGGCCAGGCCGTCCCGGACGGCGATTTCAGCCGCCCGTTGCACCGCCGGATCGATCGTGGTCACGATCCGAGAACCGGGCGGCGCGGCCGTCACGCGACCGTCGGCGGCCGCCCGCTCCTCCAGCAATTGGGCAACCCAGTCCACCACATAGGGCGCGCTTCCCTGCAACAACGCGGCGGGCGGCGCGGTCGTCACCGGTTCGGCCTGTGCGGCGCGGCTCGCCTCCGGTGAAATGATGCGCGCGTCCGCCAGCCTGCGGAGCACCAGATCGCGGCGCGATTTCGCGGCGCCGTCTTCGCCGGCATGGCCCGGCGCGTACCGGGCCGGCGACTTGATCATGGCGGCCAGCCACGCCTGCTCCGCCGCCGACAACCGGGACACCGGCCGGCCGAAATAAAATTCCGCCGCTTCGCCGACGCCGATGACCGCCTGGGCGCCTTCGCCGACGGCTCCCGTCCGGTTGCCGAAGTAGATCGAGTTCAGGTAGGCCTCGAAAATCGTCCTCTTTGAATAGTGCGCTTCCAACAACAACGCCATCACCGCTTCAGTCGCTTTTCGGCGCAGGGTCTGCTGACTGCCGAGGAAGAGATTTTTGACCAATTGTTGCGTCAGGGTGCTGCCGCCTTCAACGATCCGGCCGGCACGCCAATCGGCGAGCGCGGCACGCCCCATGGCCCGCAGATCGACGCCGTGGTGCGTCCAGAAACGCCGATCCTCCGTCGTCAGAATGGCAAAAAGCAGAACGGGCGGCACCTCCCCAAGCCGTACCGGCCGCATGCTGAGCCGATGCTCGCCCGCGATTACCCCCAGCGGCTCGGCGCCCAGCAACAGGGCGGCCGCGAGCGACTGATCAGGCGCGCGCACGGCCGTGACTTCTCCGTCGCGGAGCGTGATCGTGACCACGCGACCGCTCGACGGCTCGGAGTCGTCGGAGGGCACCAATTCGTCGGAGGAACGGAGAGCCACCTCCAGGAGCCCCGGCTCCCGCCAGCGGTATTCTCCGGAGACCGGATCGCCGTTCGTCGCCGTGTGAAAACCCAGTTGGTCCAGTCGGCGGGTGACGGCATCGGAATCGATCTCGTCGCCGGGCCGGACGGTCAGGCGGCTGGCGAAGACGACCGCCGGCTTCCGGTGCAAATGCGCGTTGAATCCATTCACCACCTCCCGGTCGAGCGCAATCAGCCACGCGCCGATGGCCGCCAGGCCGATCGCCCCGAGGCCAAGCCCGATCGTCAGGTATGTCGACCGAGACCGAGTCATAGTCCGTTACTCCCGCCTTTGACAGAGATCCCTATTATACTCCAGCCGGTCGCCGAACACCTCCCGCATTCTTGACACCCCTGGAGCGCGTTGATAAAGTCCACCCGCCATGCCGGCCGCCTCCTCGCGCACCCGCGCCGCTCGCCCGTCCTCCCCCTCCTCGTCACCGCGGGAGCGACAGGCGCTGATCATCTTCGCCAAGGCGCCGGAGCCCGGAGAGGTGAAAACGCGCCTCAGCCCTCCGTTGACCTCCAAACAGGCCGCGTGTCTGCACGAAGCGTTCCTGCTCGATGTCGTCCGCGCCTCGTTCTTTTCCGTCGGCGTCACCCGTTGGTTGAGCTGCGCACCGTCCACCACGCATCCCTTCTTCCGCGGCCTGGCGCGTCGAGCCCGTCTCCGCCTGCTGACGCAAACGGGCGCCACGCTCGGCGAACGAATGGCGTCGGCGCTCCGCCAGGCGCTCGACGCCGGCGCGACGCGGGCCGTGCTGATCGGGACCGACCTGCCGACGCTCCCGCCGTCGATTCTGCACGACGCCTTCCGCCTGCTGCGCGACGCCGATGTGGTGCTGGGGCCGGCCTGCGACGGTGGTTATTACCTGATCGGCGTCTCCCGTCGCGTGCCGCCGATTTTTGACGGCATTCCCTGGGGCCGTTCGACGGTGCTCGAGGCGACGCTCGCCGTGATCAACCGGCTCGGGTTGCGCTGCCGGCTGCTCCCCTTCTGGTATGACGTCGACACGCTGCCGTCGCTGCGTCTGCTGGCCGCGCACCTGGCCTCGCTCCGCCGCGAGGCCGGCACGGCCTCGCGGCGACTGCCGGCCGCCACCGCCAGGTGGTGCGCGGCGTGGATGAAAGCCCAAAATACGAAGGCCCCGGGTCGCGCCCGGGGCCTTCGTCACGTCCATCGGAGACGGCGTTAAACTTTTTTCACGTTCGCGGCCTGTGGTCCCTTCGCGCCGTTGACGACTTCAAACTCGACCTCCTGCCCTTCCTCGAGGGACTTAAACCCTTCCCCTGCGATGGCGGAAAAGTGCACGAACACGTCGGCTCCGCCTTCTTGAGCGATAAAGCCATACCCTTTGTTAGCGTTGAACCATTTGACTTTGCCTCGAGGCACGGTCTTCCTCCTTTTCTTGGTGACTGACTGACGGGCCGGCAGGCCACAAAAAAACCGCCCCGGCGATGCGCCGTCGGCGGTTCTCTCATTCCTCCCGTCCTGCTACTCTACTCCTTGCGGACATTCCAAAAACTTGCCCCCCAGCGTAGCAAGCGCGGCGGACGTTGTCAAGCGTTTTTCGATTGCGGCGTATAATAGCCCATGCTTGAAATTGACGGCGGCCGATTCTCCGGCAGCGGCACAATCGTGCGCTACGGCTTGGCGCTGGCCGCGGTGCTGCGGCAAACGATCCGCATCGTCAACATCAGGGCCAAACGCAAGGCGCCGGGCTTGCGGCCGCAGCATCTCGCCGGTGTCAGAGCCTGCGAAGCGTTGACCCGCGGCCGCGCGGAGCGCGCCGCGGTCGGCGCCCGAGAGATCACCTTTTTCCCCGGCCGCACGATCCATGGCGGCCGCTATACGTTTGAGATCGGCACCGCCGGATCGACGACCATGCTGGCCTATTCCCTGCTGCCGCTTGGATTGTTTGCCGATGGCCCGTGCCACATCCGGCTGGCCGGCGGCGTGTTCCAGGATTGTGCCCCCGGGTTCTTTCACCTGCAACACGTGTTGCTGCCGCTGCTGCAGCGAATGGGAGTCGCGGCCGAGCTCCGGCTCCTCACGCCGGGCTATGTCCCCCGAGGCGGCGGCGTGATCGAGCTGGACATCACCCCGCTCTCGAGCCCGCTGAGGCCGATCGAACTGGTCACGCAAGGGACACTGCGCAAGGTCGAGGGCATCGCCATGGCCTCCCGATTGAAAGCGCGGAACGTGGCCCAGCGGATGGCCGCCGCCGGCCGGCAGACGCTCCGGGAGCACAGTCTTTCCGTGGAGATCGCCATCGGGGAGATGGATGACACCACTTCGGCGCATCCGGGAGCGGCGCTGGCCATGTGGGGCGCAACGGACGCCGGCTGCCTGATCGGCGCCGACATGGCCGGCGCGCTCGGCCGGCCAGCCGAGCGGATCGGCCAGACCGTCGCACGCCGTTTGCTCGAAGACCTCCGGAGCGGCGCCACGGTTGACCGCCACGTGGCCGATCAACTCATTCTCTTCGCCGCCCTGGCCCATGGCGCCAGCCGTTACCGCATCCCCCGTCTCACCGAACATGTGGAGACCAATCTCTGGCTCATCAGCCAGTTGGTGGGCGCCACAAGCCGCATCGACGGGCACTGGATTGAGATTCGGGGAAGCGGAAGAGGGTGACCTTATTCGCTGCTCCCGAGCATATCATCTATGAGCGGGCGGTTGTAATCGTAGCAATTGGCGCAGATCTCATCGAACACCAGTTCGGCCTTATCCGGTGGAATATTGTCGCGTTCATCCACAAAATGGCCCTGACGCAACGCGGTCTCGCAATGATTGCAGACCATCAACAACCCCCGAGCAATTCGCAAACCGCGCATAATCAATTAGTCTAACGTGCCCGCTTGCCGTCTGGCAAGCGAGTGAACGCTGATCTGTTACGGTCAGGGGGGACGCTATCTCCCCCCTGACAACCCCCCATTGATTGTTGGACGCATGAAGTGCGATGGAACAAACCGCCGAGCGTGGGTTTGACACGCGAGCAATGGGCACAATCCGTGTGGCGATGGGGATTATCAAGGGGAGATGAGCACTCTCCCCTTGATTAGAGCGAGTGCGGAGCACGAGCGGAATAATCGCGGGGCGATTACTCTGAAATAACTTCCCTGCACCGCGGACAGTGCCGCCATCCCGGTTCAATGACCTGCCGGCAGACGGGACAGTCTCGCTGAAGCGCCACGCCGCAGGCGGGACAGCAGAGAAAATCAGGCCGGGTCGGTGTCAGGCAGGACGGACAGATCCGCTCACAGGCTTCATCCGCCGCAACCACTCTGGCCACCTCATCCAATGTCGTGATGCCCTCCCAGGCCTTCGCGAGGCCGTCGCCGCCCAGCGAGATCATCCCGGTCGCCAGCGCGCCTGTGCGCAACGTCTCTTCGGACGCGCCGGTCGCGATCAACTCCCTGAGCGGCGGCGTCAGCAGCATCACTTCATGAATCGCCGTCCGCCCAAAGTAGCCCTGGTTGCGGCAGTGGGGGCAGCCGCGGCCCGCGTAGGTGTGCCGCATCCGGACCGCCTCGGGCGCCAGCCGCAGCGCCGTGAGGAGCTCCGGCGGCGGCTCGGCCTCCCGGCGGCATCGAGGGCAGATCGTGCGCACAAGCCGTTGGGCGATCACGCCGATCAACTGGGAGGCGACCAGGTAGCGCGGCACGCCCAGATCCAAGAGCCGCGTGACGGTCGACGGCGCGTCGTTGGTGTGCAGCGTCGACAGGACCAGATGGCCCGTCATGGCGGCCCGGAAGGCGATCTCCGCCGTCTCTCCGTCGCGGATCTCCCCGACCAGGATGACGTCGGGATCCTGCCGCAGCAGCGCCCTGAGCGACCGGGCGAAGGTGAGCCCGATCTCCGAATTGACCTGGAGCTGATTGACCCCGGGAATCCGGTACTCGATGGGATCCTCCACCGTGACGATGTTGCGCGATGACTCGTTCAACGCCTGCACCATGGCATAGAGCGTTGTCGTTTTGCCGCTGCCGGTCGGTCCCGTCACCAGGATCATGCCGCGCGTGCGGTGCAGGACAGCCCGGAGCTGTTCGAGCCGCTCCGTTGTGCAGCCCAGGGCCTCCAGATCGACGAGCCCGGCCGATTGATCGAGAACCCGGACGACGACTTTCTCCCCGTAGGGCAGCGGAATCACGGAGACCCGCAGGTCGATTTCCCGTCCTTCGACCCGGATCCGGAACGCGCCGTCCTGCGGCAGCCGCCGTTCGGCGATGTCCAGACGGGCCAGCACTTTTAAGCGGGAGATGACAGGTGCCTGGACGTTGCGCGGCAGCCGCTGCTCATCGTGCAACAGGCCGTCGACGCGGTAGCGGAGCCGGCAGCCGGACGGGCCGGGCTCCAGGTGCAGATCGCTGGCGCGCACTGTCAGGGCGGTGCGCAACAACTGATCGACCAGCCGGACGATCGGGGCGGCCTCGGTCTGCGCCGCGACGTCTTCGACCGCCTCGCGGGCGCCGGCGTCGGTCAGCGCCGCCGGGATGACCTGCAGGGCGTGTTCCTCCTGCTGACGGGCCGACTCCTCGACCAGCGCGTCGATGGACCGCCGGCGCCGGTAGTACTCGTCGATCGCCCGCTTGATCGCGCCGGGCGAGCAGATCACCGGCCGCACGGGCGTGCCGCTGGCAAAGCTCGCGTCGTGAATCGCCTCGTACTGGACCGGATCGCTTGTCGCCACCAGCAGCGTTTTGCCCTCGACCATCACCGGGACGATCCGGTGCCGCTCCGCCACCTCCGCCGGCACCATCGCCACCGCTTCAGGCAGCGGAGGGCGCACGGACAGATCCAGATAGGGATAGCCCCACTGCTCGGCCAGCGCGCGCGCGACCTGCTCTTCGGAAACCGCCTTCAGCGACAAGAGCGCCTCGCCCAGCCGGAGGCCGGTTCGCCGCTGCTCGCTCAGGGCGGCGTTCAGATCGGCAGCCGAGACAGCACCCTGCTCAAAGAGCACGGCCCCGATTAATTTGCGTTTCGGGGGCTGGACGGTGGGCACGGCGGCGATAGTAGACTGAAGCCGCTGGGGAGTCAATACACTGAAAGGTTCACGGTTCACAGAACATAAACCAAGCAAAAACCGTGCGCACCCGTTATACGCTTTTGACAACACAAAACGTGGAAATGACGCTTTGGGCTATGAACGGACCGGCATGATGTACGGCCAGTTGTTCATGATGTTGGCCGAGGCAGGGGGATCGACATACAATAATAGGACAGAATTATTTTTAATGGTGGCCATGGTGAAGCGATCCAAGGGGAGAGTTCATCGCTGCCTTCTACTATTGAGGTCAAGACGTGATCAATCAGGAACTTCGGAAATATGAGGATTTCTTCCTGAGCTTCCCACGATTTGATGGACACGCCTAAGGATTTGTATCCTGAGACAGGAGGCGTGGCTATGGGAGCAACGTATCGTCATTTCAGCCGGGAGTTCAAGCGCCATGCGGTGCAGCTGGTCACAGAACACGGGCGGCCCGTCGGCCAGGTGGCCCGCGAGCTGGATCTGCATCCTAATCTGCTGCATCTGTGGCGGCGGGCGTTCTTAGCTCAAGGGGAGCAGGCCTTCAGCGGGAAAGGCCGGGTCAAACCAGAGCAGGCGGAGCTCCGGCGGCTCCGGAAGGAATTGGAGAACGTCAGGGCCCAGCGGGACATTTTAAAAAAAGCCTTGGCCGTGTGCTCCAAACAAGATCGACGAAGTATCAAGTGATGGACGCGCACCGAGACAGGTACACGGCTAAAAATATGTGTGAAGCGCTGCAGATCTCCCGCAGTGGCTATTATGCGTGGAGGAGTCGTCAGCCGAGCCGCCGGCAGCAAGAGGACGAGGCCCTGCTGGGGCGCATCCGGGCGGTCCATGCGCAAAGCCGACGGCTCTATGGGAGTCCGCGAATCACCGCCGTGCTCCGAGAGCAGGGACTCCGGTGCGGAAAGCACCGAGTCGCCCGGATTATGAAGGCCTCCGCCCTCAGGGGCGAAGTGAAGACACGGCGGTTCAGGCGGACCACCGAGTCGCGGCATCAGTACGCCCTGGCGGCAGACTTACTGATGGCCCGGGGGCAAACGGAGGGGGTCTGGGTCTCGGATATCACGTTTGTCCCCACATCGGAGGGCTGGCTCTATGTGGCCATTGTGATGGATCTGCACAGCCGCAAGATCCTGGGGTTGAGCATGCGTGAGACGCTTTCGCAGGAGCTGGCCTCCGCAGCGCTCCGGGATGCGGTGGGTCGACAACGCCCTTCGGCTGGGTTGATCCACCATTCGGATCGAGGCCGGCAGTATGCCAGCTATGCCTATCAGACGCTGCTCAAATCATATGGTATCACTCCGAGCATGGGCCGTAGGGGCAACTGTTATGATAACGCCTATGCGGAGTCGTTCTTTGGGACCCTCAAGACGGAACTGGTCCACGGAGAGCGGTACCGGACGCGGCAAGACGCGCGGCTCAGTATCTTTGAGTACGTGGAAGTGTTCTATAATCGACAGCGGCGGCATTCGGCCTTAGGGTATCGGAGCCCCGAACAATATGACCAGCTCGGGAGAGAAATTTAACTTCGTGTCCACTTTTTCGTGGGAAGGTCACCTGGTAATCGTTAATTCTCACGCAACTGGTTTTCGAGTATTTGTCCGGTGTAATCGATGATCGGCCCCACCCTCGCTAACCTCGACACTTTCAAGACGGAAGCGTTAAATCTGGGATTTCCTCAAGGCAAGGACTTGTAAGGTGAAGTATTGATTCCGTTATGACCCGCTACGATGACGGGTGAGGTCAGGTATTTACCCCTACGCCTCACCACTTACGCCTTACGGCGGTTGATCTTCAAATAACTCCTTTAACTTTTTCCTGATCTTTTCTTCATGCGTGCCCTTCCAGTAGAGGCGTCCACAGTCCGGG
>Ga0335081_10009890_pt1 | contig 15371 bp, 17 predicted proteins | sample Lox_Sample_35_FD_206713 | JGI IMG/M metagenome (GOLD analysis project Ga0335081, IMG submission 206713) | Soil microbial communities from Loxahatchee National Wildlife Refuge, Florida, United States - Lox_Sample_3.5 | ecosystem: Environmental > Terrestrial > Soil > Wetlands | place: USA...
TTTTCATAGGTTATAATCCCGAGTGTCCGGGCATCGGCAAGGGCAAAAGCATAGAAAAAACGGATCTGGAGAAACTTGTTGTTGACCAGTTCAGGCGCAGGAGCGAGTCGATAGCGTCTGAGGTGCGTCAGCTCGCAATGGAAGGCAAGATCCGGAAGGGCGCAGAGATCTATAGGACATTTCCAGGCCGAAGATCTGAAGCGTCAAGACCTAATGAGAGAAGATAGCGCCTTGATGCCTGACAAAGTTTTTCTACTGAGAGGTTATAGCGACGTAATGGCATGGTCAATCCAGCGCCTTACTGAAAGGAGGTAAGATTCATGACAGTAGTAAAGAGCGATGCGATGTTGCAGCACGAGAAGTGGATCCAAGAGGTAGTCACTCATAGGCCCAAGCATATGAGAACACAGGTGATGCACATCGAGGTTAGAAATCTGGTGTTGGCAGCGGGTGTCATCTTGGTGGTCGCCATTGCCGCGATCTCATTGATTCATTAAACTGCTGGCGGTCTTCGTCCTGACCTTTGGAGGCTTGATCTGAAAATACATCATCAAAACGCTTTATTTTTTATGGTATTTTCAAGTGAGGATTCCTATTTACCGATCATTCGAAGATGACCCTCAATGATCGATGCTTCTCTCAATCTATAGACCCTTAATTTCCTTGAATTATCCTCGTTTCCGATCATTTTTCGATGGCTCCCGCTAAGTCCAATAATTTGGTATTCTTCGGCGAACAGAGCTGATAAAGGTTAAAAGCAAAAGCCGTTACCCTCATCTTAATACCAAATCTTTTGATTGTGGTGACCATCACTCTTCCCGCCCTGAAGACTCTTGTAATCACTGCATGGGGCCTCTCGTCAGGCGATCTCAAAACACTGATCCGCCGATTGCGCTCTTTATCAAGCTCAGCAAGAGTTTCTCGGTGGTTCTTCGCTTCGTGGTATAATCAACGCCCTTTGCCTTCACACCGAAATACCCTATATCTCTGAAGACGACTCAGCCGCCCACAGACAGGTCAACCTGACTGTCGTGCACCTTTGCAGTGGTCGTCTCCGTTTCGCGTATCAGGCAGTAATCGATAATCAGTTTTCAGATGCGACTTGTAGCCGAAATAGGACTTGTTTCCTTTCTTGGTCAAAGTGCAATCCTTGCTGCGGGGAGACTCAGCATCCTTGCCTCGCGGTTTCATCTTTTCAGATGCGCCCGGATCAGCTTCGATGAATGTGGCATCTGAATCGTTTCGCGCTTGACCTGCAAACCCATAGCATCCAGTTGCCTTTGAAGCTCGGCCCAGACCATTTCCTTTTTGCCAGTCTCTGCAATCCGTTCTTTGAAGAGCCGTACCGTCCAGGAATCGGGGAATGGATCTGGAAAGCCGAGGAAATCCATAAAAGATATGCGGTCGGCCATTTGTCTTTCAACTTCCGGGTCGCTCAGGCCATACCACTGCTGAAGTATCAGAATCTTGAACATCAGAATGACATCGCAATTTGGCCTCCTACCCTTCTCGCTCCTGTTGTCATACATCTCTTCAAGGATAGAGCGAAACGGTGCCCAGTCTATCAAATCCGATATCCGCGACAATCGGGACTTCTTTTGCTTGCACAAAGATTCGCAACATTCATGTAGTAAAGAATTTACATATCAAAATAGTATTATTGACATATAAATTTTTCATGTACTGCGCATGAGAAACGGCGGTTTACAGGAATTCTCAAGCATCAGCTCAAATATTCTATTATTAATATTTGAAGATACCTGACTCTATTTTATTCAGGTTTTTTACTATATCTGCTCTGAATGTGGGAGAAAGTTTATGATATTCACAGATCGTCAACACTCGTTGGAGTTCATCGCGTTGCATTGAAGCTGTATGCTGGGCGACATACAACATAGTTTCAAGGTATTTTTTTTCTTTTATCATATTTTGAATCTTCTCCAGAAGAGCCTCGTCGAATTTCATCTCAGAAGTACCGATATCCTTAATCGCTTTTGTCAATTTATCGCCGGATTTTAGGTCGATTCTGTTGGAGTTCAAGGCCCTTTGGGCAAAATCAAGGGATTCCTTAGAGACCCCCTTCAATATTATCTCAGACGCTAGCCTCTTCAATGTCTTGCTTTGAAGAATGGTCTCTGATTCCAAAGCCAGAAAGGCCTCAGGAGTTATCTCTATTTTCGTGTATTTTGGACCGGGCATCTATTTGCAGCACCTCATCATCGATTCTTATGGTTCCTCTATATCAATATTATCATGAACATTATATGTCCTCTCCTAGAATCAATTCGGCCATTTCAGAATGTTAATAAAATTCTGCTTTCCATTATTTAACCCATTTATTACGTATAAAATATTGAAAATGTTGCCCTCACTCGTAAAGAATAAATATTAGGAAAATAGTGAATTTGGAAATAAGGAAAATTTACCAAAAAATTGGAGGATTAGAAGAAATGAAATTCGGTCAACAGGAGTTGGGTGCTTATCCATTGTGGGTAGCACTTTGGGTCCTCGCCATCATCGCATTGATATTAATAGGTCAGACTTGGTAGGGCGCACAAAAACCGACGTGTAAGACGCCCAGGAGCGGGCGGTTTCGCGGACCATCCTCTCTTTCCGGGACTGGGGGGCATCCGGATTATCTTTTGCTCAAATCTCTGCGTTACGATAGAGCACAAGGTTTATTTGGGAATGAGTAAGTGGTAGCTCGTCCCGTATAATAAACCCTGAAGAGGGAGGTGAAATAGATGCCAAGTATCACGGATCAGTTGATAGCCATAGTGTTATTCGGGGTCATGACATTCGTTCTGCCCACAGTATTCAATAAGTGGTCTGACAGCAGGGCAGGAGTCAGATAATTCCATGTTGCATCGATCGCAGTCGCTGTAGGATCGATGCCTTATCTCATCTTGCACTTTTTATTATAACGAAGGCATTTGGTATTCGTGCAGACGTTCTCTCTCGTTGCCTCGCTAAGCAAAGAAAGCATCGTTTCTAGCCGATCTATTACATCCCCCTCTGGTGATTCCGACTCTGCTCTCTGAAGAGAGGTCGTCACCTTGCGCTTCAGGCTGTGTGCATGCATCCGCTCCCTCCGCGAGGATAACATCTCCTTCTCAAGCTGCTCCAAAACCTCTTTCCAATTCACTTTATCCGTATTCCAACCTCAGTGGGTTTGGCTCGCGCGTCTACCTCCAGGCCCAGGATGCTCTTGATGCCTCTGAACACATCCTCAGCGATCCTGGCGCATCCTTCGGCAGCCGCGCATGTGCCAAGGATTCCCACGTCCCTTCCCAGAAGTTCGGCCACTCGCTCATTTATCAGGGACGCAGGGCTTCCAGCCAAAAAGAGGCGCGGCTCCGATTCGCCAAGGTCGCGCATCAAGACAAGGAGCGCGCTGATCTCCATGGCCACGAAGAGCGCAAGCGCCTCCAGGGCCCAACTTCTCTCCTCAGGGGAGCACTCCTCCAAGCTTGACCTGCCCATCTTAGCAAGGATGCCGCCGCAAGTGAAGGCTTCGTTGGCGGTCAGCTTCCCTGCGTCCACACTTCTGATTGCATCGACATCTAATGGCCCTTGCGCCAGGCCGGGCGCGAATATGGGCGCATCGATAGCTCCGATTATCCTTCCTCTCAGGACCGCAAAGGTCACCGTATTCGAGCTGGCATCTGAGACTATAAAACTCGAAACGCCTTTCCGGAAGAGACCATAGGCCAGGCCAACCTTCTCCGGGCTCATGCCGTGGCTGAATACTTTCAGCCTGGGATCAATCTCGCTTTCCTTGTGTATTCCGGGAAGGAGGATCGTGGGCCAGCCAGACTTAGCGATGGCTTCAAAGACCCTGGTGCCTCCCCCAAGGTGCAGCCCTGCTCCATCTTGCTGGATTAGCCCCCGGTTTGGGGCGTCCTCCAGGCGCACGATTCGTGTCAGACCATCCCCCATGGAGTAGGTCAGCGCCGCGAGATCGACGGAGAAAATGCCCAGGTTCTCTCGGACCAGCCGAATTATCTCCTCGGGATCGAGGCTAGCCGCCTTTCTTCTCGGAAGCTCCCAGCAGCGCCCCTCCGGGGTCGCAAACCTGATGGCTGTGGTTCCATGATCTACTCCTAAGAACATGAGATCAACTCGGCCTCACTCGCATTCGACGACTATTTCCGCTGATTCCTCATAAACATATCCAGAAAAAGGCATTTCGGATCGACAAGATGCTGTGAAGCTTCTCGGCATTCAAGAGATGAATCTGTTTTATTTTTCGATGGTCAGAAGATAAGGTCGGCATTCTCGGCCTTCAAGGATATGCGAGCTTCATCCCGGTCATGAGCCCTCTGACCTGCTAACGTTGATCCAAGTTTCATTCAACAGCCATCAATCAGCTCAAGCAGTCTGCCAGCCACTTTCAGGCTTTCCCTTTTTGTCCTCATGAGCGTGCTCATACGCACGCAGTCGCCCTTGTAGCTGCTGCTTTCATCCACTACGAAAAGGTCCACCTTTCCGAGAAGTGACCTCACGCCCTCGTCGCTGGCGGGCGCACACACTGCCTCCATGAACTTGGCCGCCGGGCCGCTCACAGGCTTGTCTCCGATGAAGGGGCTTACTGCCACTACCTTTTTGTCCTGCACCCGCTCTCGCACTCCCTCCAGAGCCAGGATGGGACCGATGCTTGTCACTGGATTGCTGGGACCGATGAGGACTGTCTCCTCCTTCTCCAGCAGGTCCAGGAAGCTCTGGCTGGGGAGGGCCTCCTTCAGTCCCACTAAAAAGAGCGATTTCACCTCCGGCTTGCCCCTGCGGCCTACCCAGAATTCCTGGAAGTGCATAACTCCCTCCGGCGTAGTGATGACAGTGGAGACTACATCATCTGTCATGGGGACGACCTTTTGCGCCACACCCAGTGCAGAGGCCAACGCCTCGGTAGCATGGCTCAGCTTGGCCCCCTGGCGTAGCAGCTCTGAGCGAAAGATATGCACCGACCGATCCAAGTCTCCCACGGTGAGCTTTTCCTTGACGCCCATCATGATCAAAAAGTCATGGGTGACGGTACTATCTCCTTTTATGCCCCACCATCTCTTCTCATCGATCCTGTCGCAGAGGGTGTAGAGCACGGAGTCAACATCCGGGGAGACGTAGTTTCCTGAGATCCAGAGGTCCTCTGCAGTGTTCACCACCACAGAGAGGTCCTCTGGCAAAAGGAGTTCCTTCAGGCCCCGCAGAAGCTTGGGGGTGCCGGTGCCGCCGCCGAGGACTATCATCTCATGCGTCCAGGATTATAGTTCCTGTCTTGAGGTTGGAAATCTCCTCGTCTGTGAGAGAAGAGCGCACAGCCTTCTCTGAGGCGATGGCGCTGTTGCCGAGAGGATCCTCGATCATGAAGGTCAGGCTGAACTGGCCGCGCAGAGTCTGGCGGATGTTCTCCAGGATACCTTCTCCGCGGTTGGTGCGCTCACTGTCGCCAGCCTCCTCTGCCGATCTGGTGGCAAAGGCGACTATCTCGGTGATCCTTGCCAGAACTCCTTCCACGTTCGAGATGTAAGATTCAGAGGCCGGGCCCGGCTCCACATCAATTCCAAGCTCCGGTATTCGGATTGTCCCGCTGGAGGAGCGGACCACCCTCGCGTCCAGGTCTTCCGGCTCTGTGACCTGCAGGGTGTAGCGCGCTGGCTCCTTCTGGCTCAGGAGGATGGTGTCGCTGTGCCGAAAACCGCAGCTACAGACCCCCGCGATGACCATGGCCTCCCCGAAGTAGGGTATCTCCTGGGATTCCCAGCAAAACTGCATTTCAGCACAGCAGACCGGACAGCTTGCCGTTGTTTTCAGGTTCACTCCCTGCCTCCGACCACCTTCTCGCGGTCTATCTTGATGCCGCTCGGAACCAGAACCACGAGGTCGTCACCAATGCCCGCGATGTCTCCCGAGACGTCCTCGACCGCCTTCTTCAGCTCTCCTATGGCCCTGTCGAGGGCAGCCTTATCCCGCTTCAGCCCTGCGATGTCTACCAGGATTATATTTCCCGCGTAGACTTCCTGCTTTATCTCGGCAAGGATCTCTATCTTGCCGAGGTCAGCGACCCGAAGCACGATGCCGGGCAGTTCGCCCGTCTCTTCGAACTGGCCGAGATCAACCTCAGAGTAATCGTCAACTCCCGCCTTGCCAATGAACTTGAGCCTCTCCAGCAATCCAGCCATCTTGATCCCTTTGAGAAATGTGTATTATTATATTTATATTTGACGCATCTATTCGTCCACCAGCCTGATGCCCACAACGCCCATGGCAGCGATGAAAAGTAGAACTATCAGGGCGAAACCAGTGGCCTTCAGCCCTGCAGGGAGGGCCATCTGCACAATGAGGATGAGGACGATCATCAGGAGCACGAGCCCTGTGCTCATGCCGATCTCAAGCATCTTCTTGTTCACGAAAGGAGATACACTCAGCTTGCAGATATTCTTTGCGCCGCAGACCGTCCTCTCCTGCAAGGGATGCCATGAGTTTCCTTGTCCTTGGGCCATGCCATCCTCTCAGCACGTAGCGGGGATAGACCGGCAGCCTCTCCTCCAGCGAGAACCCCTCCAGGCGCAGCGCCATAGCCTTCATGTCGGGCCAAGGGCGCTCCGGATTTATCCAGTCCAGGCTGATCGGGCTCAAACCCCCAAGGTCATTCGCTCCGGAGAGGACCGGAAGCAGAGGGTCGACGAGGTTTGGAGGTACCTGGATGGCCACCGATTCGGGCAGAAACGCTCTCGCCATCCTCACGGTCTCGCAGATCTCCTCTGGTTTTGGCCGTGGGCTGTTCTCCATTGGGGTCCCGGATTTTGGGTCCAGCGGCTGGATTATGACCTCCTGAATGTGGTCATAGGCTTTGTGAAGATCGGCTATGGCCTCCAGAGATTCTTGCCTGTCCTTCTCGGACTCTCCGATGCCAAGGAGGATGCCGGTGGTGAAGGGGATTTTCAGCCTTCCCGCTTTGGCGATGTGCTCCAGCCTCAGATCCGGGCTCTTTCCAGGAGATAGGTCGTGGGCTTTTACCCTCGCGGTGGTCTCCAGCATCAACCCCATGGAGGCGTTGTAGGGTGCCAGCAGCCGAAGGTCCTCTTCATCGAGGACTCCGGCGTTAGTGTGTGGCAGTAGTCCGACCTCAAGAGCAAGCTCGCATAGCTCTACGAGGTAATCCAAGAGGTCCGATCTGCCTGTCCTGGCCATGATCCTTTCAAACCCCGGGACCTCCCATGGGCTTTCGCCAAAAGAGAATAGAGCCTCACTGCAACCTGCTTCAGCCCCACGCATAAGAAGCTGCATAGCTTCCGATCTTGGGATAACCCTGGCGTTCTCGGGATCACGCCGGAAGGAGCAGTAGCCGCATCTGTTTCTGCAGAGGTCAGTCACCGGGATGAAGACGTTTCGCGAGTAGGTGATCCTGACAATCTTCTGCATCTAGCGCCGGAACTCCACCAGCTTCAGGACGTTTCCGCGCGGGCATTCCTCGGGAGACTCCCCCACCACCTCCACGATGGTGCATCTCTCGCCATCCTTCAGTCCCGCAGGGTGGCACATCTCGAACATGCTGCATTCCGCCTCATCGCACCTCATGGCCTCGAAGACTATCTTGGAACCAGGGAAAGCCTTTCTGGCATCGAAGGCCGCGATGATAGGGCTCTCCGCCACCTCCACAGCGCGAACTCCGGCCTCATGGATGGGGCACTCATGAATGAGTTCTCCACGTGTTCCCAGAACTCTGTACCTGCGGGTGGGTTCCAGGTTGATGCAGGTGTTCCTGAGCTTGCACGATTCGCACTCCGGCGTGGGGCCGTTGAAGGTGAACTCCATCCCAATGGTGGCAAGCTTCGTTCCTATCAGAGTGATTTGAGTAGCTGCGTCTGACATCTTTGATCCTCCATCTCGTCGTTTAAGAAATGCATAATCATGATATTTAGATTATTCCTGTGGCTTCGGCTGCTCTTGCCGCTGCCATTCTGTTCAGGCCAGCATCAAGGATTGTGTAGCGCTCTGGCCTGATCTTATGGGCTTGTACGAGGGCCTCCAGCACAATCTCCCTTTCGAGGCCAGCCTCTGCTGCGGAGGTGGGAGCGCCGACGTGGTCAAGGGCGGTCCGTATCATCCTCCAGTCGCCTCCGTGAAGATACATCATTGCGATGGTGCCTAAACCGCACAGCTCCCCGTGAAGCGCTCTTCCGGGAGCGATGCGGTTTATTGCGTGAGCAAACTTGTGCTCCGAGCCGCTCGCAGGCCGAGACGACCCGGCAATGCTCATGGCCACGCTGCTGGAGATGAGGGCCTTGACGACAATCTTGGCAGAATCCTCGAGGCCCGGCCGGATGCTCGGCGCGAGCTCCACGATCATGCGGGCAGTCATCCCTGAGAGAGCAGCGGCGTATTCGCTGTACTCCTCGTTCCTGAGCCTATGGGCCAGCTGCCAGTCCATGAGGGCGGTGTAGTTGGAGATTATGTCGCCGCATCCTGCAGCGAGCAGCCTCGCCGGAGCCTGTGAGATTATCTTGGTGTCGGCTACAATCGCCAAGGGGGCTTGGGCCGAGAGCGAGGCAGTCTCGCCGTTGACGGTGAGGGACGCCTGAGCAGAGCAGATACCGTCATGGGAGGCAGCTGTGGGAACCGAGATGAAAGGCACGCCGGAGCGAAGCGAGGCCAGCTTGGCTATGTCTATCGATCTGCCTCCGCCAGCGCCGATGAGAAAGCGTGCATCGATTTCGCGCGCCAGCATCTCTGTCCTGTCTACCTCTTCCAGTTTCGAGGCGCTGGAGATGAGGGTCTCGGGCTCAAAGCCCCCTGTCTCCAGAAGTTCAAAAATAGCTTTTCCCACGATCTCCTGGGTGTTGGGGCCTGTGATGATGAGGACGCGAGGCTCGAGCTTCAGGTCGGAGCAGATCTCAGGCAACTCAAGCAGGACTCCGTTACCTACAGCGACTTTTCTTGGAAGCTCCATCCATCTGGTTCTCAAAGCACATCACCGGCCAAAACAGCTTTTATTAAGTATCCTCCACGGTATAAAACCATATCCTCAGGCTGACCATACTTTCAGGCTGTCACGATCTCGGAACGCAGGCGATCTCAGAGCCCAGGTCGCATAGGATGCGGTCACGGATCCTGTTGACCTCCGGGCTGGTCCTGTTCCTGGGCCTTGGAAGGGCAACCTCGATGAGGTCCTTGATCTTTCCGGGTCTGGCGGACATGATCACGATTCGGTCGGCAAGGTAGATTGCCTCATCCACGCTGTGGGTGACGAAGACCACAGTCTTTTTCTCCTCGCCCCAGATGTGCAGGAGTTCGGACTGCATGACGTTGCGAGTCTGGGCGTCCAGAGCGCCGAAGGGCTCATCCATGAGGAGGGCCAGCGGATCGTTTACCAGGGCCCTGGCGATGGCCACGCGCTGCTTCATGCCTCCGGAGAGCTCATGGGGGTAGCGCGACTCGAAGCGCTCAAGGCCCACCATCTTCAGATACTGGCGGTTTTTAGCCATGCGCTCCGCCTTCGGCGCTCCCTTAAGCTCGGGGCCGAAGGCGACGTTATCAAGAACTGTCCGCCAGGGAAAAAGTGAGTACTCCTGGAAAACCATCCCCCTCTCGGGCCCCGGCCCTTTTATGGGCTCGCCGTGGAGGTAAACAGAGCCTGAGGTCGGCTCCTCCAGGCCGGCGATGATTCGCAGGAGCGTCGTCTTGCCGCAGCCGGAGGGGCCGATGAAGCAGATGAACTCGTTCTCCCTGATGGAGAGGTTGATGTCGTGAAGGGCCTCCATCTCCTTGCCGTCGGCAAGAAAAAGCTTGAACAGTCCCTTGATATCGAGAATTGCCATGCAAAGGGATGGTTTGCCCGAGGTCTGGTATAGCTCTTTGCATGATGCAATAATCGTGCGGTTTTTGCTAAATTGTGAGAAATTCTCCGGGAGCAAGGCTCGTTGCGAGCATCACCATGTTGATCTCTCGGTGCTCGATCCAGGTGGCGGCCTTCCTGTTTTCGCCGTCCGCCCAGAACCGCTCGATCTGCTCCTCAAGCGGTAAGTATCTCAAGAGATCTTCAACCAGCCGAAGCAGGCGGTTCTCGCCGGACAGGCTGGTGGTCTCCTCGATCAGTCCTTGCAGATCCTCCACAGCTGCAAGGCCGATGGATAGACCCAGCTCGCGGAAGGCCAGGCGGTACTCGGCTGGAAGCTCAAGAGTTCTGCCCCTCGCAAAGGATTCTATGCCCAACAGTGCCGAATATACAACAGTCTCCAGCAGACGATCGTATGCAAAACCGCCTTTCCCAATCAATTGCGCAATCCTAAAGGCATCGAAGAGAAGGCCGCCGATGCCAAGCGGATCGGATGTGGCAAGCGCGCTCATTCCGCGGCAGATATCGGCCATCTCGGCGATCTCGCGCTTGAGGTCCGGCAGAGACGAATTCTTGAAATCTGTGGTTGCAGCCGCCTGCAGCTCGCTGTAGGTGACGAGGCCGTCGAGGGGATCGTGCTGGCCCATCGAGTAAACGAGAGGATAGCGGAGGTCGATGCTCATCTTCCAGTACATCCTCTTTCGGCCCCCGGCCCGGGGAATGTAGGTGAACCTGACATGAGAAGCCTTCGCAAGCTCCATCGCCCAGCCGAGATATTTCGGGTCGCGCGTCGCCCGGCTCACGCGGTTGAGGGCGTGCATCCACTTCGTCAGGTAGTGGTAGTACTGCCCGTCCTGGTCCCATTCCAGGCGCTCATCCGGCGGCTCGTCTGCCTTGCGTTCGTTCAGCTTCTTTCCGATCCTCAGGCCACCTTGGGTCGGGTGCCGCTCTCCCTCCTCAGAATCAAGGCCGCTGATCCAGCCGTTTCTTGTGTCGTCATCACGATGTCTGCCTAGGGTGTGGTGTACCTGGTCGACAAGCCGCAGGGTGAGATCCAGATAGGATTCGTCTTGCGTTTGGCGGAGGAGTTCCAGGTAGTTACAGACGGCGAAGGCATCAGTCCACAGGTAACGCCGCGGAGCTTCGTCTGCTTGAGCGAGGCCGGTCAGGCGGGCATAGTCCAGCATGATCTCCTGGACGAGCGCAATGTTTGGGGTCCGGGTCATTCTTCTTCCTTAGCAATGTAGTACAACCTAAAATTGTAAGAATGTTTCTGCTGACAGATGAGATTCGTCCAGTGCGGCAAAGCCCTGGAATAGCTCACAGAAATACTTCGGCCTCAAAAATAGAAAACCGTTTACCTTCAAAAACCAATACCAAATATCATGATCCAGCCCTTCACCATCCACATTCCCCAATCTGTCCTCGACGATCTCTCCGACCGCCTCGCTCGCACCCGCTGGCCCGACGAGATCGCGGGCGCTGGCTGGGACTACGGCTCCAACCCGGAATACCTGCAGGAGCTGATCGAATACTGGCGCACGAAATTCGACTGGCGTGCGCAGGAGAGGGCCCTCAACAGGTTCGCCCACTTTCGTGTGGACATCGAGGGCCTGGGCATCCATTTCATGCATGAGCGCGGGAGGGGCGAGGATCCGATGCCTCTCATGCTGCTGCACGGCTGGCCCGCCACCTTCCAGCAGATGCTGAAGATCATCCCGTCGCTGACGGACCCAGAAAGCCACGGCGGCGATGCTTCCGACTCCTTTGACGTCATCGTCCCTTCTCTCATAGGCTACGGATTCTCCGACCGCCCCAAGGAGAAGGGCGTGTCCGTCTTTCGGATCGGCGACCTCTTTGCCCGGCTGATGACCGAGGAGCTGGGGTACAGGCGCTTTGCTGTGCGGGCCAGCGATCTTGGAACAGGTGTTGCATTGCGATTCGGTCTCGCCTATCCTGATTTCATATTCGGCCTTCATCTCAACGGCGCAAATCCGCGGGCAGGCGCGATTCCACCGCAGGAGATGACCGAGGCCGAGAAGAAGTATGTGGCCGATGTCGAGAGCTTCTGGGCGCGGGAAGGAGCCTATGCCATGATGCACGCGACTAAGCCGCAGACGCTGGCCTACGGGCTGAACGATTCGCCCGCAGGGCTCGCCGCCTGGATCGTGGAGAAGTTCAGGGCCTGGAGCGACTGCGACGGCGACGTCGAGAAGCGCTTCACCAAAGACGAGCTGCTGACGAACCTGACCATCTACTGGGCCACGGAGACTATCAACTCCTCCTGCCGTCTTTACTACGAGACCATGCAGATCTGGCGGGGTCCAGGGAAAAAGATCGAGCTGCCGACGGCGATGTCCATCTTTCCGAAGGACCTGATCCCCCAGCCACGGGAATGGACCGAGCGGCAGTACAACGTGGTGCGATGGACTGAGATGCCGCGGGGCGGACACTTCGCTGAGATGGAGGAGCCACAGCTGCTTGCTGAGGACATCCGCGCCTTCTTCCGGCAATTCAGAACGCAGGATCGGATGGATAGCCGGGCCGCCTGAGCCGCATCCTATCATCGTCATATCAAATCAAAATCAAAAATTATTTTTCCCGGATAGTAGTAATATGCATTCATGACTCTCCTCCGTCTCAGCAAGCCTGCGCTTCGTGTTCTCGGCATCGCCGAAAGCTTCGTGCGAGAGCGACCACGCTCCGTTCTGGCGGGTGTGGTCATGCGTGGAGACCTGCGGGTAGATGGTCTGGCTTATGCCCAAGCAACCGTGGGCGGCGACGACGCGACCCAAGCAGTCCTCCAAATATACAGGCGGCTCGACCGCACGGATGTGAACGGCCTTCTGCTGAGCGGTGCAGTGATCAGCTGGTTCAATATCATCGATCTGCCAGAGGTTTTTGAAAAAACTCAAAAGCCCCTGATCAGCCTGACCTACGAGGAATCCCCCGGCCTTGAGAAATACCTTCGCGAGTATTTTCCCGAAGCGGAGGAGAAGTTGCGCCTCTACCGATGCCTGGGCGAGCGCGAGATGGTCCGGCTGAAGACCGGCTACGAGGTTTACATCCGCGCCCTTGGGGCCACCGCCGAGGATGCCAGGGTTCTGCTCAACAGATTTACCCTCGACGGCCGGGTTCCTGAGCCGGTGCGCGTGGCCAGGCTGGCGGCGAGGGCGTCGCTCAGGGCGGAAGAATGATGGTTGCATGATATGGATTCGAGTTATCAACCGCAAACTACAAGTATCTTTAACGAATAAATAGATAATTTGCCGCGACTTGCGCTGTAAGAGCGAGGACAAGCTCTACCGGCTAAGCTCTTAAGGTTGGGAAATTTCGAGAGTTGCACCTCCGGGGTGCCGTCGAGTTTCCTGGATACCTGAGAGGTGCAGCCTAAAAAATGCATCCGGAAAACATCAGAGTCGGCTGAAGACGACGGGTCAGAGATATGCACGTCATAATTGGCGTAGCATTTCTTGAAAAAGCCATATCTGATACCTCGCCATGTTGCGAGCGCGGCACAAAGCTGCGGCAGAGGCGAGCGGCAGGCCCCCACTAACGGGTTCCCGTGAGATGGACGCTGTGTAAGAGTCCAGTGCTGTGCTCGCAATTCTCGGCGGCTTTGAGTCGGGCTCGGGCTGGGATCAGGCCGTCACACTGTGATCGGTTCCTCCGAGGAGGGCGCTGTGGATCGGCGTTGACCCGCCTGAGACTCGATTATGTTTATTCTCCAAATCTTTCAACAGTTGGTACTTTCTTTGCCGCGATATTGAGACGGCTGAGAAATTCATCTCATGTTGAGAGACCATCGCTGTGGGCTTTCAAGCTCGAATTATTTCACCTGTAATAAAGGCTCCAGCCAGATACTTATTCATACAAAATGTCGCGGTAGCGATTATTTTATTTGATAAATATGATCAAAATCAATGCAATGAATTAATACAGTGTTAGTATCTTTATTAGAGATATTACTACTAGGACTATCTTCTACCTATAATGTATCATAGATCATTTAATTAAATTTAAATATTTAAAATGCATTTTGAATTACAAGGAGCCTGCGAAAGTCTGTCCCTTTATCCCTCGAAGGCTCCTGATCCCTTCTAAATTCTCATTTTCAAAAAGCGATCCAGGGAGCTAGGCATCAAACAGCATATAGTCCTTCGGCGGTAACCTTCCAAAAGAAGCGCAATTCGAGGAAGAAAAATTCTCGCAGATCCAGAATACCTAGACAGCGAAAGGCTGGCAGTCAGCCATCTGGGGGGGCAAGGGTCTGAAGTAATTCAAGGGTGTGAGCTTTCATGCGGTCGATATTCTTCGAGCCGCCATCGGAAGATCCACCCATTGGCTTGATACCTGTGCGGTAAGAGTGAACGGCTGCATTCGATGGGTTAAAGCAGTGACCGTGAAAATCGAGAGCCAAATAGGCCTCGAGAGGTTGCGGGCATGAATGGTTGTGCGCTGCGATTTTAGATGCTCGCTAGCTTCGTGGGCCAAGTTATTTGATTTTGAATGAGCCCTCGATATCTCGGATTTATCCGAAACCTGCACGAGTTGAAAGAAATATTCATCTCATCCGGTATAACCCGTGTTCACATCCAGTGGCTTTGAATCAGCCCACTTTGGCGGAGAGCTAGGCCTCCTGTATGAGATCGCGATGGTGCCTTTCTCCATCCGGAGCACAGGGATCTCATAATCCGCTGGCCCGAACTTCGCATATACTTTAACTGCTTCCCTGATCGCAGCGTCGTTCCAGCTGGCGTTGCTGTACTGCCTCGTCAGAGGACGGTAGTCGAAGGACTTCGAATCCTGGCCAGCGATGGCGTACGGCTGGTCCCCGATGCCGTCACCATTCTCGTCTTGGCCCTCGTAATCGCTATAGCAGTTCCCAATTGTGGTGTTCCAGATATTGAGACTGGCATTCTCGTAGGCGTTGATCTGGTTGCGCAGGAAGTTGTTTCCGAAGATGACGTTGTTCCTGTTCTCATTTAGCCTGATTCCATGGCTGTTGTCGGTGACGTCGTTGTCGTAGACTGCGTTGAACTTGCAGCCCTTGGATAGCTCCACGCCGTTGAAGTTCCCCTTGGCAGTGTTTCTGACGACGAGGTTATGGCTGCTGTTCTCCTGCAGGCTGATCCCTTCGCCGAAGCCCTTTACGAACTCATTGCGGGTATTGTCCACCGCCACGTTCTCGGCGATGGTGTTGTTGTCAGAGCTGTCGGTCACCAGGATACCGTAGTAGTTGTGGTCTGCCTGGTTCCCCCTCACCTGGTTGAGGGATGAGTTCCATAGGGCCAGGCCGAAGGTGTTTCCTGAGAAGATGTTTCCCATAATGCTGCAGTTTTGAGTGTGCTTGAGCAGGAGGCCGGTACTGCCAGTGCCGACGATCCTGCTGTCCTGAACCACAAAATTTCGCCCCTCCTCCAGGTCCAGGCCGGATTTCTTGCAGTTGGTGACAAGGCACTCCTCGATTCTCAGATCCTGGCAGCGCGCGAGGGATGCGCCCTCGTCGCAGCTGTCCAGCGTGACATTCCTCAGG
>Ga0335081_10009891_pt1 | contig 15371 bp, 14 predicted proteins | sample Lox_Sample_35_FD_206713 | JGI IMG/M metagenome (GOLD analysis project Ga0335081, IMG submission 206713) | Soil microbial communities from Loxahatchee National Wildlife Refuge, Florida, United States - Lox_Sample_3.5 | ecosystem: Environmental > Terrestrial > Soil > Wetlands | place: USA...
ACTCGACGGCGAGATAGCGTACCGAGGCCTCGAGCGCCGCTTTGGCGACGCCCATGGCGTTGTAATTCGGCATCGCGCGCGAACCGCCATTGTATGTGAGAGTCAGCATGGCGCCGCCATTGGGCATCATCGCGGCGGCACGCTTTGCGACCTCGGTGAATGAGAAACACGAGATCAACATTGTGCGCAGAAAGTTTTCGCGCGTGATGTCGGCATAGCGTCCGGCCAGCTGGGCCTTATCGGAAAAGGCGATGGCGTGAACGAGAAAATCGAGCGTGCCCCACATCCGCCCGATCTCGGCAAAAACGTCATCGACGGTCGCGATATCCTCGACGTCGCAGGGGAGGACGAGGTCGGCATTGACCGACGCGGCGAGCGGCATGACGCGTTTGCCGAGCGCCTCGCCCTGATAGGTGAAAGCCAGCTGGGCGCCGTGCGCGGCGAGTGTTTTGGCGATCCCCCAGGCGATCGAGTGATCGTTGGCGACCCCCATGATCAGGCCGCGCTTACCCTGCATCAAGTCCGGCATGCTTCAGGCGTCCGGGTGCTTGAATACGACGGAAGCGTTGGTACCGCCGAAACCGAACGAGTTTGACAGCACGCAGCCGAGCTTCACATTGTCTTGGCGCTCGCGCAAAATCGGCATGTCGGCAAAAGCCGGATCGAGCCGTTCGATATTGGCGCTTTCGCAGATGAAACCGGAATTCATCATCAACAGCGAATAGATCGCCTCCTGCGCGCCAGCCGCGCCGAGCGAATGGCCGCTGAGCGATTTGGTCGCCGAAATCGGCGGGCATTTGGCGCCGAACACTTCGCGGATCGCTTCGATCTCCTTGAGGTCGCCGATCGGCGTCGAGGTGGCATGCGGGTTGATGTAATCGACCGGCGGGTTCACCGACGCAAGCGCCATTTTCATGCAGCGCACCGCACCCTCGCCGGACGGTTGCACCATGTCGGCGCCATCGGAGGTGGCGCCATAGCCGGCAATCTCGGCATAGATTTTGGCCCCGCGCGCTTTGGCATGATCGAGTTGTTCGAGGACGAGCACGCCGGCGCCGCCGGCAATGACGAAGCCGTCGCGATCGGCGTCGTAGGCGCGCGAGGCCTTCTCCGGCGTCTGGTTGAAGTTCGACGACATCGCGCCCATGGCGTCGAACAAAACCGAAAGCGTCCAATCGAGCTCTTCGCAGCCGCCGGCGAAGATGATGTCTTGCTTCCCGGACTGGATGGTTTCGAAGGCATTGCCGATGCAATGGTTCGACGTCGCGCAGGCGGACGAGATCGAGTAGTTCACGCCTTTTATCTTGAACCAGGTCGCGAGCGTGGCCGATGCGGTCGACGACATCGCTTTGGGAACCGCGAACGGGCCGACGCGTTTCGGACCCTTGCTGCGCGTGATGTCGGCGCTCTCGACAATGGTCCGCGTCGACGGGCCGCCGGATCCCATGATGATGCCAGTGCGCTCGTTCGACACCTCGGTTTCTTCGAGACCGGCATCGCGGATCGCCTGCTCCATCGCGACATGATTCCAGGCAGCGCCCCCGCCAAGAAACCGCATGGCCCGACGATCGATGGCATCGCTCGCTTCGAGCGTGGGCGCGCCGTGCACCTGGCAGCGAAAGCCGAGCTCGGCATAGCGGTCGGCGCGGACGATGCCGGATTTTGCCTCGCGCAACGAGGCCAGCACTTCCTGCGTGTTGTTGCCGATCGAGGAGACAATGCCCATCCCGGTGACGACGACCCGTTTCATGTCAGCCTCGCCCGCTAGAGCCCTGTCGAGATATGATCCCGTTCAAACCGGTGCTCTTAGTATGAATTATAGCAATCAATCCGCGCATGATCCTGTCTGAAAAGCTGGCGGCATTTGCGGTATCGCGCGCGGCCGAGGGGCGGTCTCACGCGCCGCTGGGCTGCGGCTCGGTATCGCGGAACAGGCCCACCTTGAGGTCGAGCGCCCGGTAGATGACCGAGCCGTCGGCCGACAGCCAGCCATCGGCAATGCCGAGCACCAGTTTCGAGCGCATGACGCGCTTGATGTCGATGCCGTAAACGATCTTTTTCATCGTCGGCAGAACCTGCCCCGAAAACTTGATTTCGCCCATGCCGAGCGCGCGCCCTTTGCCCGGCGAACCCATCCAGCCGAGGAAGAAGCCCAGCAATTGCCACAGCGCGTCAAGTCCGAGACACCCCGGCATCACCGGATCGCCTTTGAAATGGCAGGGGAAGAACCACAGGTCGGGTTTGAGGTCGAGCACGGCGCGAACCAAGCCCTTGCCATATTCCCCGCCTACCTCGGCGATTTCGGAGATGCGGTCGAACATCAGCATCGGCGGCAGCGGCAGCTGCGGTCCTTGCGCAAACAGTTCACCCCTCCCGCACGCGAGAAGATCCTCGTAGTCGAAATTCGAGCGGCGTTCCTGCATCCGCGGTTCAGCTCCGCGATTTCCGGGGCAATGCTTTGATTCACTAACATATTGGCATAGCGGGGCAAAGACGCCCCCCCACCATGCCGCAACCGCATAGTTTGCGCGCCCTGCCGGCGGGGAGCGGCGGTTGCGGCACGGAAAACTGTCGTATATTGATTCCGTTCGCAATGATCGCCCTGGGTGGGGCGAAGTGTGGGTGCGTTATGAAACTGGGTGCGCTATGAGACCGCTACTGCCGATCGCTTTTGCGCCGACCGCGCTTGCCCAAGAGCAGCTCGGAGAGCTTAAGCACGGCACGCTCACCGGCTGCCCTTGGCATGACGTCAAAGCCAAGCTACGCGGCGTCGGCCTGCGTCCGACCCGGCAGCGTATGGCGCTCGGCTGGATCCTGTTCGCCAAGGGCGATCGGCATGTGACGGCCGAGATGCTCTATGAAGAGGCGAACCGCGCTAAAGTGCCGGTCTCGCTCGCCACCGTCTACAATACGCTGCACCAGTTTACCGACGTTGGCCTGTTGCGGCAGGTGGCAGTGGATGGATCAAGGGCGTATTTCGACACCAACAATTCGATGCACCACCACTTTTTCATCGAGGATCAGAACGAACTCCTCGATATCCCGGCTGGCGATGTGATGGTCGGCAACGCGCCTGTTCCGCCCGAAGGTTATGAGATCGCGCGCATCGACGTCGTGGTGCGATTGCGGCGCAAACAAGCCTGAATTTTCTTCGTCTCACCTCAGGCGATCGCGAATGGCCGCGCAGTCCTGCGCTTGCCGTCTCACGTAGGAGCAAGGTCGATCGCGGAAATCGCGATCATTCGATCTTCTCACCGGGATAGACGCCCCACAGAGCGCTCTGCTCGATCCAGCCGGAAAAACCGTCGCCGGAAATCTGGCACCATGTCCCGGTGCAGTGCTTCACTGATCCCAGCACGCCGACTTGCAAGCGCGCGGTCACGGTGCTGTGCACGTCTGGGGATTGGTGGAGCGGCGCCAGATCGGTTTTGGTTTTCAATTGCACTGCCGCGGTGCGCTTGCCGGAGAGCAGCGAGTGATAGACCCAGCCCTCGGCGCCGTCGCAGTCGCGAATCCGGCGCCAGTTTTCAAATTCCGCGGTGATTTCGACCGGCCAACCGGCGCGGGTGTAGATCCAGGCCACATCATGATCTTTGTCGGGACCGCCACGCACGGTCACCCGATTAGCCTTGAGGCTGACAAAACGTGGAACCGGCAACCCGCTGGTCACTGGGTCGCTGTTGGCCCAAGCTGGAGACCAAATCGGCGCCCAAGCCGGACCAGGCGTACAGCCAAGTGCAACCAGAGCTGCCAGCGCGGCCGAGATCGATAGGATCGCACTGCCAAATACGCTGCCAAGTGCTCTGCCAGGTGCTTTGCCACGCGCTTGGTCACGTGCTTGAGCCATTGCCGCTTGCTTAGATCCCACTATTGGCCGCGCGCACCGTGACTCGGGTGCACTTTGTTGGACTAGGGCCATCTGCTAGAGGTTTTAATGGACCGCTCCCCGCCCTTTAGTTTCGGCGAGCGGGGTTAAGGAGACCTGAACGGCGGTCTGGCGAACGGCTCTTGCAAACGGCTGTTGCAAAGCGTGCGATTGCAGGGCTGAATTTGCGGGTCTTCAGTGGAACCTTCCGGCGAAGAGGCAGCGCATGGCGACGGGCAAGAAGCCGCTGGTCGTGGTCACCCGTCGGCTGCCCGACCGCGTCGAAATGCGTATGCGCGAACTATTCGACGCGCGGCTTAATTCCGATGACAAACCGATGACCCAAGCGCAGCTGATGGAGGCCGCGAAAACCGCCGACGTATTGGTACCGACGGTCACCGATCACATCGATCGCGCCGTGCTCAGCCAATCGGGCGAACGGCTCAAGCTGATCGCCAATTTCGGCAACGGCGTCGACAATATCGACGTCGCGACCGCGGTGCAGCGCGGCATCACCGTGACCAACACGCCCGGCGTGCTGACCGAGGATACCGCCGACATGACCATGGCGCTCATTCTTGCGGTGCCGCGGCGTTTGGCCGAGGGCGCGCAGGTGCTCACCGGCGACCGCGAGTGGAGCGGCTGGAGCCCGACCTGGATGCTCGGTCACCGCATCTGGGGCAAGCGGCTCGGCATTGTCGGGCTGGGCCGGATCGGCCAGGCTGTAGCGCGCCGCGCCCAGGCCTTCGGCCTGAAAATCCACTATCACGATCGCCGCCGGGTCTCTTCGGCAATCGAGGAGGAACTGCACGCCACCTATTGGGAGAGCCTCGATCAGATGCTCGCCCGCATGGACATCATCTCGATCAATTGCCCGCACACGCCGGCGACCTATCATTTGCTTTCGGCGCGGCGGCTCAAGCTGATCCGTCCTGAAGCCTATATCGTCAATACCGCACGCGGCGAGGTGATCGACGAGAACGCGCTGGCGCGCTTGATCGAGTCGGAGCACATCGCCGGCGCGGGTCTCGACGTGTTCGAGCACGAGCCGGCCGTCAATCCGAAGCTGATCAAGCTCGCGCGCGCCGGCAAGGTCGTGCTGCTGCCGCATCTGGCCTCGGCCACGCTCGAAGGCCGCGTCGATATGGGCGAGAAAGTCATCGTCAACATCAAGACCTTCCTCGACGGTCATCGCCCGCCCGATCGCGTTCTGCCGTCGATGCTGTAAAGCGGGCCGCGCTCCGAACATGCATCCGCAATTATTCGCGCTGCGACGCTTTGTCTGCTTTGCGCTCGGCGCAACCATTGCGCTGCCGCTCGTTGCGCGCGGCGACGAGCGCGCCGCCGATGCCATCGCCATTCCTCAAGGCGTCGTGGCGCATGGCGGCATGGTCGTGGCGCAAGAGGCGCGCGCGGCACAGATCGGCGCCGATATTCTCAAAAACGGCGGCAATGCGATCGATGCCGCGGTTGCCGTCGGCTTTGCGCTTGCTGTGACCTATCCGCGCGCCGGCAATATCGGTGGCGGCGGCTTCATGGTGATTCATCGCGCTGACGGTACAGACACGACCATCGATTACCGCGAGACCGCGCCGACCGGAATCGACGCCAAGAGCTTTCTCGATGAGTCTGGGAATGCAGATCCGGGAAAATCGCGCGATTCCGCGCTTGCCATCGGCGTGCCAGGCACGGTCGCCGGCTTGGCGCTCGCGGAGCAAAAATACGGATCGGGAAAATTCACGCTTGCCGACTTGATCGCGCCGGCCATCGCAATGGCGCGAGATGGAATCGCGGTTACCGACGACACGGCCGATTCACTGCCGAATGTGCAATCGCGGCTGTCGCGCTGGGCGGCATCGGCAAAGATTTTTTTCAAAACCGATGGTAGCGCGCTCGGCCCTGGCGATCGGCTGGCGCAGAGCGATCTTGCCGGCACTCTTGAGACAATCGCCCATGAGGGCCCGCGCGCTTTCTATCAGGGACCGGTGGGGGAAAAAATCGCCGCCGCGGTGCAGGCTGCGGGCGGCGTCATGACCGTCGGCGATTTGAAGAATTACCAGGCGATCGAACGCATGCCAGTGCGCGGCAGCTATCGCGGCTATGATGTGGTTTCGATGGCGCCGCCATCGTCCGGCGGGGTCGAATTGATCGAGATGCTCAATATTCTCGAAGGCTACGATCTCGGCGGCGTCGCACGCGCGAAACCCGCGCAAGCGCTGCATTTGATGATCGAGGCAATGAAGCGCGCTTATGCCGATCGCGCCCTGTTTCTTGGCGACCCGGACCGGGTGGCGAACCCGGTTTCGCTGTTGACCTCGAAGAATTACGCCGCCGGCTGGCGCGCCGGCATCGATCCGGTTCACGCCACCGCGGCCGCGGATATCCGCGCCGGCGGGGTGATGCAGCCGGAGGGCCGCAACACCACGCATTTTTCGGTCGTCGACCGCTTCGGCAACGCGGTCGCCAATACCTATACTCTCAATTTCAGCTATGGCGTTGGACTGGTCGCCGAGGGCACCGGCGTCCTCCTCAACAACGAGCTCGACGATTTCGCCGTCAAGGCGTATGCGCCTAACGCCTATGGTCTCATTGGCGCGGAGGCCAATGCGCCCAGTCCCGGCAAGCGGCCGCTGTCGTCGATGACGCCTACCATCGCGCTCAAGGACGGCAAGCCCTTTCTCGTCACCGGCTCACCCGGCGGCAGCCGGATCACCACCACGGTGCTGCAGATCATCGTCAATGTCATCGACCGCGGCATGGATCTCGCCGCCGCCGTTGCGGCGCCGCGCCTGCATGAACAATGGATGCCGGACCAGGTTTATGTCGAACCGGGAATTGCCGATGACATCGTTGCCGCGTTGGCGGCCGGCGGCGACAAGGTGGTGCCGCAGCGGCCGTTCACCTCGGCCAATTCGATCATGGTCACGCCGGACGCTTTCGTCGGCGCCGCCGATCCGCGCACGCGTGGCGCGCTGGCGGTGGGCGACTGATGAAGCTTCCGCTCATTCCCACGAAAACGGGAATCCAGATCGCGCGCTGAGTCCCCGCTTCCACAGGGATGAACGGAACTGTGCTTAAGTTGCATTCGCCGGATGGTCCGGGTGATTGGCAGTCGAGGCGAGTGCCATCACCACGAGCGCGCAGAGCGCCACCGGGACAAAGCTCGCGATCGGCGAGTGGGTAAAATCCCACAGCCAGCCGCCGGCGACCGACAGCACCATGGCAATGGAATAGCTAACCGTGAACATGCCGGCTGACGTGCGATGCACGTCGTCAGGCGCGCTGAGCACCGACGGCAGCGCCAGGACGAGGACCAGAATGGCCGTGGTGACGAAACCCAAGACGCCGGCCCAGAACACGATCCAGGCGCCGCTCGCCGCGGTCATGATCCCGATCAGGCTCATAAGGGAGAGCGCGCCCGCAGCGACATAGGCCCAAGGCTGTTTCACCAATCGCCCGGCAACCGCGATCATGATCAGCGAGGCGGGCAGCTGGCAAAAATTCTCAGCCGTCAGCGCGCTGGAGATCAGGTCGGGCCGGCCCGCGGCCGTGACGAAATCGGGCAGGAAGGCATTGGTGACGAAATACATCGAATTAACGCTGCCGAGGATCGCGCCGAGCCGCCAGATCAGCGGCCGCCGCCAGTCGGGCCACCACAGCCGGCCGGCCGCGGCCGCGCCGTTCGTGCCTTGCGGGCGCGGCGCGCAGGCGATGATCAAGAGCGCCGTGGCAAAGGCCGGGATCGACCAGACCACGAAACTTAAGCGCCAACTGTTGTCGACCAGCGGCAGCACCAGCGGGATGGTCAGTGCCACCGCAATGGTTTCGCCGGCGAGAAGTCCGTTGGTGTAGACCGCGGTGGCAAACCCGATCCGCCGCGGAAACCAGGCACGCACCAAAGGCGGCAGTGCCGGCTGCATGATCGCTACGCCGGCGGCCATGACGATGGTCGTCGCATAAAGCATCGGCGCGTTCGGCAGCGCGGCGCGTGCGATCGATCCGATCGCGTTGAGCAGAAGACCGACGAACAGCGCCGGTACGATGCCAAGGCGCGCGATCAGCACCGCGCCCGGGATCGCGGCGAGTGCGAACAGCATCGGCGGTAAGCTGGAGAGCCAGCCGATATCGGTTTCCGACAAATTGAGATCGCGATGTAAAAGCGGGATGACCGGTGGGATCGCCAGCACGGTGACGCGCAGGCAAACGCCGGCGAGCCACAGCAGCAGTAAGGCGAAGGCGCCGTGTTCCGACGGCGCGGGGCGGCTTTCATTGGCGGGAGAGACAGTCACGGCAAGATTCCGGCCAACATCCGTTCCGCCCGACATCGCGGCCTTCCGGCACGCAAGGTGGTGACGGCCGAGCCTTCGATCAAATCAAGGATTTTGGAGCGGGCGATGGGATTCGAACCCACGACCCCAACCTTGGCAAGGTCATAGACCGTTGGCCATTGTTCCAAACATTTCCTCACAACCGCTACTCAGAACCTCCCATTTGGCGGGCACTTCTTTTACATTGTGAGGCGATGTTAGAAACAACCGCAAACTGGTCCAAACAGTGAACTTTGTTACCCCTATGTTACCCCGGAGCGACCCCGACCATTGCCGGGCTCACCCCAACCATAAGCGAACCTAGCCCAACCCTTCGGACGAATCCAAATGCCCGTGACGCTGACTGATCGTGTGGTGCAGCAGGCGAAAGCGAAACAAGCACGCGTCGAGATTGCCGACGCCGTGCTGCCGGGCTTGTACCTCGTCGTGCAGCCGACCGGCGCCAAGTCGTGGGCGGTCCGCTACCGCATGGGTCTCCGCACCCGCAAGCTGACCCTGCCGGGCCGCTATCCGGTGGTCTCACTTGCGAAGGCGCGGGAAGCCGCGCGGCTGGCCCTGGAGAGCGTTACGGCCGGTGCCGATCCGGCAGCCGCCAAGCACGCGGGAACGCCCGCAGATGACACGCTCGCCGCCTACATAGCGCTTTATCGGGAGAAACACGTCAGCAGATTGCGTGCCGGCACGGCCGCCAACACCAATCGCGAGCTGGAGCACATGCAGGATGCGTGGCCCGGTCGCACGCTGCGGTCGATTTCTAAGAAGGACGTTGTCGCGGTCATCGACAAGGCCATGAAGCGCGGGCCTTCGGCTGGGGTGATGACGTGGAAAGTTGCGAAAGCATTTTTCGGCTGGTGCGAAGCCCGGGAGGACGATTTCGCGAGTCCCGCGCGGTCCATTCGCAAACCCGCGAAAGAGAAATCGCGCGAGCGCGTGCTCGATGACGCCGAGCTCAAGCTCACCTGGGTAGCCGCCGATCGCGCAGGCGGTCCCGCCGGCGGGCTGGTGAAACTGCTGATCCTGACGGGTGCTCGCCGCAACGAGATAACCGAATTGTCCCGCGATGAGATCAAAGTGGAAGCCATCGAGCTGCCAAGTGAGCGCACCAAGAACGGCTTGCCCCACACAATCCCGCTGACGTCTCTGATGCGCCGGGTTCTGGAAGAACTGCCGCGCGCCGGCAAATTTGTGCTCAATGGTCAAGATCGTCCATTCGGCGACCACAGCGGCGCCAAGGAAAAGATCGCGCCAGCTATTCGACCGTGGACACTTCACGACTTGCGCCGCAGTTTTGCCAGCGGACTACAGCGGCTTGGCGTGGCGCCGCATATTGTCGAATTGGCACTGAACCGCCGCAGCGGGACTTTCAGTGGCGTTGCTGGCATTTATCAACGGCACGGCTACGCGAAAGAAGTGCGAGATGCTTTTGAGCTTTGGTCACAGCACATCGCGACGTTGACGACGAAGAACGTGGTCGCCGCATAGACAGCCAAGCTGGCGACTACCGCTAGACAAGATTACGAGGCAGCAGAGGCGCTCCCCGATTAGGCGTGCGCGGTCTCGAGGATCTGGGATGTCTTCTGAGCAGCGCGCTCTTGCTTCACGGTTTCCGCGAGCTGGCAAGACGCGCAGTAAAAGATGAAAATCTCGGGCATGCCTTCAAGGTCGAGCTGATGGACCAGATCCATCGTGCCGTGGCAGTGCGGGCACAGTGGGGTGGTTGTGGGTGTGGTCACGGAACTGGCTCGCAGGGACAGGAAATCGGTGAACTGGGCGGCGCCCGCTAACCGCTAGTCGACTTCGGCCAACTCGCGCGCGGCGTAGTAGACCGTGTCTTCAAACTCATACCCGCAGGCTTCGCACGACCATACGTTTCGGAGGCGATGGTCGGGAAAATGCTCAGACCATTCTGGCTCGTTTAGGTCCGCACCACACTGCGCATTAGTCTATTCACAGACGCTTCCTCCACCCATGCCTTGTGTGCGGTAGCTAAGACCTAAAGACGATGGCGATATGAAGACGCGCTCGGCGGCTCCTGTTGTATTTTGGACTAATCGCTCGGGCAGACTGTGTGTTCGGAGGGAGGAACAGCAGAGAAGATCGCGCTGTTACGACAGTTTCGTTTGGATCAGGTTAACTCGGTTTCGAGGGAGCGTGCCGCGCGTCGACCGCGCGCCTCAAGGGCAGATTTTGCGGCGTGCGCGTCACGATTGATGACCTGCAGGTTGGGCAAGCCCCAAAACTCGAGCAGCTTCGGCCACGGCGTTTCTCGGTATTCGCTCCAGACTCGAAAGAGCGGAATGCGATGGTCAATCTCAGCTCTCCGCCATAACCGCTTCCCAGTTTGACCGCACCGCCGAGCCTGAAGGCGGCGGAGAAGAGGGGCCTCGTTACTTGGCGCATTCCAGAATTCCCACGCAATCACACAGGCGCAATGCCAGTTCGCCTTCTTGTTGGGGCCGGCGTTCCATAGATCAACATGCCGGCCAAAGCGATAAACCGGCTGCCCGCACACGCAGCAGAATCCAGCCCCGCGCATATAGGCGCGCTCTCGATAGGGGGCCGGCGGCGTGCGGAAGGTTATTGGTAGGCCGGCCTTGCGATTACCACCAAGGTGCCATGTCCAGCCATTCGGGGTTCCACTGCGGGTTGCCAGCGCGCGAGCTAATCGATCGGCGCGAAAGGGATGCGCCCGCCAATACGAGTCGATCGCCAGCCGCGGTGTCGGCGGTATGAATGATCGGGCGAGTGCGCGCGCAAGTACGGCAGGTGGAAAGATGCTGGGCAAGCTCTTCGTGAGCCGCGCCAACGCCTTCGCGTTTCTTCTGTTTTTCTCTTCTTCCAAGCTCATCACATGCGGCCCCTCATCGACGGAGAATTATTTCATCAAACCCGTTACCACAGGTGCGTGCTCTTGTTGCTCAAGTCGTACCCCGCTAGGCAAAGTCTTGGCGTATATGCTCAGATCGGAGCGATATGAAATTGATTGCTGGAAAGGATCAGCGATGAAGATCGAACGCCACGAAACCGGACCACGTATGAGCAGGGCGGTAATTCACGGCGATACTGTCTATCTCGCCGGCATCGTTGCCGATAATCCGAAAGGCAAAAATACTGCCGATCAGACCAGAAGCATTCTGTCGCAGATCGATGGCTTCCTGGCTACGGCGGGGACCAACAAGACAAAACTCCTTTCCGCCAATATCTGGATTACCGACATGGCGAATTTCGCTGAGATGAACGCGGTCTGGGACGCCTGGGTGTCGCCGGGCAATACGCCAGCGCGGGCGACCGTTGAGGCTAAGCTTGCATCGCCAGACTACAAGGTCGAGATCATGGTCGTGGCGGCGCGCTAGTGCAACGCGTGCGCAAACGGAAACACGCAGCTCCCTCCCGGACGATCGGACGGCGGCTGCGCGAGATCAGCGATCTGAATGCGGCGTGCGACGTGCTGAACTGGGACCAGGCGACCCACATGCCGGAAGGCGCCGGCGCCCATGGCCGTCAGCGCGCGATGCTCAACCCAACGCGGCAGTAAGGGAGGAGGAAAACCAATGAGCAAAATTCCGCAGGAGCAGGTCCCCGGCGTGTCTCATCGCCGCGTCGGCGACATCGTCGTCACCGCGATCAGCGATGGCTTCATCGACGGCGGGCTCGACGTGCTGCGTAACATCGATCAGGAAGAGGCGCGACGCATTCTCGCCGAATCCTTCCGGCCGGTCCGGCGCACGGCCATCAACGCGTTTCTCCTCTATTCGGCCGGACGCTTGGCGCTGGTCGAGACCGGCTCCGGCAATTACCTCGGGCCCACTGCCGGCAAGGTGCTCGCGAACATCGCCGCCGCCGGCGTTGATCCCGCGTCGATTGAGACGGTGCTGCTCACCCACATGCACCCGGACCATTCGGCCGGCCTGTCCGATCCGGCGACCGGGCGCCGTTATTTCTCCAACGCCGAACTGGTCGTGCACGAGAACGAGCCGCCGCATTGGTTCGACGACGCCGCCATGGCCAAGGCGTCCGAGCGCCAGCGGCGGCTTTATTTCATGTGCGCGCGGGAGCAGATCACGCCGTACAAGGAGCGCACGCGGCTGTTTCAGAAGGGCGAGGTGTTTCCCGGCGTCACCGCTATTCCGTGCCACGGCCACACGCCGGGCCACACGTCGTTCCTCATCAGTTCCGGCAACGAGCAACTACTGATTTGGGGCGACACGGTACACGTGCCGGAGATACAGACCGCACGTCCGGAAGTGTGCATGGAATTCGACACCGATCCCGACGCTGCCGCGGTCACGCGCCGGCGCGTGTTCGACATGGTGGCAACCGACCGGCTTGCGATCACCGGCATGCACCTGCACTTCCCCGGCTTCGCTCATCTCGTGCGCCGCGGCTCCGGCTATCAGCTCATTCCCGAAGCGTGGGAGCAGACGCTGTAATGACGACGAACTGCTGCCGCTCGACAGTGCCGTTCTGCCGGCGGGCGAGCTACCGCGACGCGAGCAATCCGAGGGGTGGAACTGATTGGCGAATAAGTCTATTTACGCGACGTTAGTTTGTACGCGTGAGCCGGCGCGCCGCGTTTCGCCCGCTTGAGCCACGCGGCGGGTACAGTTGAATGGGAAGCATCGTTCTTCTCGATCTGATGGGCGGCGTTGCCCTGCTGCTGTGGGGCCTGCACATGGTCCGCAGCGGGATCATGCGGGCGTTTGGCTCCGAGCTTCGCCGCGTCCTCGGCTCGGCGCTCCGCAATAGATTCCTTGCTCTAATGGCTGGTATCGGCGTCACCGCGCTTTTGCAAAGCAGCACGGCGACCGGCCTGCTGATGACTTCTTTTGCGGCGCGCGGACTCGTCGAGCTTGTGCCCGGCTTGGCGGTAATGCTCGGTGCAATATCGGCACGACGCTGATCGTTCAGGCGCTCTCATTCGACGTTTCCGCGTTTGCCCCTGTCCTGTTCCTTGCAGGTTTGCTCGCGTTCAATTTCGGCGGACGCACGATCACGCGCGACCTCGGCCGGGTGGCGATCGGCTTGGGCCTTATGCTGCTCTCGCTGCACATTCTGATCGACACGCTCGCCCCTGCCGAAAATGCGCCAAGCGTACGGGTCGTGCTTTCGGCGATCACCAGCGAACCCGTTCTCTGCGTCCTGCTCGCCGCCGTCCTCACCTGGGCCGCACATTCCAGCGCCGCTGTAGTGTTGCTCGTCATATCGCTCGCCTATTCGCATTTCGTAAGTCCCGTAGCGGCGTTGGCGCTGGTCCTTGGCGCGAATCTCGGAAGCGCCGTCAATCCGCTGCCTGAAGGCAGTCGCGCCAACCTCGCCAGTCGCCGCCTGCCGGTCGGCAATATGCTCAACCGCCTAGTCGGCGTTGTCCTTGTCCTACCGTTCGTGGCGTTTACCGCAGACATCTTCGCGCGGATTGATCCGAACCCTGCCCGCATGGCGGCCAACTTCCACACGGTCTTCAACGTGATCTTGGCGGTGGCGTTCGTCTTTGTGCTTGATGGCGTCGCAAAGCTGTTGGTGTGGCTGCTGCCGGAATCGACTCAGCAGGCGGACCCAGCTGTGCCGCTTTACCTCGATGAGACGGCGATCCGCACGCCTTCGGTGGCGCTGGCCTGCGCCGCTCGCGAGACGCTGCATATGGGCGATGTGGTCGAGGCCATGTTGAAGCAGGCGATGACGGCGCTATTGAGCAATGACCGCAAACTCGCCGCCGAAGTTTCGCGCATGGACAACATTGTCGATCGCCTCGACGAGGCGATAAAGCTCTATATCACCAACCTGACGCGCGACAGTCTCGACGAACGCGAGGGGGCTCGCGCCATGGAGACCGTCGCATTCGCGATAAATCTCGAACACATCGGCGACATCATTGACAAGAACCTGATGGAGCTCGCGGCTAAAAAGATCAAGCACAAATACGAGTTCTCCAAGGAAGGCGCCACAGAGCTTGAAGCGTTCCATAAGCGCATTCTGGAAAATCTGAAATTCGCCTTCAGTGTTTTCATCAATCAGGACGTACCAACCGCCCGCAAGCTGATTGAAGAAAAGACACGCTGCGCACCGCCGAGCTTGGCTCGGCGGATAGTCACCTGGCGCGCTTGCGTGAAGGACGGCCTGAGAGCATCGAGACCAGCTCATTGCACCTCGACGTGCTACGGGATTTAAAGCGCATCCACTCGCACATCTGTTCGGTCGCGTACCCGGTGCTCGAGGCTGCAGGCGAGTTACAACCAAATCGATTGAAGGACGCCGAGACAGGTTCGGCCTCTGGATTGTTGCCTCTGCCACGGCGGCCATTCTAAAGAGGGCGTTTAGACGCTAACCCCGCCCTGCGGCAGGTCGCGCAATCAGCGCCTGCCAGTAATGACCCTGCGGCCATCGCTATCAAACAGATCCACCTGAGACGCCTGCGCGTCGATCCACACGTGGCCATGCTCGGGTGCCGCAAAATCCGCCGGCGCTCGGGCTACCAACTCCCCACTCGGCCACCGGGCATGGACTAAGATTTCGGCACCGAGTGGTTCGACCAGTGTGACTTCGAGCGCCTTCGCTTCGGGCAGCGGGTGAGTAGACAACCGCAGCCACTCTGGACGAATGCCGATGCGGATCGGTCGGCCAGCGCCGCCCTTGTCGGCTAGCGGAAACAACGCCAGCGGTGTGCGTACTGAGGAGCCATCGGCGGTTGTAACGATTTCGCCGTCAAGCACGTTGAGACGCGGACTTGAGAGGAATTGCGCCACGAAGAGAGTGGCGGGCTCCCGATAGACGTCGAGCGGACGCCCCACTTGCTCGAGTTTCCCTTGATTCATGACAGCGAGGCGGTCAGCAATCGTCATCGCCTCGACTTGGTCATGGGTCACATAGAGCATCGTCACACGCAGGCGGCGTTGCAGCTCCTTGAGCTCGGCGCGAGTATTGGCGCGGATCTGCGCGTCGAGATTGGATAGCGGCTCATCCATCAAGAAGAGGGCCGGCTCGCGGACAATGGCGCGTCCGAGCGCAACCCGTTGCTGTTGCCCTCCGGAAAGCTGGTGCGGCTTGCGTTCGAGGAGCGCTTCGATGCCGAGCATGCGCGCCACACGCTCGATACGTTCCGAAATTTCGTGACGTGGTACACCGTGGCGCTTTAGTCCGAAGGCGAGATTGTTCCGCACCGTCATGTGTGGATAGAGCGCGTA
>Ga0335081_10009892_pt1 | contig 15370 bp, 11 predicted proteins | sample Lox_Sample_35_FD_206713 | JGI IMG/M metagenome (GOLD analysis project Ga0335081, IMG submission 206713) | Soil microbial communities from Loxahatchee National Wildlife Refuge, Florida, United States - Lox_Sample_3.5 | ecosystem: Environmental > Terrestrial > Soil > Wetlands | place: USA...
TATCCTTGAACCAGGCGATACGCACACCCTTGAAGTTGCGATCCAGTTTTTGCGCGAAGCGCGAGGCCGGCTCCGTGATCGAGATCGGGCAGCGCTCGTCGGGGCCGGCGATGGCGCTCAGCAGCAAGGCCACGCCGGAGACGGTGCGCGCCAAGGGCCCGCTCACCGAAACAGTAGACCAGGCATTTCCCTGCGCTGCGCTCGGCACGCGGCCCGGCGAAACCCGTAGCCCAACAACGTTACAAAATGCCGGCGGATTGCGCAACGAACCGCCACTATCGCTGCCGTCCGCCATGGGAACCATGCCGCACGCCACGCTCACCGCCGCGCCACCGCTGCTGCCGCCGCAAGTCTTGGTCAGATCGTACGGATTCCTGGTAGCGCCGAATACCTCATTGAATGTCTGCGAGCCCGCGCCAAACTCCGGCGTATTGCTCTTTCCCACCGATATGGCGCCCGCTCTGCTGATGCGCTCCACAATGAGCGCATCCTGCTTCGGCACATTGTCCCTGAAGATTCTCGAGCCAAACGTCGTCCGCACCCCGGCCGTGTCGAACAGGTCTTTGTGCACGACGGGCAGTCCATGCAGCGGGCCCAGCGTGGCTCCGCGTGCCTGCGCCTCATCCGCTTTCCGCGCGTTCTCCATCGCCTGTTCGGCAGTCAAGGTAACGATTGCGTTGACCTGTGGATTCACGCGCTCGATCTGTTTCAGGTGCGCCGTCATGGCTTCCCGGGCGCTGAGCTTCTTGCGCCGGATAAGGTCCGCCATTTCGGCAGCCGGCAGAAAACAGATATCAGGTGATGTCGCAGCCAGCGCCTGCGTAGCGGCTGCCACACCCAGTAGTTCCACAGCCTCTCGACGGTTCATCAATGGACCAGGCATTCCCGGATTCTAGCCCTCCTTTCGGCTCGGCCGCAATCAGCGCCGGCAAGACTCGATCCAGCAGGTGGAAAGCTCCAGCCGCTACTCGCGAGCCGAGGCCTGGCGCGATGGCTTGTGATAACCTACACGCACGCAAGTAGCGAAGGAGGACGACATCCATGCAAGAGATGCGGTGCCAGAAACTGCAGGCGACATTCGGCTTTGCCGGTACGGTAGCCGGCGCTGCTCTGCTGATGACGCTCCTAGCGGCGCCCGGCCGCGCCCAGGCGTTCGCCGACCGAAAATCCGGGTTGGTGGACTACGCCAAAGCGGAGATGGAACCGGCTAAGGCTTGCGAGGCACTGGCTAAGTTCCACTCTAAGGAGATCGCGCAAATCGCAGCGGCCGAAATACCGGCTGGCGCTGATGTACCGGCGCATTGCCGCGTCACCGGGTTGCTCGCGCCCGAGATTGCATTTGAAGTGAGCCTGCCGGCTAAGTGGAGCGGGCGATTCTACATGATCGGCAATGGCGGCCTGGCGGGCGAAGCATTGGACGATCCGCAGCGGGTGGCACAGCGCAACGCGGCTTTACAACTCGGGTTCGCGTTCGCGCAGACGAACACGGGACACGACGCCCGCAAGGAGCCCAGCGGATCGTTCGTGATGACGAACCCGGAGAAGGCCATCGACTACGCCTACAGGGCGGTGCACCTTACCGCTACGACCGCGAAGAACATTACTCGGGACTATTACGGCAAACCGGCCTCGCGCGCTTACTGGAACTCCTGTTCGAATGGCGGGCGGCAGGGCCTGATTGAGGCGCAGCGCTTTCCCCAGGATTTCGATGGCATCGTGGCCAACTCGCCGTGGGTGGATCAAACCGGTTTCACCATCGGCGCCATGTGGAATCAAAAGGCGCTGAACGCCGCGCCGCTCACTCCCGCCAAGCTGGCGATGTTGGGGGAAAAAGTGATGGCGAAGTGCGATGCCATCGATGGCCTCAAGGACGGGCTGGTCGACGATCCGCGCAAATGCTCGTTCGACCCGGCCCGCGATGTCCCGGCCTGCAGCGAGGGCAGCGATCGCGGCGACTGCCTCACGGCGGCGCAGGCAGCGGCGATCGCCAAGGTCTACAGCGGCCCTGTCAGTAATGGCAAGCCGTTCTTTCCGGGTTACATGGTGGGCAGTGAAGCCGTCACGACGGGGCTCTTCGGCGGCGGCACGGGCAGCGGCTGGTTGAATGTAATTGTGACCACGCAGCCGGATCGCAAACCGGCGGACTTCAACCTCGCGGAAGGGACCATGCGTTATCTGGTGCACAAGCCCCCGCAGCCGGACTACGACTACCAAATGTTCGACTTCGATCGCGACATTCACTTGCTCGACGATTGGAGCAAGCTGGCAGACGCGAAGAACCCCGATCTGGCGGCATTCCACAAACGCGGCGGGAAACTGCTCATGACCTACGGTTGGGCGGACTCGATCTTGCAGCCGATGATGGGCGTGAATTACTACGAGCAGGCTGTGTCGAAGAACGGTCCGGACACGCCGGAATTCTTCCGCCTGTTCATGGCCCCTGGGATGGCGCATTGCGGCGGCGGCATCGGTCCGGATCGGCACGACTCGATGACGGCCATGATCGATTGGGTGGAAAAGGGCAAAGCCCCAGCCTCGATGGTGGCGAGCCGTGTGGTCGACACACAGGTGGTGCGTTCGCGTCCTCTCTGCCCGTATCCGCAAGTGGCACGCTACTCCGGCCAGGGAAGCATTGACGAGGCTGCCAACTTCCACTGCGTGGCGCCCTGAGCGAGCCGATGCAGTTCACGAAGACCGCTCTGATTGCAGCCTGTCTGGCCGCTGCCCTGCGTGGGCAACCGATCACGATCCGCGCCGGAACGCTGCTGGACGGAAAGGGCGGCGTATTCCGCAACACGACCGTGGTGATTGAAGGCTCGCGGATCTCGAAGATCGACGCTTCGCTCAAGAACGCCACTTACGATCTCTCCAGCCTGACCGTGATGCCGGGCTGGATCGACACTCATACCCACATCGCCACCCATTTCGATCGCGAAACGGGCCGGGCGGAAAAGGGAAAGATGGAAACTCCGCAGCAATCGATGCTTTATGCAGCGGAGAACGCCTACGCGACGCTCATGGCCGGCTTCACCACCGTGCAGAGTCCGGGCCTCGAAATCGACAAGGATCTTCGGGATTGGATCGCCACCGGGCCCTTGCCAGGCCCTCGCATTCTGACCTCGCTGGGTGCGATTCTCGATGGCACGCCGGATGAGATCCGCGCGCAAGTTCGGAAGTACGTTGCCGAGGGCGCAGACGTAATCAAGATCTTCGCCACCAAAAGCATTCGGGAAGGCGGAGGGCAGACGCTCTCAGATGAGCAGCTGCGCGCGGGCTGTGGAGAAGCGCGGGCGCTCGGCAAGCGGTCGATGATTCATGCACAAGGGCCCGAAGGCGCCAAGGCCGCCATTCTCGCCGGTTGCACGACGATCGAGCACGGCAATCGGCTGACCGACGAGGTGCTCGACCTGATGGCGCAGCGCGGAACTTATTTCGATCCCAATTTCGGTCTCTTACTGCATAACTACATCGAGAATAAAGCGCACTACCTGGGCATCGGGAATTTCGATGAGGCCGGATTCGACTACATGGAGAAAGGAATCCCCATCGGAATCGATACATTCAAGCGGGCCCTGGCGCGCAAGGTGAAGATTGTGTTTGGAACCGATGCCGGCGCCGGGGCACACGGACGCAACTACGAAGAATTCATCTACCGCGTGCGCGATGGCGGGCAGGCCCCGCTGGCGGCGCTGATTGCGGCTCAGTATACGGCGGCCGAGTCGCTGCGCATGGAAGACCAGATCGGCACTCTGGCGCCGGGCATGCAGGCCGACATTATCGCCACCGAAGGCAACCCGGTGGATGACATTACCAACGTGCGCAGAGTTGTCTTTGTGATGAAGGGCGGGAAGGTGTTCAAAAACGTCAAGTCGGGCAGCCGCTGATTAGGGATGGGGGGCCAGGCGTTGCTCGTCCAGGATGGCGTGGAACATGGCTTCCTGGATGTCAGCCTCATCGAAGCAGCCGGCACGGTCGATGAACGGGTTCGGGCCGTTGCTCTTGAGCTTGGCGTACTTCTCCTGCATTCGGTATTGGGCCGGATGGTCTCCCAGCGGTACGTCGCAGGCTAGCGCTCGCACCAGCCGAAACGAACGGTTCAACTCGTCCACGATCGCCGGTGTGAGCGTTGCAGGTGGCCGCAAGCTACAACCGAACATCACGTCGTACGCCTTTCCTCCGTCTTGCGCCTTCATGGTCCAGGTGGTGCAGCCGCGAGTGTGGCCGGGAGTCAAATGCGCGATGAGCACGGTTCCACCGAGTGTCACGCTGGATCCATCGTGCAGCACTTTGTCGATGGGGTGGTTTTTTCCACCGGGTTTGATCGCTTCCAGCGCGGGCACGTCTTCCGCCATCGCCATCACCTGCGCGCCGGTCATCTCCTTGACTAAGGCATCGCCTTCCTGGTGGTCGCCGTGGGCATGGTTGCCCAGCAGGATCCTGATATCCGAGAATTTGAACCCCAGTTGCCCGACGGATTTTTCAATTGTGGGCACGTTGCGCTCATAGGTGCTGTCGATAAGAATGTTTCCCTGTGGTGTGACCACGAGGAACGAGCTGAGGGTCCTGGTTCCCACGTAATAGATGTTGCCGATGATCCGGTGGGGTGGGAACTGCGCCGTCTGATCCTCCGGCGTGCCCATGTTACGCGTCAGGATTGACCGGGGCGTGTACGTGTTTCCATGGACCTGGACTGCCGGGTGGTCGGGCGGCTGTTGTGTCTGCCCCTGGACGGGGCGGGCGGCGAGGCCCAGAATCAACGCGGCCATCAGAAATGTCGGCCACTCGAACTCGCGTGTGTTCGGCATGGCGGTTATTATAGACTCACCGGATTGCCATTGTGCGAATGAAAACTATATCCTCACTAGGGAGCGGAAAAGAGACCGGTCCTTTCAGTCACGGCTCGGTTAACTGGTAGCTCCCTGACCGAGCCGCGACCAAAGGGAGCGGAAAACGAAAAGTGGTGAGATCATGTACAGCCGGTTGCCGAAGATTTTTTTCGTAGCGGGCGACTGGGGATCGAAATAGCATGGATCGCGACACGAACCGGGAGCAACATTCGCGGAGAGCCTTCCTCGCCGCGGGAATTGGCGCCGCTTGCGCAGCGTCGCCGGCGCTGGGTGAATCGCAAGACCTGACGGCTCTGACCCTGAAAAAAGCTGCGGAGCTCCTGCGGAGCAAAGGAGCCTCGCCGGTGGAGCTGACGGAGGCTTGCCTCAAGCGAATTGAACAGCTCAACCCAAAGGTGAATGCGTTCATCACGGTCACGGGTGAATCGGCGCTCGCCACTGCGCGCGAGATGGAAGCGGAAACGCGCCGGGGCAAATGGCGCGGACCCCTGCACGGCATTCCCATCGCCTTGAAAGACAACATCGACACAGCCGGTGTGCGAACCACGGGCGCGAGCGAACTATTTAAGGATCGCGTTCCGGAAGAAGATGCAGAGGTTGCCGCGAAGCTGAAGAGCGCCGGCGCGATCCTTCTCGGCAAGCTGAACATGCATGAGTTCGCGTACGGCGCCAGTTCCGCTGTGACGTACTTCGGACCGGTCCACAATCCCTGGGCGCTGGACCGGATTTCGGGAGGGTCATCGGGCGGCTCCGCGGCGGCCATCGCCTCCGGTCTCTGCTTCGGCACTCTCGGCACAGACACGGGCGGATCGATCCGAATACCGAGTTCCCACTGCGGCACGGTCGGACTGATGCCCACGTACGGCCGCGTCAGCAACCGTGGCGTCATTCCTATGGCGTGGACGCTCGACCATGTGGGTCCCATCTGTAAGACAGTCGAAGACGCGGCGTTGATGCTGGGAGTGATCGCGGGCTACGACGCGATGGACCCCACCACGGTCGCCGTACCAGTTCCGGACTACAGCCGCGCCTTCCGGATGCAGGTGTCGAGGTTGCGCGTGGGCCTGCCGCGAGCCGGCTTTTTCGACAATCTGAACCCGGAGTATGCGCAAGCCGTGGAGGCTGCCATAGAAGTTCTGCGAAAGCTCACCGCCAGCGTTAAGGAAGTTCAGCTTCCTCCGGCAGTGGCCGCGCCGATTGTTTGGGGTCCCGAAACCTATGCCTATCACGCGAAGTGGCTCACGGAATCGCCGGAAAAATATCAAGCGGCGACGCGCGCGCTGATGATCCGCTCGAATGAGATTAAGCCGGACGTCTATGCCGAAGCGCGGCGGCAAGTGGATTTAGCGCGCCTGGCAATCAAGAAGGTATTCACAACGGTGGACGTCTTAGTTACTCCAACGATGAAGGCGCCTCCCGCTACGATCACTGCGACGCTGAACCAGCCGGCGCCTCCCGCCAATGCACCGGTGTATCCGGTTGCGGGCAACACCGGCAATCCGTGGGCCTTTGACGTTTACGGAATCCCAGCCATCACGCTTCCCTGCGGATTTACGAGCGCTGGTTTACCAATCGGCCTCGAGATCAGCGCAGCTCCATTCGCGGAGGTCGATATGCTCGCTTTGGCGCACGCCTACGAGCAGGCGACCGAATGGCATACCCGGCGTCCGGAGTTTCGGGAAACTGTATGAAACTCGTCGTTCTATTCGCAATCGTCACAGCCGGTTTCGCCGAGACTCATCGATTCGATCCGGCGCAGTTCCACAACACCTTTTCCGCTGCGCATCCGCCTGTCCTGCGCATCAAGCCCGGCGACCACGTAATCACCTACACGATCGACGCGCGCGGTGTGGACTCCAAAGGCGTGCAACGAGGCCAGGGGCCCAATCCGGAAACCGGGCCGTTCTTTATCGAAGGCGCGCAGCCGGGCGACACCCTGGTGGTCCATCTGCTGCGTCTGGAGACGAATCGCTCCACCGGCTTTTCCGCGTCGCTCTTGGCGCCTTACACCGCCGACCCTGGCTTCCTGCGCCTGGAAGCCCTGCGCGAGCCGAAGCTGGCGACCTGGCAAATCGACAAGCAGAAGGGCATCGCCTATCTCGACCCCGTGGATTTCAAAGGACCGCGGATCGAGTTGCCGCTTCGCCCGATGCTCGGCTGCGTCGCCACAGCGCCTCCGAATAAGGCTGCCATCCCTACCACCTTCCCGGACAATTTCGGGGGCAATATGGACTACAACGGCATGGGCGCCGGCGCCACGTTGATGTTACCCGTGTTCGAGCCGGGCGCGCTGTTCTTTCTCGGCGACGGCCACGCGCGGCAGGGCGACGGCGAAGTTCTGGGCAGCGCTATCGAGACATCACTCGATGTCGAGTTTTCGGTGGACCTCATCAAAGGGAAGAAGATCAACTGGCCGCGCCTCGAAAATGACGATTTCATCATGGTGCTCGGCAGTTCGCGGGCGCTCAACGAAGCCCTGCAACATGCCACCACCGAGCTGATGCGCTGGCTGATGGAAGGCTACGGATTCGACGAGCGCGGCGCCAGCCTCTTGCTAGGCCAGGGAATGGAGTACGACGTTTCCAACGTGGTGGATCCGGAATTTACCATCGTGGCCAAAATGCGCAAGAAGTACCTCGGCGCAGTAAGAGCTGCAAGCGCGGATCCGAATCCGTCGATGATGGAGGCCGATCGCGCTTTTGTGCAGGCCGTTGTCAGAGCGGACCGCGCTGCGCTCGAAACGCTGCTCGATGCCGATTTTACGTGGACGGACTTCGAAGGAAAGACTCGAACCAAGGGCGAGACCCTCCGCGATCTGCCCCAGCCAGCAATCCGGAGCGAGAGCGGCTCAGAAACCAAGCAATACTCATATGGCGACACTGGCGATGTCCAGCAAAACGCCGATCGAACCCACGTGCTGCGCGTATGGGTAAGGCGCGCGGACGGCTGGAAGGCGATCGTCTATCAGGAAGTGATGTCGCTCCCCGCGCCTCCTTCCGTTACTCCCGGAGCGGGGAGGGACTGCGAGAATCCCTGTAAGACAGTCCCTTACCAGCCGAAGAATGAACAGGAGGCACGCGTAGCAAAAGCGTACTCGAAACTGGAGACGGCCGCGATGGCCCACAATTCAGCCGTCTTCGCCACCATGGTTGCCGACGAATTCGTAGCCGCCAGTTCCAACAGCAACAAGCTCTACGACAAGCGCGGCCGGATGGAAGATTTCGACCACTCGAAAATGTCGGGCGTAGCTCCCACGCCGCTCGTCTCCGCTCACATGTTCGATTTGGACCACGCCATTTTGATGACGTCCGAGCACCGGCCTGACCGCGGCAAGCCGCTGCATGTTACACGCCTGTGGATCGAGCGCGGCGGAGAGTGGGTGGAAGCCCTAAGTTATCAGACTTCCGTTGCAGCCGGCGCCGCCAGACCTTAGCGCGAAGCCCCGTCGATCAACCCGTCATGCTCGCCAGCACGCTCGACCAACTGTCACGAACTCGCGCCCACCTTCGAGTAACGGTCATCGTCGGACTCGGCCTCTTCTTCGATTTCTTCGATGTCTTTCTCGCCGGAGTCATCGGGACGGTGCTGACAACATCATTCCAGCTTAGCCAGACGCTGCTGCCGATCGTCCTTGGTTCCAGTTTCCTCGGCATGTTTCTGGGGGCGACTTGCTTGGGAACAATGGCGGACCGCGTGGGCAGGCGTTCCGCGTATCTCGTCAATCTCGCCATTTATTCGCTGTTCACCTTCCTGGGAGCCTTGAGCACGAGTCCGCAAATGCTGGTGATCACGCGTCTGCTTGCGGGAATCGGGATCGGCGCGGAGGTGCCGCTTTCGGATGCCTATCTCAGCGAGCTGTTTCCGGCCAGAAGCCGCGGCCGGTTGATCGCTTGGGCGTACACCATCGGATTCCTGGGAGTGCCCGCAGTTGGTTTCCTGGCGCGGATCCTGGTCCCTCTGAATCCACTCGGGATTGCGGGCTGGCGTTGGCTGTTTGTCGCAGGATCGCTCGGCGGCGCCATTGTTTGGTTCTTGCGCCGAGGCCTTCCCGAATCGCCGCGCTGGCTGGAATCGAGCGCCCACCAAGCGAAGAAAGCAATTGTCTTTCGAAGTCTTTTCGCGGCTCAGTACCGAACCCGAACGATCATGATGTGGATCTTCCACGTATTCCAGACGGTTGGCTACTACGGCTTTGGCACAGTGGTGCCGCTGGTCTTAGCGGCCAAAGGCTTTTCCGTCCTGACCTCGCTCACCTATACGGCGGTGGCGTTCCTGGGATACCCCGCCGGCTCGCTGCTATCGCTGATCTTCGTTGAGCGCTTCGATCGGCGGTGGTTGATTGTGGGTTCGGCGTTTCTGATGGCAGCGTTCGGAGTGCTACTCGGCTACTCGACTACGCCCTTCGTCATCATGATGCTCGGCATCTTGTACACAATCACGAGCAACATCTTCTCCAACGCCTACCACATTTTCCAAGGCGAGATCTTTCCGACCTCGATCCGCGCCACGGCCACCGGTTTCGCCTATGGATTGAGCCGCTTGTCGAGCGCCTTAATGCCGTTCGTCCTGCTTCCGGTGTTGCAACGCTTTGGCGCCACGATGATGTTTGCGATCGTAGCCGGCGCCATGATCCTTGTGATCGCCGATATCGGACTCTTTGCGCCGCCGACGACCGGGCGCACCTTGGAAGAGATCAACCCCGAGTTGTAAGCCGCCGCAACGTTACTCCTGACCGCTCGCGCCTTTCACTACCACTTCTTTCACAACCTCTTTCACCGCGTCCCGAACCGCTTCCTTCACGGTCTCCTGAACCTGCTCAGGATTGAGATCGATCTCGGTTCCGGCCTCTTTCACCACAACTTCCAGCGCAGGCCACACCGGCGGCAAGTCCCGGGCGACCGCCTTCGCCACCTTCTTGGCCAATCGGGTAACGGGTTCGGCAGTCTCACGGCTTTGCTCGGACGCATCGTGTTCGGATTGGTCCCAGTCCTCCGAAAAGGTTTTCTGCATGTGGGAGACTACACTGCGGTCTCGCAGAATGACGCCGACTTCGCGGCGTTTCTCCAGTTCCTCTTCGCGCAGGCTCTGACTGCCGATGAATGCGCTCTTGCCATCCCGGATAATCGCGCGCGTATGCAGGCGCATCGGCGCCAGCTTGCGCGCCATCACCCCAGGTGTCTGGCGGGTTAGCTTGCCGATGATTCGGATACTCACGCCTTTGGCAGCGCGCTCTTTGAGCAGGCGGATCATGGCCGGGTCGCTGATATCGGGATCATAGATCAGCAGTTCTTTCCTGGCATCCTGCAAAAAGGCGCTCAACTGTTTGCGTGCGTTTATGGGGCTTACTACAAACGCAGGGACGCTATTCAGGTAGGGCTGGCGTGTGGCATCCGCTTCGAAGAGCTTCATCGCCTCCTGCACCAGGCGCCGGTGCCGGGTGATCACCCCGAAACTGCGGCTGTGATCAATGTCGAGGTAGGTAAAATTGAACGCCAGCAGGTAAAGCTCGCGCGCGTCGATAATCATCAACTTGTTGTGATACCGGCGGAGATCGTCGCCAGTGCGGCTGACGGTAATACCGGCTGCGAGCAGCTGCATTTCCAGCTTGCGCAGGTTTCTCTCACCGCCCCGGTTGGTATAGGCGATGAGCGCGTGCACTGCCACGCCGCGCCGGGCCGCATTTTCCAGTGCGCGCTCAACCTCGCATCGATCGAATCGGAAAACCACGATATCGATGCTCTTCTTTGCTTTGTTGATTCCCTTGATCAGCGGCTGTACGCCGGCATTCGGTTGAATGATTAGTTTCACAGTGGCACCGCTTTTGCTCGCGAAATTCCCGTGCCACCTTTCCCCATGAATCTTAGACACAAAAGTTGTCGATTGTTTTGTTTCGCCATCATTGTGTATCTGAGTACTCTGCCCACGGTTAGTCCCTCGAAATCTGGCAAGTCGATCGCCACCGTACCGGAAGTCACAGGCCAGGGCCCGGTGGTTCTCTGGCAGTACCCGCAGGATATCGGCACGCGGAACCTCTTCTACGGACCCGGCGGTGTTGCCGGCCAACCGCGTGGGACGCTCACGTTCGTCAAGGAGGACCTGGAGGGATCGACTCCCAAGCTCGACGTGGTCGATCAAGACGGCAAGAAGTGGAAGCTGAAAATGGGCATCGAGGCGCGGCCGGAAACCGTTGCATCGCGGCTGGTATGGGGGGTTGGATACTTCACGGATGAGAACTATTTCGTAGCCGCCGCGCGGATCAAGGAACTGCCCCGCATGCGGCGCGGCCGCAAATACATCCGGCCGGGCGGCACGATCGATAACATACGGTTGAAGCGGACACCTGACGACGCCAAAAAGATCGGCATCTGGCAATGGGCCCACGACCCTTTCAGCGGCACTCGCGAGCTGAACGGTTTGCGGGTACTGATGGCATTGATCAACAACTGGGACTTGAAGGATGTGAACAATGCCATTCTTCAGGTTCGCGGTGACGAGCCGGAACAGATCTATCTGGTAAGTGACCTGGGCGCAAGTTTCGGCTCCATTGGACTCAGATGGCTGCGCCGCAGCTCCAAAGGCAATCTCAATTCCTATGAGCATTCGAAGTTCATCAAACAAGTGACCCCAGAGGATGTCAGTTTTTACGTTCCTGCCCGTCCTGCGATTTATCACTATTTCACCAGGCACGAGTGGAAGATGCGGGAAGAGCTGCGGTGGATCGGCCGCGACATCCCCCGCGGCGACGCCCGCTGGATGGGCGACCTGCTGGGCCGGCTCTCCCACCAGCAGATTGAAGATGCGTTCCGGGCAGCGCAATACTCAGACCAGGAAGTCGCCCGGTTTAGCCAGGTGGTGGAGCAACGGATCGCCGAATTACGCGGCTTGTGACAGTCCGCCATTACTTGGCAGCAGCTTCCCGATCGCCGGTTTGGAATTGCAGCCCGTGCAGCTCGGCGTACAAACCGCTGGCCGCCATGAGTTCTTCGTGTTTGCCGCGTTCCACGATGGCGCCATCGTTTACCACCAGGATCAGGTCGGCTGAGCGGATGGTGGACAGACGGTGCGCGATCACGATGGCGGTCTTGCCCTTCATCAACCGGTCGAGCGCTTCAAAAACCAGCGCCTCGGAGGCCGCGTCCAATCCGCTGCTAGCTTCGTCCAGAATCAAGATCGGTGTATTGCGAATCACGGCGCGTGCAATGGCGATGCGTTGGCGCTGCCCCCCGGAAAGCGTAACGCCGCGCTCCCCGACCATGCTGTCATAACCCTGCGGCATCTTCTCGATGAATTCGCTGGCATTGGCAAGTTCGGCCGCGCGCAAGATTTCGGCCCGGCTCGCTCCGGGTTTGCCGTAGGCGATGTTGTGCCAGATCGAGCCGTGGAACAGCACCGTCTCTTGCAACACAAAACTGATCTGCCGGCGCAGGGACAATTGCCGGAACGCCCGGATGTCCGTTCCGTCGATGCGAACCACCCCCGACTCCGGATCGTAGAACCGGGAGATCAAGCTGATGATGCTGGTCTTGCCGGCTCCAGTCGGGCCCACTAACGCAGCCACCTGACCGGGTTCGACTGTAAAACTGACGTCCCTCAGAACGGGAGTCTTCTTGTCATAGCTGAAGCTGACCTGATCGAACGCGATCTTTCCGCGGAATGGCGGCGCATTGCGCGCGGCCGGCCGGTCCTTTATTTCGCCATCCGTCTCGAGCACCTCGCGGATGCGCTCGTAACCGACCGCGGCTTTGGAATACGCATCCGTCATCTTCGAAAGCTCCTGCATCGGCTTGTACATTTTGCCCAGGTACCAGATGAATAGCACCAGCGACCCGCTGCTGAGAATGCCGCTCAGCACCATGTGGGCGCCAAACCACAACACCAGGCACGTGCCCACGGCTACGATCATCTCGACTATCGGCGACAAGCGGGCCTTCAGACTCCGCGCTCGTAACGAAATTTCGACGGACTCCAGGCTCTCCTCCTCCAGCCGACGTTCCTCGTATTCTTCTTGCGCAAACGCCTTGACGACGCGGATGGATGACAGGACTTCCTGCATGACGGAAACCATCTCACCCTCCTTGCGCCGCACGTTGCGAGAGGCTTTTTTGATGAGCCTCGTATAGCGGTAAATGATGATGAACAGGGGCGGAGCCACCGAGACCGCGATCAGCGTGAATTGCCAGTTCAAGTAGAACATCAGCCCGACCATGCCAACCAGCGTCAGCGTATTGATGAACACCCCAAGCAAACTCGAGCTGATAAAAGTCTGTATGGCCGCGATATCGGTCGTCACGCGGCTGATCAGATCGCCGGTTTGCGTATGATCGTGGTAGGCGAGCGACAGGCGCTGCATGTGTGAATACAGCGTTTGCCGCAGGTCATGCATCACCCACTGGCCGACCGTGGTGGTGAGATACTTTTCGGCGTAGGAACAGATGGCGCCCACCGCCGCAATCACTAGCACCGCGATCGCCGCCAGCCTCAAAATCGCAAGCTGATCCGTACCCCCAATCGACTGGAACCAATGATGTAGCCAGCCGTGCGCGGGCTTGGTCTTAGCCACCGTGTCGAGCACGATTTTCAACGGCCAGGGCTCGGCCAGATTGGCGGCAGTTTCCCCAATTACGGCTACGAACGCCAATCCCAGCGTCCTGGCATGCGGCCGGAGGAGTGCCGTGACCGTGAGGCCAGGCTTTTCGGAGGGCATGTCCCGCAGACACCAAGAACATAGGCGTGACCGCCGCAAGCTTGATCGCAGCCGCCGCAATGCTTCGGCGATGCGCCGGGAATCCATCACTACAGTCATCATTTTGCGAGCTAGACCTATTTGGCGAGCTTCGCCTTGCGCAACATATCGGGAAGAAACTCTCTCAGAACGTTCAGACCGGCATTCGTCGCCATCGAAATCCCGAAGCTCGTCGCTCCATCGCCCGCCGAGCTGTTGGTGCTGGGCTGCCACAAACGAGAGATGAAGGCCGCGCCGGCGGTGCTGCCCAGTTGTGAAAACGAAAAGTACTGTCTACCGTCGTCATGCCGGGCGAGCACGCTGCTCACCACAGCATATTTCGTCCGCCGCCACACGCCGTGCTCCCCGGAGCCAAAGTACCGGTTGTCCTCATGCAGAGCGGCCTCGCCCCACCAGCGCAGGGTGCGCTGCACCGTTTGTTTGGCGAAGTAGTTTCCGAAACGGAGACCAAAGCCCTCCCCGCCCTGACCCCAGGCCGCAGGAACATCCTTCCACTGCGAAATGGCAGCTGACCCCGCCGCAGTCAAGAAATGGAACGGGCTGAACAGGCCCTTGGCGTAAGCAGCCGCTCGTCCTCCTTGCGTCAGTGGCTGGAATTGATCTTGCGTTTTCCCGGACATTACGAGGAAATAGAAGAGCGACTTCGTAGCGCCGCTCTGTTCGCTGGTCGGTGCCGCCGCGGATGAATCGGAGGGTGCCGCGGCCGCCTCCCGGTTAGCAGCGCCAGATGGCGAAGGCGGCGAGTTCGGCGGGCCGGCCGGTGCCTGCGGCGGCTCCTGTTGCGAAGAATCCGTTAGAGACTGCGCCTGCGCAATGGTTTGCGACGCGCTCAGAATCAGGAATGTGCTGGCCAAAATTCCCGTGGAACCACGCCAACGACTCATCGGAAGTCTCCTTTGGTAGAATTTGATCCGGAGTACAGCTTCGCCGAGGCTCTACCTCGCAAGTTTGTGACCGATACTCGGTTCGCAATGGGTTTTCAGATACAGAAACTCCGGACTCGGGACGCAGGTAACCACAGCGCGGCGGGCCGCGTCTCAGATGATGGCGTTCCGGCCACAAAACAAAATTTAGACCTATCCTCCATGTCTCGCATCAATCGTCCCGCAATCAGCCTCTTGCTTCTGGCTCTGCCGGTATTCGCGGGCTCAGCCCAGCGCATCCGAAACTTCGACAAGGTCGATCAACACGTCTATCGTGGTGGCCAGCCGACCGAAGAAGGCTTCCAATATTTGGCGCAACTGGGCGTCAAGACGGTCGTCGACCTGCGGGAAGCCGATCACCGATCGAGAGACGAAGAGCGTATGGTAACGCACGCTGGCATGACCTATATCAACGTGCCCATGACGGGACTGACTCCCCCGACAGAGGCGGAGATCACCAGGATTCTGACGATATTAGAAGGCAATGCTCCGGGATCGGTGTACGTGCATTGCAAGCGCGGCGCCGACCGGACCGGAGCTGTGATCGCGGCCTACCACATCGAACACGATCAGTGGGATAACTCCCGAGCGTTGAAGGACGCGATGGCCCACGGCATGAGCTTTTTCCAATTCCCGCGGCAGAATTACATAAAGAACTTCCGCGCGCATAGCGTGGAGGCAGGTATTCCCTCGCCCGCCCAGGCTGATTCGGCGGCACCGGCAATCACTCCGCTCCCCGCAGTCGCCGTCCGTTAGCCCTCCGCGCCGAGCCGGGCCCCGAAGTCTGATCTCACCGCAAGCCAGAACACCGTTCCCCCTCCTTCCGAGGCCAGGCAGGCGATGAGGGCCGGAAAGGC
>Ga0335081_10009893_pt1 | contig 15369 bp, 9 predicted proteins | sample Lox_Sample_35_FD_206713 | JGI IMG/M metagenome (GOLD analysis project Ga0335081, IMG submission 206713) | Soil microbial communities from Loxahatchee National Wildlife Refuge, Florida, United States - Lox_Sample_3.5 | ecosystem: Environmental > Terrestrial > Soil > Wetlands | place: USA: Florida...
TGGAACGCATGCGGCGGAAAATCAGTCAGCAGCGAAGCCTTGATCTTGAATAGCCCGGAAACGATGATCCACAAAATGCTGCCCAGCACCACCAGCATCAGCCAGAACGAGAGGTGCCCCACCGTCTTGATGTCGCGATAAACCATGAGGGTCACGAAGGCCACCACCAGGATGGCCACCCCCACAGTCGCCGCATGGGACAGTGTGGGCGCAAAGTAGCGCAAGTATTCGGCGAACCCCACTCCCCCGGTTGCCGCCGACAGCGGCGCCGTGAACAGGATCATCCACACGAACAGGAAACCCATCAATTGCCCCATGCGCTTAGGGCCATAGGCTTCGCGGAGGTAAAGATACGATCCCCCGGCCCCCGGCATGGCCGCGCCCAGCTCCGCCCACACTAACCCGTCGCACACGGCAAGCACCGCGCCCACCAGCCAGCCCAGCAGCGCCTGCGGCCCGTTCATGGCAGAGATCAGAAACGGAATGGTGATAAATGGCCCAATACCAACCATTTCCACCACGTTGGCCGCGGTGGCCTCTTTCAGGCCGAGGCCGCGGACCAAGCCTTTCGGCTCCGGAGAGGGTTCTTGGGTGCGCGGGTCAGGTGGCACTTTTCCTCCAGGGTAAGATTGGCATTGATACGTCGTTAGGCGCCCTGCTGTCAAGCGAAAGCGCACCCCCCGATGGGGATTTTGTTTGACTTTAGCTAAGCGCTTTGATAAACCGGCGGACGCGGTAAAATCGAGCCCGCCGGGTCGAAGTTTATCGTCCCTTTCGTGCTCTCATGCGGCATGCTTGCATCATCACATGAGTTGCCAACCGCGTGCTGCCTACCGCGATTTCCCCGCCGCCCGCCGCGGCTGGTAGTTGGCAACAGGAGGAAACAGATTTGAAGTGCAATCGAACCGTACTCGCTCTGGTCATCGTCGGCCTCACACTCGCCCTTCCCCTCATCTCTCCCTCGTTCCACGCCCGGGCTCAATCTCCTGCTGCCGTCGGTTCCAATCCGCAGGTTGCTGCCATTCCGCTGCCCTTCGACCGGGGAGCGGCGGCCCTCTGGCAGAGCCTGCAGAAGCTTCATACCCGCGCCAGTCTGATTATGGTGACCGCGCACCCCGATGACGAAGACGGCGGAATGTTGACCTACGAATCGCGCGGCCGCGGCGTCCGCGTCACCCTGCTCACCCTCAACCGTGGCGAGGGCGGCGCCAACGTAATGTCGCCCGACTACTTCGACTCCCTGGGTCTGGTCCGCACCGAAGAACTGCTCGCCGCCGACCGTTACTACGGCGCGCAGCAGTTCTGGACTTCTGTCATAGATTACGGCTTCTCCAAAACCAAGGAAGAAGCGCTCGATAAGTGGGGCCATGACCGGGTTCTGGCCAACGTGGTGCGCGTGATTCGCATGACCCGCCCCCTGGTGATCACTTCCGTCTTCGTCGGCGGACGCACCGACGGGCACGGCCATCATCAGGTTGCCGGCCAGATGGCGCAGGAAGCTTTCAACGCCGCCGGCAACCCCAACATGTTCCCGGAGCAGATCAAGGAAGGCCTCCGCCCCTGGAAACCACTGAAGGACTACGCCCGTGTTCCCTTCGCCATCATCAGCGACAAGGGAATCTATGACTACGCGGACGGAAGGTACTACCCGGCCGAGTTCCGGAACTACACCAACGACACGATCATAAAAGGCCAACTCAGCACAAACGTGGAGGTCCCCGAAGGAGACTATGGCCCCCTGCTTGGCTTGACCTATGCGCAGGTTTCACGTCTGGGCCTTGGCCACCAGAAATCGCAAAACGGAGGCACCGGACTGCCCCCCGCAGAAGAGGACATGGCGGACTATCACCGCTTCGCTTCCGCCGTTTCCGTGCCTGACCAGGAATCATCGCTGTTTGAGGGCATTGACGTTTCTCTCATGGGCATCGCCAGCCTGGCTCAGGAAGGCGACGACGCCTTCCTGAAAGATGGCCTTACAGAGATCAACGGACTGGTGGAAAAAGCGATGGGCAGCTTCAACGCCGCTCATCCCGAGGCCATCGCCTCTACCCTGGCCGAGGGACTGAAAGCCACCAACGCGCTGATCGAGAAGGTGGCTTCCAGCAGCCTGAGCGACGAAGCCAAATACGATGTAACCCATGAGCTGAAGGTGAAGCAGGCTCAGTTCGAGAACGCCGTCGCCGAGTCCCTCGGGCTTTCCGTAATGGCCACCGTGGCCCCCGACAAGGAGCCCACCGGCCCCTTCGCTCGCTTCTTCCGCAATCCCGAAACCTTCCAGGTGGCCATTCCCGGACAGGAATTTCACGTCAACGTGCACGCTTATAATCCGTCTGATATCCCAGTGCAGATTGAGAGCGTGGCGCTTCACAATCCCTATAGCGAAACCTGGAACGGCAAGGCGGAATCTGACCCGGCCGGTACTCTGAAGCAGGCTTCGAAGGATATCCGCTTTGCGGTGCAGGCGCCCGCCGATGCCGCCTTCACCCGGCCCTACTTCACCCGCCCCGATATTGAGCAGCCTTACTACAACCTCGAGCAACCGCAGTACGCCAACCTTCCGCTCGGACCCTATCCGCTCGTCGCCAGCATCAAGCTCTCGCTGGATGGCGCGCCCTTTGAAATTTCGCAGGTGGTCCAGTCGGTGAGCCGCATCACGGGCCCGGGAACCGTGTTTGAGCCGCTGATTGTGGCGCCCGCTGTTTCCGTCTCAATGTCGCCGCGCGCCGGAATCGTGCCACTGAACTCGAAGTCGTTCCAGTTGACCGTGACCGTCCACAGCAACGTCAAGGGCCCGGCTAAAGGAGTGGTAAAGCTCGACCTGCCGGCAGGCTGGCGCGCACCGCAACAGGATTTCGCCACGGAGAAGGATGGCGAAGACCAGACGCTGCAATTCCACGTCACGCCCGGCAAGATCGAACAAAAGCCATACACGCTGACCGCGATTGCCAGCTACGACGGCCACGACTACAAGCTGGGCTATCACACCGTCGGCTATACCGGCCTACGTCCGTACAACCTGTATCAGCCCTCCAGCTATCGCACTACGGGAGTTGACGTGAAGGTCGCTCCTGGGCTGAATGTCGGCTATATCGTCGGCGCTGGCGACGACGTGCCGCAGTCGCTGCAGAACCTCGGCATCAATGTCCACTTCCTGTCGGCGGCCGACCTGGCCAGCGGCGACCTTTCCCGTTTCAACACCATCCTCATGGGCGTGCGCGCCTATGCCGTGCGCGACGATCTCAAGACCTACAACAATCGCATCCTCGACTACGTGAAGAATGGCGGCGTCGTCATCGTGCAGTACAACACGCCCGAATACGACCACAACTATGGGCCATATCCTTACCAGATGGGCAATAACCCGGAGGAAGTAACTGACGAGGACTCCAAAATGCAAATCCTCGAGCCTTCCAACCCCGTCTTCACCTGGCCCAATAAAATCACGGAAAATGATTTCAAGAACTGGGTGGAAGAGCGCGGCTCGAAATTCCTTAAGTCGTGGGACTCCCACTATCAGCCTCTGCTCGAAACCCACGATCCCGGCCAGGACCCGCAGAAAGGCGGCCTGCTTTACGCGAAGTACGGCAAGGGCGTTTACATCTACTGCGCCTATGCCTTCTACCGGGAGATGCCGGAAGGCGTTCCGGGCTCGTATCGCCTCTTCGCGAACCTGGTCAGCCTCGGCAAGTCACCGGCCGTGTCTGGCGGACACGCAAGCCACGCCGCCGTGAAGGCCAAGGCCCCTGCGGAGGCCGCCAAGTAATTTGGTTGGGATGACGGCGGCACGGCCTTGGCCGTGCCGCTTTTTTTGCATGAAACCTACCCGGGATGAAGAATCTCTTTATTCTGCTGCGAAGAGTACGCGGAAATGCGCTGATCTACTTCAGGTAATCAAGATAGGCCGCGTGCGCCTGCAGATATTCCTGCCCCATCGCATCCGCCAAGCCGCGGTCTCTGACCAGCGGATTCGCCGCCAGACCCTCCAGCGCCAGCTTCTTTGAGCCTTCCAGCGCTGCCTGGGCCGTCAGCCGTTCGTACTCCTTTACGTCGAGCAGCAGTGAGCGGACTTGTTGGGGAATAGCTCCCACCGCCAGCGGCCTGGCGCCATTGGAATCCATCACGCAAGGCACTTCCACCGCATCCAAAGGGCCTAGTTCGTCCATCGCGCCGTTGTTGGCCACGTCAACCGGAAACACCACTGGGCGGTTGCGCGCAATCGCCCGCATCACGTCTACGGCGATCCGCTCATAGCCCGCAGCCTTCTCGTAGAGCTCCTTGCGGGCGCTCTCGACCTTCTCTTCGTTGACCTTGGCTCCGGTTTCCAACTGGAAGTAGGTCGCGTTGCGGCTGGCCAGAAAATTGTCGTAGGCAGCGACTACCTTACTGCCGTTATTGCCGGCCGCGGCGACGCCCTCGAAGAGTTGCTGCTCCTGCTCGGCGACCATTTGGCCGCGGGTCTGTTTGGCTTTTTTGAGCTTCTCCACGGCGCTCGGGGCATTCAGGTAAAAATAAACGTATTCGGTTGGCAACAGCTTGAGTTGCCGGAGATAGTCCGCGGAAAACAATGGCACGTGATACGCATGCGCCAGCCGCTTCGGCGCTTCGAACAACTCGCTCAGCCGGTCTCGGCCATCCACTTGCACAGACCTCACCCATCCCAGGTGATTAAGCCCGAGATAGTCGAAGAACGCCCGCTGGCTGGGAACCCCCAGCAGCGCAGCCACGGACTCGAACAGCTCCCGCGGCGTGTCGCAGACGCCGATGGTCCGTTTGACGCCCGCCGCCAGCAGCGCCTGCAGCACGATGCCCACGGGGTTCGAGAAATTCAGCAGCCAGGCCTGCGGGGCAATTTCTTCCGCCAGCTGCGCATATTTCAGCACCGGCGGAATCGTGCGCAGCGCCATCGCCCAGCCGCCCGGGCCCACCGTCTCCTGCCCCAGCACTCCATGCGAGAGCGCAATTCTCTCGTCCAGCACCCGGGTATCGGTTCCGCCCACCCGCACGCTGGCGATAATGAAGTCCGCTCCTTCGACCGCATCTTCGACGGATTTCCCTACACGCACCCTGATCGGAACGCTATAGCGCTCGATCATGGCCGCGCAGATGCGCCCGATCAGCTTCTGGCGGCCGGCATTGATATCCCACAGTGCGACTTCGTCTATGCGCAGCTCTTCGTGGAAGCGCGCCAGGCCGACCAGAACCAGGGGCACTCTTGCGCCGGCGCCGCCAAGGATTGCCAGTTTCATTTCATTTGTCTCAGAGCACGGGCCAGTTGTGCCCGGTTTGGAGTACCGGCGTTACCGCCCGGCTTGGTGGTGGAAAGTGCGCCGGTCACATTTCCGGCGCGCAGGCATTCCGCCAGCGGGGCGCCGCCCATCCAGCGATGCAGAAAGCCGCCATTGAAGGCGTCGCCCGCGCCCGTCGTATCCACGGCCTTCACCTTGAACGGACCAGCCCTCGCCTGCCCTTCTGGGCCCAGCGCCATGGCCCCGTCCGCTCCCAGCTTGACCACGATCACTTGTCCCTCGCCGGCCAGCTTGCGCATTGCTTTCTCCGGTGCATCTGTCCCGGCGTAACGCAGTGCTTCCATCTGGTTCAGGAATACCACGTCCAGAGCGGCATACAGCTCGCGGAAGCCCGCGAGTCTGACTGCTTCCGGATGCCAGCCGAGATCCCACGAAGTGGTTACATTCTGCGCCTTCAGCCACCGCACCAGCTTCGCGTAGGGCTTCCAGTCGCGCGGCGAGAGCCCGAAGTGCACGTGCCCGCCGCTGGCCAGCTTCTTCCGCGTCGCCGGCGCCAGCAGATATTTCTCAAGGAAAACATTTGATCCCGCGTAGGTCAGAAAAAAACGGTCCTTCAGCAGCGACACGGAAACGGTCAAAGCACCCATGGTTCCCTTGCGCTTCTGCACCAGCCTGGTTCCCACCCCTTCCTTGCCGAGTTCTTTCAGCGCGAAATGGTCGAGCGAAGTATCGCCCAGCACGGCCAGCAGCTCGACTTTGCGCCCCAGGCGCGCGGCCGTGATCGCCGTATTCGGAGCGCCTCCGCCCAACGCTAAGGCAAAGTTTGGGGTCACCAACTCCTCCCCCATGTTGGGAAGGCGTTCCAGTTGGTGAAAGATGAGATCGAAGAAGAACTCCCCCGCGGCAATCAACGGTCGCAAAGGTGGCAGCTCCTTAGCTGTAGTAGGTGCGAGCTCACCGTCATGCGCGCACCGGAAAACTAGCCTTCTGTGGCCGGCTCGGTCACCAGCGGCAGCCCTTCCGACACGCCTTTCCATGTCGAGGCCACCCAGGCGTAGGTGGGGTCGGTGGTTGCCGCCAGCAAGCGCGCGCTGCCGGCCAGGAAGTTCAGGTAGTACGCGTTGTAGCCATGCCCCGTCACCACCGGATGATATCCCTCGCGAATCAGCACCGCGTCGCCATCGCGCGCCGTGACCACGTTCTCCCGCGAGCCGTCAGAGGCGTATAGCCGCTGGAAGGCAAACCCCGCGGGATCCTGGAAGCGGTAATAGTAGATTTCGTCCAGGTCCACCTCCGCCGGCGGATTGTGTACCTCATGCTTGTGCGGCGGATAACTCGACCAGTTCCCGCTGGGCGTGTAAACCTCTACCGCCATCAGTTTGTCGCCGGGGAAGCTGGGAGGCATGATGTCAACGATCTGCCGCGAGGCGTTTCCCCCGCCGCGCAGCGAAACCTTCACGTCCGCCGGCGTGAGCAGGCGCGCTTCCCCGCCCGCCTCCGAAGGCACACGGCATTCGGCAATTTCGCAGATGGTCACCGCGTTCAGCTTCGCCCGGCGCCCCGCCGGCAGGTAGAGAGCATACGGCAGCCCGTCAAACACGTTCTTGCGCCGGCCGATTCTCACCTGGCCCTGACCCCAGTCAGCCATGCAGACGCCGCCGAGCAGCACCAGGCCGGTCTCCTCGTTTTGGCTGAAAATTTCGTGCAGGGCGCCGGGGGCGAGGCGGCGCACGTAGAAGCTCATCCACTGCCAGCCCGCCCGCTCGCGCGGCATATCGAGAAGAAGCCCCGCCTGAGGGGTCGGATCGGAGTGAAAAACCGACGGATTTGACATAAACACCTAACCGCTTAGGACTATAGGGGCGTCAGAAAGCGGTGTCAAGCCGGATCACGCTAGCGCCGAGTTCCATCCGCCGCCTCGTGAGGCCGCGACCGGCGCGTGCGTTGCGGAAATCCGCACGACTCTCTTACCCGCAATTGTGTCGGCAGCATCAGCAGCGTGGGTTTTTGCCGATTCCCGGCGATCCGGTCCAGCAGCAGCTGCGCCCCCGCCGATCCCAGCTCGTACTTGGGCAGTTCCACCGTGGTCATGCGCGGGCGAAAAAAGCCCAACCAGGGGTAATCGTCGAAGCTGACCACCCCGAAATCCTCCGGACAATGCAGGCCCATCTCCTCGGCCGATTTCATGAAGCCGATCATCATCATGTAATTGGCGATGAACACCGCTTCCGGACGGCGCGGCAGCAGAGTCAACCCCGCCCGGTATCCGGAATCCATGCGGTAATCGCCTTCATACATCAGCTTGGGATTGGCGGTCAGCCGGTACGCCTTCAGCGCCCGCAAGTACCCGTCGCGCCGCTCCGTGGCATTGCTCACTTCCAGCGGTCCGCTCACGAACGCAATGCTCTTGTATCCCAGGCTCGCCATGTGCGACACCGCCTCGAACGCGCCCCCGCCGTCGTCCGTCATCACCGCGTCGGCGAGGAAGTCGCCCGCCGAGCGCATCAGCAGCACAATGGGGATCCTCGAATCCAGCAACCGCTGGCGCACCGCCGGGCTCATGCGCGCCGGCGTCTTCGCCAGCAGAATGCCATCCACTCGCCGCGACATCAGGAAGTCCAGGTAGTGCTCTTCTTTTTGCTCCTGATCGTCACTGTTGCACAGCAGCGCGCTGTACCCGGCCTTCTGCAACACGTCTTCCGCTCCCCGCACCACCTGCGGAAAAAATGGGTTGGAAATATCGGGCACCACGATCCCGATAGTGAAGGTCTGCCGCTTGGCCAGGCTGCGCGCCAGAAGGTTGGGGCGGTAGTTCAGTTTTTCGATTGCGGCCTGCACTCTGCGCCGGGAAACCGCCGAGACCTGCCCGTTGCTGTTGATCACCGATGAAACCGTGAAGACCGAAACCTTGGCTTCACGCGCCACATCGTAGATGTTCGGCATCCGGGGCGGGGTGTTTCCCTTTGCGGCATCTCTCTTCCTGGCCATAGCGCTTATCCTACCGCACCTGTAGCCTGCCCTTCGTCAACTTGCATGCTTCGTCGGGGAATTGAGCGCGTTCCGGGGCGGAGCGCAATAAAGGGCTTTTACGGGTAGGTGAGGGCCATCAGTTCTCCCCGATCAAATTGAAAGCTTGATTGGCCGCGACTCGGCGGCTACCTCATGCGAGGGTCATGCGGCCAGGCTGCCTTCCACCCTGCGTAGATATTCCCGGTTTCTGCGCGCGCTTTCCTTCGGGTCTCCCATGCCGGGCAGAACGTCCTGCTCCACCAGCAGGTAGTGGTCGTAGCCGGTGTCTTTCGCCCATCGAATAACCCCGGCAAAATCCACGCAGCCCTTCCCCAGTTCGCAGAACACGCCGTGACGCAGCGCTTCGAAGTAATCCCAGCCGTTCTTGCGTGCTTGCCCACCGACCACGGGATCGTAATCCTTGCAGTGCAGATACCAGACGCGCTCTTGAAAGCGATGAAGGCCGCCGAGCGCATCGGTTTCTCCGGAGCCGAAGCAGTAGTGCCCGGTGTCGAACACCAGGCCCAGCAACTGCGGATTGGTCAACTCCAGCAGCGCCGAAATCTCCTCCGGTGTCTCCACGTATCCCGCGCAATGATGATGGAAAACGGTTCTCAGGCCGGTTTCATCGCGTACCGAGCGGGCGACTTTCTCCGCTCCCCTGGCGAATGTCCTCCACTCCGCCGGAGTCAGCCCCATTTTCGGTGTGATGCGCCCGGCGTTGCGCGTCCGTTCGGGTACGCTCCCGTTGTTGTCGGCAAGCACGATGAAAGGCCGGGGATCGGTGGCGACCGCCGCCAGCAATCGTGCGATCTTCAGCGCGTTTTCTATGCCCGGGTGGTGCGCCGCTTCGTCTTTCATCGCTACCGGGACAAACGCCCCCAGCATGGTGAGACCCCGGCGCTGCAGTTCGCCGCCGAGGGCCGCCGGATCGGTCGGCATATAGCCCCAGTCGCCCAGTTCGGTTCCCGTGTATCCCGTCTCCCGCAATTCGTCGAGCATCTGCCCGTAGGGGGTCTGCTTGCCCTTGACGTCCTCAAACTCCAGGGTGCCCCAAGAGCACGGAGCATTGCCCACACGAAGCGCCGCCATGGCTGTGCCTCCCCAGCTACAGGTGATACCTTTCTTTCTTCCGCGCTTGCTCGTATTCGGAGCGCGCCCGCCGCACCTTCTCACTCTCCGACACTTCCGCCACAGCTACGTCCCACCATGATTCGTAACTTGGGACGCCCGCTTCGCGGCTCGTCTGCACCACGATCACTGTCGTCCGGTCAGTCGTCTTCGATTGCTCCAGCGCTGCTTTGAACTCCGCCAGGTTTTTGGCCTCCAGGGTGCACGCACCCAGGCTGCGGGCGTTGGCTGCAAAATCCACCTGAAGAAGTTCTCCGTCGAGCGCGCCGGAAGCCGAACGCCGGCGATACTGCGTGCCAAAACCCTCCGACCCAAGCGACCGGCTCAAGCCTCCGATGCTGGCGAACCCGAAGTTGTTCACCAGCACGATCACGATCTTGATGTCCTCCTGGATCGAGGTCACGATTTCAGAGGGCGCCATCAGATAGGTTCCGTCTCCCAGGAATACGTACACGGTTTGCGAGGGATTGGCCATCTTCGCCCCGATGCCGGCCGGAATCTCGTACCCCATGCAGGAATAGCCATACTCCAGGTGGTAGCCGTTGGGGCTGCGGGTGCGCCACAGTTTGTGCAGGTCGCCGGGATGGCTTCCCGCCGCCGACAACAAAATGTCGCGCGGGCCCGACGCTTCCCACAGAGCTCCAATCACTTCCGACTGCGCGGGCAGCGGCTCGCTGTTCAGGTGGAAGAGCCTGTCAACCTCCTTCTCCCATTCGAGCTTCCACTCGCGCACCTTCGCGGCATACGGGTCGGGCACTCGATAGCCGGCCAGCGCCGCCGACAATTCTTCGATTGAGGTCCGGGCGTCTGCCACCAGCGGGAGCGCGCCGACCTTGAAGGCGTCAAACTCGGCGACATTAATGTTGACGAAGCGGACCCTGGGATTCTGAAACGCAGTCATAGAAGCGGTGGTGAAGTCCGTGTAGCGCGTTCCGATGCCGATCACGCAATCCGCATTGCGCGCCAGCCGGTTTGCCGCCGACGTTCCCGTCGCTCCCACGGCGCCCACGCACTGGGCATGATCGTAGGCCAGCGAGCCTTTGCCCGCCTGGGTCTCGCATACCGCAATCCCCGTTGCCGCGGCCAGAGCCGCCAGCGCCTCGGAAGCTTCGCTGTACAGCACGCCTCCACCCGCCACAATGAGCGGCTCGCGGCTGTTGCGGATCGCCTCCGCTGCACGCTCCAGCGACAGGTTGTCTGGCCTTGCCCGGCGGACCGTCCACACCCGCTCGCGGAACAACTCGAGGGGAAAATCGAAAGCTTCCGCCTGCACGTCCTGCGGTAACGCCAGGGTTACAGCGCCGCTCTCTGCCGGCGAGGTCAGCACCCGCATCGCTTCCGGGAGCGCGGTAATGATCTGCTCCGGCCGATAGATACGGTCCCAGTAGCGCGATACCGGCCGCAGGCAGTCGTTAACGCTCACGTCCTGGCTGGCTTCCGACTCCAGTTGCTGCAGCACCGGAGCAACATGTCTGCTGGCGAAAATGTCGCCCGGCAGCAGCAGCACGGGCAGCCGGTTGATGGTGGCGGCAGCCGCGCCGGTCACCATGTTCGTGGCGCCCGGTCCGATCGAGCTGGTGCAGGCGAATGTGGCCAGCCGGTTGCTGGTTTTGGCGAAGCCCGCCGCCATGTGCACCGCCGACTGCTCGTTGCGCACCAGAATGTAGGGGAAATCCTGGTTCTGTTGCAGCGCCTGTCCAATGCCGGCGACGTTGCCGTGCCCGAAAATGCCCAAAGCGCCGGCAAAGAACTTCCGCCGCCTGCCGTCGCGCTCGACATGCTGATTGTTCAGGAATTCGATGATCGCCTGAGCGGTGGTCAGCCGTTTGGTGTGCATCGGACGAAAGCGGGCGGTCTACTTCACGACCGCTGCCGCCAGTTCCTCCATTTTCACCGGCCGGCCCTCTTCGTACGACTTGCGCGCCGCCAGCCCCATCAACACCGGAACCCGGCCGTCGGCGCCGGTGACCGGCGTTGGCCGGTTTTCTGCCACCGCCGCGATGAAAGCGCGCACCTCTTCCGCGAAGCTGGCCGCGTACCTCTCCATAAAAAAGTTGAGCGGCAAGTCCCGGCGAATTTCCGTGCCCGTGCTCACGATGGCCTGGTTGGGATAGCAGTTGCCGGTGCTGATCGCTCCTTTGCTTCCCAGCACTTCCACCCGCTGATCGTATCCGTAGCTGGCCTGCCGGCTGTTGTCAATGGTCCCGATGGCGCCGTTGCGGAAGCGCAGGGTGATCACCGCGGTATCTACATCGCCTGCCTTCCCGAGTTCCGGATCAATCATTACGCCTGCCGCGGCGTAAATTTCCGTCACCTCGTCCTGCATCAGGTAGCGCGCCATGTCGAAGTCGTGGATGGTCATGTCGAAGAACATTCCGCCCGAGGTTTTGATGTAGGAAATCGGAGGCGGCTCCGGGTCGCGGCTCACGATGTGCAGCAGATGCGGCCGACCGATTTCCCCGGATTCGATGGCGTTTCGCACCCGCACGAAGTTTGCGTCGAAGCGGCGGTTGAAACCGATCTGCAACTGCACCCCCGCCCGCTCCACCGCATTGAGCGCCGCATCAATCTTCGCCAGGTCGTAATCAATCGGCTTCTCACAGAAAATGTGCTTGCCGGCTTTCGCCGCCTGCACGATGTAGTCTGAGTGGGTATTGGTGGGGGAACAGATCAGCACTGCTTCGATACCTGGATCCGAGAAAATCTCCAAAGCGTTATTCACTACCTGAGGAATTCCATACAAGGCAGCGGCTTCTTCGGCCCTCGACCGGTCCAGGTCCGTGATCACAGCCAGTCTTGCACCCTCCGAAAAGGAAGCCGTGCGCGCGTGAACTTTGCCGATCCTGCCCGCCCCAATGATCCCCAGCCGAATTTTTCTCATCTCCCCGTTTCCTCTTGCAGGTTGCTTCGTCGCCAGACCTCCGCCACGTCCCCCCGCCCACGTCAGTCCTCCGCCGGCTAACTTTTTGGTTCCGGCAGCATGAAGTCGCGAATCAGCCTCTCCAGATCGTGACAGGCCGCCAGGAACTGCCGGAGGGTCCGCACCGTGGGGGCATAGGAATCGAACTCGATTTCCTCCATCCCGTCAACCTCGTACGCCCGCCGGAAATCCTCCAGCTTGCACAGTTGTTTCACGATCGCCGGCTCCACCGGCTGTTGGATGCGCGACACCACCGGCACCTCGCTTTGGTTGAAGCGGGCCTGCCACTTATAGGGCGGAGAAATGACAATGTCGCCCCCGATCAGTTCGCTCCAGTGATAATGGTTGCGAAATGCCGCCGAGAGCAGCCGCATCCGGTAGCCCCGCTCGCAGAAGAGCCTGTAAGCCTTTTTGAACACCGCCACGCCGGCCCAGTCGGCTGCTCCCGGGTCAAGCGTGATTCCGTCGCGGTCGGCCGCGATCTTCAGCCAGTCATCGAGCCGGCCAACCATAATAGTGCACACCGCGCCGATTTTCCCCAGTTCTCTTCCCTCTTTCGCGCGGCGGTTCAGGCCGCGCTCTACCGCTTCCGCCACCGCGATGCACTGCGGCAGCGTGAATGAAACCGTGGCATTAATGCAAACACCCCGGTAGGTTGCCTCTTCGATAGCGCGAATACCGGCGGCGGTCGCCGGCAGCTTCACGATGATGTTCGGCGCCAGTTTCGAGAAGTAAACCGCCTGCTCCAGCAGCGCTTCTGTATTGCGATAGAGGCGCGGATCTGTCTGGATGGAGAGCCGGCCGTTTCTGCCCTCGTGCTTCCGAAATACCGGCAGCAGCAGGTCGGCTGCCCGCCGCGATACATCTTCCACTACCCGCCAGCCAATTTCCCCTTCCGTCGCCGACGGCATCTCCTGAATCAGCCTTTGAATATGGCTCTTCCAATCGGCCATTTCGCGCTTAAGCACGTCCAGCACAATGACGGGATTGCAGGTGGCGCCGACGGCTCCATCCGCAATGGACGAGGTGAGCTCCTCAACCGAGGCGGAATCATTCCACAGGCAGGTCGGAGTGGTCTCCGTCATGCGGCGCAGAGGGCTTTGGCGGGCCACCTCGACTGACATTGTCCCTCCTTTCCGGCGGACGCGAAATTCTGACAGTCTAGCGCCCAATCATTCGCATGCTCCGCCGCCATTCCAGAACAACGGCAGGCTCGGTGGTTCCGCAACCAGGCGCCGCTGCCATGGTCCTCTCTGCCCTTCCCGGGCGACAGCCGATTTCTGAAGTGGCCATCCGGGTTAGGATGGCCACTCCAGTCGTCGGGTCTTGTCGGGGGCAAGCAAAAACCTTTCGCAAGGGCGAGCGGCTTGCGCCGCTCCCTTGCTTTAGAAGAACAACTTCAGAGCAAACTGAATCTCGCGCGGGTCGCCCGGACCTCCCGAGCCGGTGCCAAGGATCGGCGAAATGGTGTTGCTGATCTGGAACGTTCCGTTGCTGCCCTGCGAAGGGCCCGGGCTGGCGAAATTCGGGTGATTGAAAGCATTGAAGAATTCGCTGCGGAACTGCAACCGGAAGCGCTCGTTGATAGGAATTTCCTTGAACAGGCTGAGGTCGGCGGACCTCAGGCTGGGACCGTAGAAGGCAAAGGGGCGGCAGTTGCCGAAGGTCCCCGGCGATGGAGCCGCAAAGGCAGCCGGATTCAGGTAGTCCCCAGCCGGAACGTTGGCGTACGGATCTCCAACGCAGTTGGGATACGACGAATGGGCGGAACCGGTGAAACTGTTATCCGATGCGGTCACGCTGAAGGGAGTACCCGTCTGCAGGTCAACGATGCCGTTGAACTGCCAGCCACCCAGCACCGCTCCCGCGGCGCCCCCGGAGTTCAGGTACTTTTTACCTTTGCCGAAGGGCAGGTCCCAGGTGAAGTTGGTGATGAAGCGCTGGCGAATATCCAGAAGGGAATTGCTCCTTTCGGCAGCATAGTCATAGGCGTTCGCCGGCAGCGGCGTAGAGGTCAGGTTATCGCCATAGTCGGCGAAGCCATGGCTCCAGGTATAGTTCACGGCAAATCCTATTCCCTTTGACATCCTGCGGCGCAGGGACAACTCCAAAGCGTTATAGTCGGAGCTGCCGTCATTGGTGGCCAGTTCCAGGAACGCATGCTGGCCGGTCAGAGCGCAGGCTCCGGCGGTCCCGGTGGAAGTGTCGATGACCGAAACTGTGTTCAGGTTCGCATAAGGGAAGGTCACAATTGGGCATCCGTTGTCGGTGCCTGTAATCAAGCCCTGGTTGGCGTCCCGCAGGCGATTCATCTTTCTGCCCCAGTTTCCTACGTAGGTAGCGGAAGCAACCATATCGCTTGTGATCTGGTATTCCGGCCCGAAACTCGTCTGCTCGACGTAGCTGGTGCGTTGATTGGGATCCTGAGCGCGCAGCTGCAGTGCGGTGAGATCAATGGTTGTGCCGGTAATGGTGGAGAGCGGGTAGCCGTTCTGCAACTGGAAGAGCGTGGTATTGCTGCCTTGCCCCTCGTTTAACTGCACATCCTGCAGGAAGGGCGGGTTCAACTGCAGCAGGCTTTCCGAGCCGATGCGGTTCCAGTGCTGGTAGAACACGCCGTAGCCGGTGCGGAGCACAAGTTTGTCACTCAGCTGGTACACCAGGCCCAGGCGCGGGGCGAAGTTGTTCTTGTCAGGGTTGATCAAGGCGCGGTCCGCCCATCCGGATGCGTTGGAAGCGGCCGAGACGATGCCGCCGCCATTGGCGGGAGTGAAGTTCGAAGCCAGATTGTCGCGATCAAGCACGGGCGCGAACAACTCATAGCGCAGACCGTAGGTTACGCTCAGCTTTGGAGTCGCCTTCCAGGTATCCATGGCGTACAACGAATGCCCCGGCAGGAAGTAGTGCACGACCAGAGGAGTCGTAAAGTGAGTGGCATCTACGTTGCCGAGCAGAAAATCTGGCAGTCCAAAATGGATATTGCCGGCCGCAGAGGTAACGTAAATGCCATCAATCTGCAATTCGCCCTGCGGCGCCCTGATATCGGCGAAGTTATCGCTCTTT
>Ga0335081_10009894_pt1 | contig 15369 bp, 10 predicted proteins | sample Lox_Sample_35_FD_206713 | JGI IMG/M metagenome (GOLD analysis project Ga0335081, IMG submission 206713) | Soil microbial communities from Loxahatchee National Wildlife Refuge, Florida, United States - Lox_Sample_3.5 | ecosystem: Environmental > Terrestrial > Soil > Wetlands | place: USA...
CCGACAGGCTGCCAGCCTTCTTGTCCAGCCACTCGGTGACCTGGGGGAACATCTGCAGCACCGCGGTGAGGCGCTCATCAGCGAGGCCGCGGTCGCGCAGGATGTAGCCGCCGAGCCAGATGTTCTCCCGCACCGTCATCTCGCGGAACAGGCTGTGGTTCTGCGGCACCTGGACCACGCCGGCCTGCAGGATCTGGCGTGGCGTCCGGCCGGTCAGCCGCTCGCCGTTCAGCGTGATCTCGCCCAGCCGCGGCCGGAGCAGCCCGCTGATGGTGGCGAGCAGCGTTGACTTGCCCGCCCCGTTCGGCCCCACCACGCACGTGATGCCGCCTTGCATGACCCGCAGGGACACCCCCCGCAGCACGTCGCCGCCGCCGTAGCCGGCGACCACGCCGGCCACCTCGAGCGCGCACGTCCCCGGGGCTGGCCCGGGCGGGCCGGGAGGGCCGCCTACCGGGGCCCGGCCCTGCTCAGGCTGCGGGGCTGTCATCGTCCTCCTCTGCCGTCCCGAGGTAGGCGTCGAGCACGCGGTGGTCGTTGCGGACCTCATCCGGCGTGCCGGAGACCACCGCGGTCCCGTAGTCGAGCACGGTCACCCGGTCACACAGGCCCATCACGAACTCCATGTTGTGCTCCACGATGAGGAACGTGGTTCCCCGCCGGTTCAGCTCGCGGATCCGGTCGGCGATGGTGCCGACCAGGGTCGGGTTCACCCCGCCGGCCGGCTCGTCGAGCAGGATGATCTCCGGCTCGGCGATCAGCACATACGACAGCTCCAGCAGCTTGCGCTGACCGTAGGACAGGGTCTCCGCGCGTGCGCCGGCCAGCTTGGCGATGCCGGTGAACTCGAGCAGTTCCATCGCCCGCTGCCGGGTGGCTGTGCCGCCCGCGCGGGCGAACGGGTTGCGGATCCGCCCGCCCTGCTGCCGGGAGCGCTCCTTGTAGTGCGCGGCGACGATCATGTTCTCCATGACCGTCAGCCGGGAGAAGACCCGGGTCAGCTGGAACGTCCTGCCGATCCCCAGCGCGAAGACCTTGTCCGGGGCCAGGTTGGTGATCCTGGTGCCGCCCAGGTAGACATCGCCGCTGTCCACCCGCCCGTACCCGGTGATCATGTTGAACAGGGTGGTCTTCCCGGAGCCGTTCGGCCCGATCAGGCCCGCGATGCTGCCGCGGTCCACCTCGAGCGTGCAGCCGGCCAGCGCCTGCACGCCGCCGAAGGCCTTCGAGACGTTCTCCGTCCGCAGCAGCGCCGTCATGGCGCCGGTCCCGTGCTGGCCGTACTGCCGGCCGCCGCCGCGCCCGCGGGCGACCCGGGCGTCCCGGGCGGCGGGCCGGTGTCCCGGCTGGCCGCCCGCCGCTGCCAGCCCGCGGCCAGGGCGGTCAGCTTCTCCCCCGCCGTGGGCAGGATCCCGCGCGGCAGGAAGATGATCACGACCAGGAACAGCGCGCCCAGGACGATCTCGGCCACGTACGCGTTGGTCACCTGGTACTGGGCGTAGCCGAGATAGGGCTCGAGCAGCAGCGCGCCGAAGATGGGCCCGGACAGGGTACCGAACCCGCCAATGAACGCCATCAGGGCGACGGTCAGGTCGAAGAACGGGTTGAACGCGTACTCCGGCAGCGCCTCTGACTGGAAGTAGAAGTACAGCCCGCCCAGGATCCCGATGATGAAGCCGGAGATCACGAATGCGGTCAGCTTGACCCGCATGGTCTTGACCCCGAGCCCGCGGGCCCGGTCCTCGTCATCGCGGATCGCCCGGAGCTGGAGGCCGAACCGCGAGCCCCAGATCGCCCAGGCGAGCACCGCCGACGCGACCGCGACGACCAGGGCCGTGTAGTAGAAGGGCATGTCGAACGTGTTCGGGTCCCAGTCGAGGAACGGCGGGAAGATCCCGCTCACCCCGCCCGTCCAGCTGAAGTTGGAGGCCATGAACTGGAAGATGAAGAAGATGGCGATGGTCACCACCACGAAGGTGTGCCGGCGGACCCGCAGCGCGACCAGCCCGAACGGCACCGCGACCACGGCGGCGGCCAGCCCGGCCAGCGGGTAGAGCGCGAACACCACCCCGCCCACCAGGTCCAGGTGCTTGCTGATGAGCGCGACCGTGTACACGCCGACCCCGAAGAACACGGCGGCCCCGAGCGAGATGTAGCCGGTGAACCCGGAGAAGATGTTCCAGCCGACCGCGGCGCCGACGTACAGCAGCACGAACACCCCGACGTGCGTCACCGTCACGTTCTTCGCCAGCGGGATGACGGCGGCGGCACCCACCAGCACCACCAGGCCCGCGGCCCGCCAGATGGCGGCGGGCTTCACTGCGCCCTCGCCTCTTTGCGCCCGAACAGGCCCTGCGGCCGGAACACGAGCACGGCCACGAGCACCGCGTAGAACACCACCACCGACCACTCCGGGTTCCAGTACACGTCCACCAGCGACTCGAGCGTGATCATGAGCACGGCCGCCCCGAGCGCGCCGCCGATGCTGCCCATGCCGCCGAGGATGACGATCGCCAGCAGCCGGGAGATCAGGTCGTACCCGGTGTTCGGGTTGAAGGCGTTGAGCGACCCGAACACCATGCCGCCCGCCGCGGTCACCGCCACCCCGATCCCGAAGGTGACCGCGGCGACCCGGTTCACATCGATCCCGACCAGCCGCGCCGCGGTGTGGTCCTGCATGGTGGCACGCACGCTGCGGCCGAACTGGGTCCGGTACAGCATCAGGTAGATCGCCATCACGGACACCACCGCGAGCGCGAAGCCGAGCAGGTAGATGTAGGGCAGGTAGTACCCGAAGATCTGCACCGTCGCCTGCGGGCTGGTCCAGTAGTCATTGATCGACACATAGTTCGACCCGAAGATCTGGTACAGGATCCCCTCGATGATGATCGCCACCGAGTAGCAGGCGAGCAGGGACATCGAGGTTCGCTCGCGGCCCCGCAGCGGCCGGATGAACAGGTACTGGATCGCCACCCCGAGGATGAACATCCCCGGGATGGTGATCAGCAGGCCGAGGAACTGGTCGATGTGCAGATGGGCCCAGAGCACATAGGTGAGGTAGGCGCCGAGCACGACCAGGATGCCCTGGGCGATGTTGATGATGTCGAGCACGCCGAAGATCAGCGTCAGCCCCACCGCCATCAGGCCATAGACGCCGCCGCCGAGCACGCCGTCGGTGATGGCCCGGATGAGGGATCCCATGTCAGCACGCCGCCCCGTTCACCTGAATGCCCTGTTCTCCTTTCCGGGCCTCAGCCGCTGTGCTGGGCCGTGCATGCCACCCCAGCAGGCGTCAGCCGGTCGTCCACAGCGGCTTGGTGGCCGTGATCGCGATGGAGCCCCCGCCGGCGGGCAGCACCTTCACGAAGCGGGCCCCGGACTGCCACTGGAAGACGAAGCTGACCGCCTGGTTGTTCATGCCGCTCGGCTGGTGAGCGACGTACCGGCCCCACCGGGCCGGCCCCTGGACGGTGTTCAGCCTCGCGCCGCTGTGCAGGAATGCGATGATCTTGGCGTTGGACAGGCCCACGTTCTGGACCGCGTCCGCCAGCACCTCGCCCGACGAGTACGCCTCCGCCACGTCGGCGTTGACGTCCGAGGCGGTGCCGCCGTACTTGGCGATGTATTCCTGCACCATCACATGGCTGAGCGCGTTCGGGAAGCCGCCGTACCAGCCGTCCGGGACCATGATCCCGTCCGCGTTGCCCGTGCCGACCGCGTTGAGGAAGGTCTGGCCCTGGTCCGGGCCGGACGCGGCGATGATCATCTTCGGGTTGAAGCGCTGCCGGACGAACTCCTTGAGGATCCCCGACACTGTCGGCACGTCCACCGAGCCGATGAGGACGACCTGCGGGTTCGCCGCGATCACCTTGTCCGCGGCGGCCGCCAGGACGGCCGGCGAGACGGTTCCGGATGAGTTCGGCTCCAGCAGCTTGGCCGTCGACCCCGGCAGGCCCGAGTTGTCATAGACGGTGGTGATCCCGGCCTTGGCCAGGATGGTCTGCGCCGTCTCCACCGGCGGGTCGGCGAACGGGTCGTCCACCATCACGTAGGCGGCGGTCCTCGGCCGCTCGCCGGGCGGCAGCGACACGACCCACTTGGCGAACGGGACCATCTGGTTCGCCACCGGCGCGCTCACGCCGAACAGGTTGGACAGGCTCGCGCTGAACACCGTGGGCGCGCCGCCGGATCCCTCCACCAGCGCGTAGCCGTACCGGTGGGTCACCTGCCCCGCCGGGATCGTCAGCAGCGAGGAGAACGGGCCCAGCGTCAGGTCGACATGGTCCTGCGTGATCAGGGTGGTGTAGTCCTTGGTGGCGGTGTTCGGGTCGCTGTTGTCGTTGAGGTACACGAGCTTGACCGGCCGCCCCAGCAGTCCGCCGTGGGCATTGACGTCGCTGGCCCACAGTTGGTAGCCCTTCAGGGACGCCTGGCCGTCCGCGGAGAATGAGCCGGTCAGGGGCTCCGAGAAGCCGACCGTGATCGGGGTGCCGCTGGGGCCGCCGTTGATGTTGGTGCTCGGGGTACCGGTGCTGGTGATGCCGCAGGCGGTGGCGCTGGCGGCGGCCAGGATCGTGACCGCCGCGAGGCGCGTGGCCATGGCGCTGGGGCGCCTCATAGTAATTCCTCCCTCACATGCTGGCTGGTGCGCGGGGCGCGCCGCGCGCGCCCCGCGCACCAGTGAATCAGCCCTGGCCCCAGGCTGGCTTGGGATTCACAATCGCCACCGAACCAGTCGCGCTGGTCGGCAGCACCTGGACGAACTTTCCTCCGGCCTGCCACTGGAAGATGTAGTGCGCGGCCACGACGTTCTCGCCGATGGCGTTGAACTTCGCTGGCCCCTGCACGGTCTGCACGGTGACGCCGCTGTGCAGGTAGGTGATGACCTTCGCGTTGGTCAGGCTGTTGGTCGCCTTGACCGCGGCCGCGAGCGTCTCGCCGACCGAGTACGCCTCGGCCGCGTCGGCGTTGATGTCGGCCGGCGTGCCGCCGTAGGTGGTGTTGTAGGCCTTGACGAACGCCTGGCTCAGCGGGTTCTGGAAACCGGGGTACCAGCCGTTGGGCACCATGGTGCCGGTGGCGTTCTTGGCCCCGCCGATCGCGGACAGGAACGCCGCGCCCTGGTCCGGGCCTGCCGAGGCGGCGAGGATCTTCGGGTTGTAGTGCTGCTGCATGAACGCCTGCATGATCGACTGGACGCCGGGCACGTCCGGTGAGCCGATGACGACCATGTCGGGATGCAGCGCGGCGATCTGATCGGCGCCCGCCTTGTAGGCCGGGTTCTCCGCCGGGAAGATCTTGGAGTACACCGTCTTGACGCCGGCCTTCTGCAGGATCGCCTGCGCGGTCTGGACCATGGGAACCGCGAACGGGTCGGTCACCATCGGGTAGGCGGCGGTCTTCGGGCGCTGGCTGGCCGGCAGCGAGGCGACCCAGTCGGCGAACGGGATCAGCTGGTCGGCGATGACCGGGCTGACGGCGAACAGGTTCGGCAGCTTCAGCCCGAACACCAAGGGCCCCCCGCCCGCGCCCTCGATGAATGCGTAGTGGTAGCGCGCCGCCACCTGCGCGGCCGGGGCCGTCAGCAGGGTGGAGAACGGGCCGAACACAAAGGCCGCATGGTCGGCGTTGATCAGCTGGGTGTAGTTGGTGGTGACCGTGCCCGGGTCGCTGTTGTCATTCACGATCTTCAGGACGACCTTGTGGCCGAGCAGGCCGCCGCTCTTGTTGATCTCCTGCACCCACAGCTCGTAGCCGCGCTTGAAGGCCTGGCCGTCGTCGGAGAAGTCACCGGTCAGCGACAGGGAGGTGCCGATGGTGATCGGGGATTTGGTGGCGCCGCTGGTGCCGGTGGTGCTGGTACTGCTGCTGCTGCAGGCAGCAGCCACCATCGCCGCGGCAGAAGCGGCAGCCGTCAGAGCCAAGAACCGGAGGCCGTGTGGTCTCATCCGGTCCTCCTTCCAGTTAATGAATGACCAGTTGTCAAGCCGGCCGCCGCCCGCGCCCGGTCACCGGGTGCTTCGGCGGGGGGCCCAGCAGGGCGAGTCAACGGCCGGCCACGGATAGTGGCGCCGGGGCATCACCGTACTGCATGTGCGCTGTCGGTGTTGTTCGTGTCGGCTGGGTCCAGCCCATCCGATATTTCCGCGTTTTCGCTGACGAGTTCCAATCCGGCCGATGCCGCCTCGAGCTCGAGCAGGGCCGCGAAGTCGCTGTCGCCGTGCCCCCGGCCGATCAGGCACTGGATGAGCTGGTGAACCAGGGCTGCCACCGGGAGCGGGACCTGCTGTTCCCGGGCCGCGGCCAGCCCGAGGTCAAAGTCCTTGCGCAGCAGGGTGGCCGTAAAGGTGGGATGGAAATCGAGGTTGACAAAGGCGGGTGACTTGTAACGGGTGAATGTCGAGCCCATCACGCTGTTGTTGAGGCAGGCCAGGAACGCTTCCCTGCTGATTCCGCTCCGCTGGGCCAGGATCGTGACCTCTGCCAGCGACTGCGTTACCACGCCAAGGAAAAGATTGTGACAAATCTTTACCGTCCGGGCGAGCTCCCCCTCACCGACATAGGTCGCGCCGGAGCCGAGCATGTCCAGGTAGGGCTGGGCGGTGTCGAAGGCGGCGCGGGGCCCGGAGACGGCCAGCGTCAGCCTGCCCACGCTCGCCACCTTGGGGTTGCCCATCACGGGCGCGGCCAGCAGGTCGGTGCCGTGATCCGCCAGCTGCTCGCGCACCTGCTGTGAGGCCTCCACCGAGATCGTCGAGGCATCCACCACGATCTTCGGGGCGCCCCCGCCGGAGATCAGCCCGGCCGGCCCCAGCACCGCGTCCAGCAGATCCTGCGGGGTGCCGACGGTGGCGAACACGATGTCGCGGTCGGCCAGCCCCGCGGCGGAGTCGGCGATCGTCGCCCCGAGCGCGGCCAGCGGCTCCGCCTTGGACCTGGTCCGGTTGTAGACGGCGACATCACAGCCGCCGGCGAGCAGGCGCTGGACCAGCGCGGAGCCCATTCGCCCGGTTCCCAGCCAGCCAAGCCGGAGCTCCGCGTCCTCCCGGGCCATTCCTACTCCTAACAATCGTTTGCAGGGAAAGCCTGGCCTACCCGCGCCACCGTGTCAATGCCGCTTTCCCAAGCTGTTACCTCGCGACTGCGCAAGGCGAGCCAGCCTGTTCAGGTGGCCATCGGCAGGACCGGCAGCCGCAGCTAACGTAGCGCAATCGTGTGCAGCAGATCACCCGGTCTGGCGGTTTGGCGCCGTGGAGCCCCGGACAACGAGCTCCGGGGCCAGGTAGAGCACTTTGACCGGGCCGCCCTGGCCGCCGATCCGCTCCAGCAGCAGCTGCGCCGCCTCGGTCCCCAGCTGATAGTGCGGGAAGCGGATCGTGGTGAGCGGCGGCCGCAGCCGGTCGATGAAGGGCATGTCGTTGAAGCCGACCACCGACATGTCCGCCGGGCAGTTCAGGCCCGCTTCCTCCAGCGCGGCGAAGCAGCCGACCGCCAGCATGTCGTTGCCGGCCGCCACGGCCGTGCAGCCGTTGCGGCGCTCCAGCAGCGCCCGGGTGCAGCGCAGCCCTTCCTCGATCGAGAACGCCTTGGCCGTGACGATCAGATCCCGATCGGCCACCAGCCCGTGCGTATCCATCGCCGAGACGAAGCCGCGGTAGCGGCTCAGCCCGGTCGACACCTCCTGCGGGCCGGCGATGTGGGCGATCCTGCGGTGCCCCTCGGCGGCCAGGTGCGCGACCACCATCTGCATGCCGCGCTCGTTGTCCACCGACACCGAGGGCAGGCTGTGATCGGCCGCCATCCGGTTCATCAGCACCACCGGCAGGCCGGCCCGGGCCGCGTCGGCGAGCAGCGGGTCGCTCAGGTGCGCGGTGGCCAGCACCATCCCGTCCACGTGCCGGGCACGCATCTGCTGGAAGACGAGCCGCTCCCGCTCGCCGTCGCCATCGGTGTTGCCGATCAGCGCGACGTACCCGGCCGCCGCGAGGCGGTCTTCCAGCGCCCGGACGATCGGCGGGAACAGCGGGTTGGTCAGGTCCGGGATGAGCACGCCCACCGTGTGGGACCGCCTGGTCCGCAGGCTCCGCGCCACCGGGTTGGGGTGGTAGCCGAGCGACTCGGCCGCCTCCAGCACCCGGCGCGCCGTGTCCTCCCGGACCAGCAGCCGGGTCTCGGGGTTGAGCGCGCGCGAGGCGGTGGCCGGATGGACCCCGGCACGCGCCGCGACGTCCCGCAGGGTAACAGCGCGATCGGTCATCGGCACCTCGCTCCGCTCTGCGCGCGAGGCAACCGCCTCCCCGCCGACAGATGTGTTACCCGATGGTACTCACCGATGCTCGCGATTGCCCGGTTACCTGGTCCACCCGGTCACCCGCCTGCTCCCGGGCGCCGGACAGGTAGGCGGCGGAGATCGCGATCACCACCGCCATCACCGCCAGCAGCAGCCGGTAGTCGACGACCGCGACCAGCGCCGCGCCCAGGGCGATCGAGGCCGTCTGCGGCACGGCGATCGCGATCGTCAGTGCCGCGTCGACCCGGCCCAGCAGATCCGCCGGGGTCCGCCGCTGGACCAGGGTGATCGCTCCCACGTTGAACCAGACGATGGCCAGGCCGAGCAGGACCATGGCGGCCATCACCACCGGCAGCCAGGCCGGGATCAGCAGCAGGCAGGCGGCGGCGGCGGTGAGCAGCGCCAGGGCCAGCAGCGCCCGTTCGCTGGTCCGGCGCATGACCGGCGCCGCGAGCACCCCGCCGGCCAGCGCGCCGGCGCCCAGCACCGCCTCGAGCAGGCCGAGGAAGGCCGGCGCCCGGTGCAGGCCCTGGCTGACCAGGCTGTACGGCACGGTCTCGAAGAAGCCGAACACGAGCAGGGCGATGACGCCGGTGATCAGCAGCCGCCGCAGCGCCGGGGTGGCGCCGATGTAGCGGATCCCTGCCGTCACCTCGGCCCGCCAGCGCGCCCCGGAGTGAGCTGGGGCTGGCTCACGCATCCGCAGGGCGGCCACCGCGCCAGCGGCCAGCACGAAGGTCCCGGCGTCAAGCAGCACGACCGGCACCGGGCCGGCCAGGGCGAGCAGCCCGGCCCCCAGCAGCGGGCTGATCACCCGCAGCCCCATGGCGGCCATCTGCAGGACCGCATTGGCCTCGCCGAGCAGGCTGGCCGGCAGCATCACCGCGAGCAGCGCGGTCTGCGCCGAGGTGATCAGGCTGTTCAGCGCGCCGTAGCCGAACATGATCGGGTAGATCAGCCAGACCTGGCCCCGGCCCGCCAGCAGCAGGCAGCAGACCCCGGCCGCGGCGGCCAGGTTGGCGGCGATCAGCAGCGGCCGGCGCCGGACCCGGTCAGCCACCAGCCCGGTTACCGGCGCCAGCAGGATGCCGCAGCTGAAGGCGAAGAACACCAGCCCGGCCGCGCTGCTGCTGCCGGTCAAGATCTTCACCCAGATGCCCATGGCCAGCCAGAGCGCGCTGTCCCCGATGGTGGACAGTGCCTGGCCACCCAGGTAGAGCCGGGCGTCCCGGTGAGCCAGCAGCGCGCGCATGTCAGCCGGGCTGGCCCGGTCCCGGCAGCCCGCGGGCGGCGCCGACCAGGTCGGGCACCTGGCGCCCAAACACCACCACCTCGAACGGCACGGCACCGGCCGGGCGGCAGGATGGGTCGTCCACCCGGTCGGCGAACCTGGCGAGCAGGTCCGCCCAGTCGGCGGCGAGCTGGCGCGCCTCGGCCGCGGTCAGGTAGGTGCGCACACCGAACGCCTCCGGCCCGGCCGCGAACACGCCGGGCAGGGCAGCCTGCGCCGGGCCCGGCCGCGCCGGTGCCGGGCGGGTCGCCAGGCTGTGCACCGGCAGGCGGGCAGCGGCGAGGCGCGCCCGTGCGAGCAGGCGCGAGGCAGCGGAATCCCCGCCTTCCGCGCGCCGGCACTGGGCGGCCAGCCGCTGACGCCCGGCCAGGCGGTGAAGTTCGGCGGCGTGCTGCGCCGCGAGGCTCCGGGTGAGCTCGGGATGCATGGATGACTCCTCTTGGCGGAAAACGGGTTACTCGGGCTGCTGGTCAGGCGCAGCGTCACCGGCACCAGGGGCCGGCCGGTCAGCCAGGTGCAGCAGGGGGTAGGCGAGCGCCAGCATCTCGATCGGCATCGCGCCGGCCGGCCGCCGCTCCGGGTGGTCCACCCGGTCGTAGTACCGCCGGTAGACCTGGCTGATCGCCGCCCCGAGCTCGCTGGCCTCCTGCGGGGTCACGTACATGATGTGCTGGCTCTCTCCCATCAGCGGGTTGTGCTTCCACCCGGCGGGCCACGAGTTGCTGCGCGACAGGATCGAGCGCGCTCGTTCCAGGACGGTGTCCACCCAGAACAGGGCGACTTCCTCGGCCGCCGTCGCCGCCAGCGGATCCTCCTGGTCGGTGGTGATCTGCAGGACGTCGTGCGCGCGCCGCCACGGGCGCTCCCGGCCCCTGCCGCCCCCGGCCTCCACGACGTACCCGTACTTGGCCAGGGTCCGCAGATGGAAGGCGCAGTTGGCCGGGCTCTCCCCCAGCAGCTCGCTGGCCTGGGTGGCGGTCAGGGTTCCGGCGTGCGCCAGCGCCTCCAGCAGGGCCAGGCGCACCGGGTGCGCCAGCGCGCGCATCGCCCGGGCATCGGTGACCTTGTGTATGCCCGGGTCCTCGGCGGAGGCCGGCCCAGCGCTGGGTGGGGACACGCCGGCGGACGGCGCGCCGGGCGCTGGCGGGGCTGGCGGGGCTGGCGGGGCTGGCCGGGCCGGCTTGCGGCGGGCCCGGGCACGGGGGGCCGGCGCTCGGGCCGGCAGTTCGGAAGACACGTTTCGAAAGTCTACGCTCGAAAGAATTATTTCGAAAGAGGTGTTCCGAATTAATTTCCCGGGGCCCGGCGCGCTCTGGGCCTGCTGCTCACCCGGGGCGGCCGTGCGACGATGGCGCCATGCGCATCACCGGCGCCGACTCGACCATCCTGTTCACCGGGACCGTCGGCAACCCGCTCCAGATCATGCGCGTCACCCTCGCTGACCTGCCTTTGGCCGACCCGGTCGCGGTCCGGGCCGAGGGGGCCGGGGTCACCACGCCGCAGGCGTTCCGCATGACGGGCCACGAGGCCGGTGGCACCGGCACGGCCGAGGTGGCGGTCGCGGTCGCCGCGCCGCACGGCCCGGGCAGCGCGCTGCCGGTGACGGTCATCGCCGAGAGCCGCGACGCCCGCACGCAGCACGAAGCCGTGCTCACCGTCGCCGAGCCGGGCTGGACGATCTGGATGGTCAGTCACTTCCACTACGACCCGGTGTGGTGGAACACCCAGGGCCAGTTCACCCAGTCCCGGCTGCTGCTGCCCGGTGAGGACGGCGCCCTGCCGGAGGTGCGCACGGCCTTCGAGCTGGTCCGGCTGCACCTGGACGCGGCCAGGGCCGACCCCGACTACAAGTTCGTGCTCGCCGAGATCGACTACCTCAAACCCTACTTCGACACCCGTCCGGAGGACCGGGCCGACCTGCGGGCGCTGATGGCGCAGGGCCGGATCGAGATCGTGGGCGGCAGCTACAACGAGCCGAACACCAACCTGACCTGCGCCGAGTCCACCATCCGCAACGCCGTCTACGGGATCGGCCACCAGCGCGACGTGCTCGGCGGCGACCCGCACAGCGCCTGGATGCTGGACGCGTTCGGGTTCGATCCCGGCTACCCGGGCCTGATGGCCGCGGCCGGGCTGACCTCCTCGGCCTGGGCCCGGGGGCCCTTTCACCAGTGGGGTCCGTGGCGCACGGTGGGCGACAACACCCGGATGCAGTTCCCCACCGAGTTCGAGTGGCTCTCCCCCGACGGGAACGGGCTGCTGACCAGCTACATGGCGAACCACTACGGCGCGGGCTGGGGCATCCACCAGGCCGCTGACCCCGCCGCCGCCATGGCGGAGGCGCTGGGCCAGCTTGCCCTGCTCGCGCCGGTCGCCGCCACCCGCAACGTGCTGCTGCCGGTCGGCGCCGACCATGTGATCCCGGCCCGCTGGGCCACCACCTTGCACCGCGACTTCGCGGCTCGCTATCTCTGGCCGCGCTGCGTGACCGCGCTGCCGCGGGAGTTCTTCGCCGCCGTGGCGGCCGAGGCGGAGCAGCGTGGCATCTGGCTGACGCCGCAGACCAGGGACATGAACCCGGTCTACCCGGGCAAGGACGTCTCCTACATCGACACCAAGCAGGCGCAGCGGGCGGCGGAGGTGGCGACGCTGGACGGTGAGCGGCTGGCCACCCTGGCCTGGCTGGCCGGCGCGGCCTACCCGGCCGCCTCGCTGGACAAGGCATGGCGGCAGCTGGCGTTCGGCGCGCACCATGACGCGATCACCGGCACCGAGTCCGACCAGGTCTATCTCGACCTGCTCGGCGGCTGGCGGGAGGCGTTCGAGCGAGGCGACGACGCCCGCCGCGGCGCCGCGGCCCACCTGGCCGCGCTGGCCGACACCCGCCCGCCCGCGGGCCTGGGGCCGGGGGCGCGGCCGGTCGTGGTGTTCAGCACCGTGTCCTGGCCGCGGGCCGGGCTGGCCACGGTCACGCTGGCCTTCGGCGAGCCGGGCACGCCGTGGCTGGCCGTGGCCGACCAGGCCGGCGCCAGCGTCCCGTTCCTGGCCGAGGGGGTGCACCGTCACCCGGACGGCACGCTCGCGGAGGTGACGATCACGTTCCGCGCGCTGGAGGTGCCCGCGCTCGGCTACCGGACCTACTGGGTGAGTCCGGCGGCCGGGCCGGGCGACGAAGGCTGGTCCGCCGCGCCGGGACGGGCCATCCGCAGCGAGGCGTTCCTGATCGAGGCCGATCCCGGCCGGGGCGGCGCGCTGGCCCGGGTCCTGGACCGGCGGACCGGCGTGGAGCTGCTGCGCGGGCCTGGGAACGAGCTCGTGCTCGCCGACGAGTACGACTATCACCCGCGCTGGGGCGAGGGGCCGTGGCTGCTGTCCCCCAAGGGGCCGGGCACCGGGTCCGCCGAGGCGCCCGCGCAGGTGCGGGCGCAGCGGTGCGCCATCGGCTCCCGGCTGGTCACCTCCTTCGGCCTGGGCGGGCTGCGGGTCAGGCAGGAGACGATCCTGTGGGACGGGGTGAACCGGGCCGAGTTCCGCACCCAGGTGGACGGCTCGATCGGCCAGGACGCGCTGCTGCGGGTTCGCTTTCCGGCCAACGTGCCGGGCGCGCTGCCGGTGTACCAGTGCGCCACCAGCGTGGTGGGCAGGCCGTTCGGCGCGCCCGGCGCCGACGTGGCGCAGCACGCCTTCACCCTCGACAACCCGGCACACGAGTGGTTCGGCCTCGGCGCGGCCGCGCGCGTGGTCACCGGTGGCCGCGCCTGGCCGATAGGTGTCGCCGAGGTCATCGTCCCCGCTATGCCTAACGAATGCCGCGGGGCCGTCCGTGACCTGGTCACCGCGCTGGCCCGGCAGGGGGTGACCGCGACCTGCTCCCGGCCGGGCGGCCCCCGCTACGGCGCGCTCGATCTCGACTCGAATGTGCCCGACTGCCGGATCGCGCTCGGCGGCCCGGACGTCAACCCCTGGACCGCGCGGCTGCTCGCGGCGCTCGGGCCGGCCGGTGAGCTCGCAGCCCGGCTGGCAGAAGCTGGCGGCACGGGGACCGGCAGCACGGGGACCGGCAGCACGGGGACCGGCAGCACGGGGACCGGCAGCACGGGGACCGGCAGCACGGGCGGCGGCCCGGGCTGGGTGCGGGTATGGGTGCCGGCCTGGCGGCCGCGCGCCGAGGTGTTCGGGCCAGACGCCGACGTGCGCGGCGAACGGGACCTGCCGGTGCTCATCGTCACCGGTCCCGACCTGGCGGCGGCGGTCGCCGCGCTGGCCAGCGATCTGGCCGGCGGGGCGATCGAGGCGGAGCTCGCGCCCGGCGGCGCGCCCCCGGACCCGCCGCTGGCCGGTCACTGCGTGGCGCTGCTGAACCGCGGCACCCCCAGCAGCCTGGTCAGCGCCGACGGGACGCTGCACATCGGGCTGATGCGCGCCAGCAGCGCCTGGCCGGCCGGGGTGTGGATCGACGGGGAGCGGCGCACCGCACCGGACGGGAGCAGCTTCGCCTGGCAGCACTGGAGCCACACGTTCGAGTACGCCCTGATGACCGGGGCCGGCGACTGGCGCGATGCCGGGTTCACCGCGGCGGGCCAGGAGTACAACCATGACCTGCTCGCCTGCGAGACGGGCGTGCACGCCGGGCCGCTGCCCGCCGCCACCAGCCTGTGCGAGGTCACCGGCCCGGATGGCCCGCGGGCCATGCTCACGGCCCTGAAGCCGCGCGGGAACCCGCTCGCCTCGGGCCGGCCCGGGCGGCCACGCCGGGAGGACGGGGTGACGGTCAGGCTGCGGGACGCGGGCCGGCGGCCGGGCCCCGCCGGACAGCCCGCCGCCCGGATCCGCCTGTTCACCGGTCCCACCGCCGCCCGCCTGACCGGCCTGCTGGAGGACGCCGACGGCCCGCCGCTGCCGCTGGTGGACGGCGCCGCCGAGGTGGATGTGCCCACCTCCGGGACGGTGACCCTGGCGCTGGCCGGGCCGGGAGACAGCCCGGCCGGGGACTGGCCAGCTGGGGGCGGGTCTGCCGGGGACGGGCCTGCCGGTGTGCCCCCGGAGCCGGCGCAGCCCGTCTTCACCCGGTACTGGCTGCACGGCAAGGGTCCCGCCCCGGCCGGGAACGTGCCGGTCGCGGTGCACCTGTCCCCGGGCCGGATCGCGCTCGGCCCGGGGACAGGCTCGCTCCGGCTCACGGTTGCCTGCGGCCCCGTCCCGGCCAGCGGCCAGGTGACCATCGACGTCCCGCCGGGGCTGGTGGCCGAGCCAGGTGGCGGCGGTGGCACGCCGCTTCGTTATGAACTCGGGGGGGGTGGCTACGCCTGCTGGGACCTGACGGTACGCGCGCGGCCGGCCGCTGCGCCCGGCCGCTATTACCTCGCCGCGCGGATCACCGACGACCTCGGCCAGAGCCTGGAGGACGCCGCGCTCGTCACCGTGGGCGAGCCGCCCGCTCCCCCGCTCGACCTGCCGCTGGCGGAGCTGCTGCCGCTGATCGAGGCCGACGAGCGGGCGGCCGCGGCCGAGCTGGAGCTGCGCCTGCGGCCCGCCGTCGCCCGCGTCGCCGCCGGCCGGACGGGCGAGCTCGCGGTCGAGGTGGCCAACCGGACGGCCGCCGCGATCCGGGGCGAGTGCCAGCTGATCTCGCCGCTGGGCACCTGGCCCGCGCTCGGCCCATGGACGCGCGGTTTCAGCGCCGCGCCCGGGGAGGCCGTGACGCTGTGCTACCCGGTGCGGCTGCCCGCCGCCGCCCGGCCGGGCTCACACTGGTGGGCGCTGGCCAAGGTGATGTACTTCGGCCGGA
>Ga0335081_10009896_pt1 | contig 15366 bp, 13 predicted proteins | sample Lox_Sample_35_FD_206713 | JGI IMG/M metagenome (GOLD analysis project Ga0335081, IMG submission 206713) | Soil microbial communities from Loxahatchee National Wildlife Refuge, Florida, United States - Lox_Sample_3.5 | ecosystem: Environmental > Terrestrial > Soil > Wetlands | place: USA...
GGTCTGCATGCCGCCACGGGAGAGCTCGGAACCGGCGGTGCCGGCCATGGCCTCGATCTCCGGCGTGATGCGCTCGACCCGCGGCAAGTGACGCGGCGAGGCGACGGTGCCCGGCGGCGCATCATAGAGGCCGTCGACGTCGGATAGCAGCACCAAGAGATCGGCGCTCACCATGGTGGCGACACGGGCGGCGAGCCGGTCGTTGTCACCGTAGCGGATTTCCGTCGTGGCGACCGTGTCGTTCTCGTTGATCACCGGCACCGCGCGCCATTCCAGGAGCTTGTCGATGGTGGAGCGCGCATTGAGATAGCGGCGGCGCTCCTCGGTGTCCCACAACGTCACCAGAACCTGGCCGGCGGTGATGCCGTGGCGCGACAGCGCCTCGGTCCACGTGCGCGCCAGTGCGATCTGGCCGACCGCGGCGGCGGCCTGGCTGTCTTCGAGCTTGAGCGCGCCGTCGGGCAATTTGAGCACGGCGCGGCCGAGCGCGATGGCGCCGGACGACACCACCAGCAGGTCGCGCCGGTCGCCATGCAGCGCCGCGAGATCGTCGCTCAGCGCGGCGAGCCAAGCCTCGTTGAGCTTGCCGGCGCCGGCATCGACCAGAAGCGATGAGCCGACTTTCACGACGATGCGGCGGAAGTCGGTCAGCCGAGGTGTCGTCATGGGGAGCTAATACGCGGATCGGGCGGCGGCCGCTATAGCTCGGCTTCGTGCTCGAGCTGCGCCTTGTTCTCCAGGCAGTAATAGCCGGACAGGCGGCTCACCAGCTTGCGGCGCTTCCAGTCGTTGAGGATGCGGCTGACGTTTTCGCGGGCGATACCGGCCATGGCGGCCAGGTCGCTCTGGCCGATCTTCTGGCGGATGACGATGCGGCCGGAGCCGACGTCCTGGCCGAAGTCCTGCGCCAGTTCGAGCAGCGTGCAGGCGACCCGGCCGCGCAGCGGCAGGAAGCTTCCGGCTGCGACCACCGCATCGGTTTCGCGCAATCGCGTCGCCAGCAGCGTCACCAGGGATTTGTAGACTTCGGGATGGCTCTTGGCGAAGTCCTCGAACGCGGCGCGGCTGAGAAAGCTCAAAGTCGCATTGCGGACCGCGACCACCGTCGCCGAGCGCGGCAGGCCGTCGATGATCGAGAGCTCGCCGACAATGGCGCCCTTGCCGAGGAAGGCGAGAATCCGCTCGCCGCCGGAGCGCGACAGCATGGTGACCTTGAGCAGGCCGTCTTCGACGCGGTAGCAGCCGTCGCCGGCATCGCCGGCCATGAACAATACCTCATCGGCGGCGAGGGTCTTTGGCGTCGCTGAGTTGAACAGATTGGCCGACAGATGCTCGGGCAACCCCGACAGCAGACTCGGACTGGTTCGGTTCGGCGGCATGTTGCGCAGGACCAGGGAATAAATAATCGGACGACGCCCGGTATTGTAGCGGAACCGCGCGATAGCGTTCGCACAAAATGAAAGCCCGCCCGGAGGGGTATCCGGGCGGGCTTGGGTTGACCCTCGGGGAAGGGTCATCGGGGTGTTGGGGGACCGATTTCACCCCTTGATGGGCGCCGTCTTGGGGGTGACAAGGCCTGCGCCCGAACTGGAGGTTAACTTACCTTAATCATTCCGGGCGGCGGCGAAGTGACTTGGATCACAAAATGCCGCTTTTTCACAAGCTATTGAATTATCGGAAGATTTTTGCGCCTATTGGGCCAGATTGCTGTTGTTGTTGCTGATATTGTTGAGCGACAAGCTGGTGGTGTTGGAACTCCCGTTGCTGGCGCGGCAGAGTGCCGACAGGATCACCACCGGGCCGTTGACGATGACGCGGATGTCGCCGCAGCTCTTCTGGAACGTGCTCGGGCCGGAGCCTTGCTTGAGGATGCCGTTCTCGTTGCTGATGCCCTGCAGGGTCAGCGAGGTGGCATTGGGCGTGCCGTCGGTCTTCAGGCACATGGCCTTGATCGTGGCGTTCGAGCCCGCATAGGCGAAATGGATTTCCGAGCAGGTGAACGGAAAGGTGCTCTCGGCGAAAGCTGGGCTGACGGTTGCCGCCAGAACGAAGCCGCAAAGCCGATGACGCCACATGTTTGTGCTCCTATGGATGATGGGCGATTCGACTATAGGTAGGAATCATATCGAACCGCACCTTGCAGTCCAAAGGATGACAAGCAATGGCTTGCCGCAACGGCTTCATGACGCACTCTGCTCGCGCACCTCGACGCCGGCGCGCTGCTCGAGCGGCTTGATGATTTCGGTGATGTCCTTGTCCGGGCCGAGCTCGTCGCAGGTCAGCTTGAGCAGCGCGGCCACGGCCTCGATGACGTTGATTGGCACGCCGATCGCCTTGGCTTCGGAGATGAAGAGATCGACGTCCTTCTTCATCAGGCCGGCGGTGAAGCCCTGATTGAAGGTGCGCGGCAGCACGACCTCGGGGAATTTCTGCTCGGTCGCGGTCGAGCGGCCGGAGCTGGCATTGATGACGTCCAGCATGACGCGCGGGTTGAGGCCGGCTTTGACGCCCATCACCATGGATTCCGCCGTCGCCGCCGTCGCCGCCGCCGACAGCACGTTGTTGCAGAGCTTCATGGTCTGGCCGGCGCCGGACTTCTCGCCGATGAAAAAAAACTTGCCGATCACCTCCAATGCCGGCTTGACCGCATCGACGTCGGCGCGCGGACCCGAGGCCATCACCGCGACGGTGCCCTTGGCGGCGCCACGCACGCCACCGGAAACCGGCGCGTCGATCTGCACGATGTTCTTTGCGGCAAGGAGCTTGAAGATGCGCTGCGCCATCACCGAGCCGGTGGTGGAGAGATCGACGAAGCGGCGTATGCGCTTGCCTTCGATTACACCATCGGGCCCGGTCGCCACCTTGAGCACGATGTCGGGCGTCGGCAGGCTCACCATCACGGTCTCGGCCGAGTCGGCGACTTCCTTCGGCGACCGCGCAGCGATGCCGCCGAGCGCCGCGATATTGCCGATCGCCTCTTGGCGAGTGTCGTAGACGTAGACCTTGTGGCCGGCCTCGACCAGCCGCCGCGCCATGTGCGCGCCCATATTGCCGAGACCGATGAAGCCGATGTCCATTTGAGTGTCTCCCTCGATTACTTTGCGTTGGCCGCGGCCGGTGTGAATTCCGCCCGGATTTTGTCGGTGTGCTGCCCGAGCGCGGGGACCGGGCCATAGCGTCGCGCGCTGCTGCGCCGCTCGGCCGGCGCCGGATAGGACACCGGCCCGCTCGGCGTGCCGATAGTGATCCTTCGCAAATGCGGATGCCGCGCCAGATCGGCCGGCGTGTTGACGCGGGCAAAGGCGATGTCGGCGGCGGCGAGTTTTTGTTCGAGCGCGTCGGCATCGAGCGCGCCGAACACGGCGGCGACCTTGCCGTCGGTCTCGACGCGGCGTTTGACGCGCTCGACATTGGTTGCGAAATTCGGATCGGCGGCGAGCGCGGGATCGTCCAAGACTTTGGCCGCCAGCACCCGCCATTCGCGGTCGCTCTGGATCGAGATCAGGATATCGACGCCGTCGCGGGACTTGAACGCGCCGTAGGGCGAGATCGACACGTGGGCAAGGCCGATGCGCGCCGGCGGCGCGCCGGCTTCCTGCTGCAACAGCGGCACCGTCATCCAGTCGGCCATGGCGTCGAACATCGAGATCGCCAGCTCGGCGCCTTCGCCGGTGCGGCCGCGCGCAATCAAGGCTTCGAGGATCGCCTGCTGGGCATACATGCCGGAGGCGATGTCGACCACGGAAACCCCGACCCGCGACGGTTCCGTCGTGCCAGTGATCGAAGCGAGGCCGGATTCGGCCTGGATCAGCATGTCGTAGGCCTTGCGCATGGCGAGCGGCCCGGAGTCGCCGTAGCCGGTGATCGAGCAGCAGATCAGCCGCGGATAGTCGCGGCGCAGCTTTGCGATCGGAAAGCCGAGTCGCTCCAGCGCGCCGGGCTTGAGGTTCTGCACGAACACGTCGGCGCGCGCGAGCATCGCGGCCAGCAGCGCCTTGTCGGCGGCCTGCGTGAGATCGAGCACCACCGATTCCTTGCCGCGGTTGAGCCAGACGAAATAGCTGCACTCGCCGTGGACCAGATCGTCGTAGCCGCGGGCGAAATCGCCCTCCGGCCGCTCAATCTTGATGACGCGGGCGCCGGCGTCCGCGAGGCGCGACGTACACATCGGCGCCGCCACCGCCTGTTCGAGCGAGACGACGAGGAGGCTGGAGAGGGGGAGGGTCATTGCAACGCTCTTGTTTCCCGGGCGCAGCGCAGCACGAAGTGGTGCGCTGCAGACCCGGGACCGACGCAAGCTCCGTACCTGCGAAGGTCCCGGATCAGCGGTGCACCGCTCCGCGCTGCACCGCATCCGGGACACGGGTTCATGTCAATACGACCTCGGCAGGCCGAGCACGTGCTCGGCGACGTAGGACAGGATCAGGTTGGTCGAGATCGGCGCTACGGTGTAGAGTCGCGTCTCGCGGAATTTGCGCTCGATGTCGAATTCTTCGGCAAAGCCGAAGCCGCCGTGGGTCTGCACGCACATATCGGCCGCCGCCCACGAGGCTTCGGCGGCGAGATGCTTCGCCATATTGGCCTCGGCGCCGCAATCCTTGCCGGCCTCGTAGAGGGCGGCGGCCTCGCGCACCATCAGCTCGGCGGCTCGCATGCCGATATAGGCCCGCGCGATCGGAAACTGCACGCCTTGGTTCTGGCCGATCGGCCGGCCGAACACGCTGCGCTCCCCCGCATAGGCAGTAGCTTTCTCGATGAACCACTTGGCATCGCCGATGCATTCGGCGGCGATCAGAATGCGCTCGGCGTTCATGCCCGAGAGGATGTAGCGAAAGCCTTCGCCTTCGACGCCGATCAGGTTCTCTGCCGGCACCCGCATGTTCTCGAAGAACACCTCGGTGGTGGCGTGATTCATCATGGTGCGGATCGGCCGGATGGTCAGGCCCTTGCCTTTTACCTCGCGCATGTCGACCAGAAAGACCGAGAGGCCGTCGGTGCGCTTCTTCGCCTGCTCGCGCGGCGTCGTGCGGGCCAAGAGCAGCATGAGGTCGGAATGCTCGGCGCGCGAAGTCCAGATTTTCTGGCCGTTGACGACGTAAGCGTCGTTGCCGTCGCGCACCGCGGTGGTGCGCAGACTTAAAGTATCGGTGCCCGAGCTCGGCTCGGTGACGCCGAAGGCCTGCAGCCGCAATTCGCCGCGGGCGATGCCGGACAGATATTTCGCCTTTTGCTCGGCGCTGCCATGCCGCAGCACCGTGCCCATCGTGTACATCTGCGCGTGGCAGGCGGCGCCGTTGCAGCCCGACGCCTGGATCTCTTCCATGATTGCGGCGGCCGCCGTCATGGTCAGCCCGCTGCCGCCGTACTCCTCGGGGATCAGCGCGGCGAGGAAGCCGGCCCTGGTCAGCGCGCCGACGAATTTTTCCGGGTAGGCGCGGTCGCGGTCGAGCGCCCGCCAATATTCGCCGGGAAAGTCGGCGCACAGCGCGCGCACCGCCTCGCGGATCGGGGCGAGGTCGGCGTTCTCCGTCACGGCTTCACCTCGGCGCGGCCGTTGTTGACAGCGACGACGTCGCGCTCGACCACATTGGAGCGGAAGCTCACCACCGAACCGTCGCGCCACATCTCGGTGCGCAGCGTCTCGCCGGGAAACACCGGCGCGGAGAAGCGGCAGGCGAACGCGGTGAGCTTGGCCGGATCGTAGCCGCAAAAAGTCTTTAAGACGGCGTGGCCGGCGATGCCGAAATTGCCGAGCCCATGAAAGATCGGCCGCGGATAGCCGGCGAGCTTGGCCACCGCCGGATCGGAATGCAGCGGATTGCGGTCGCCGCTCAGCCGATAGATCAGGGCCGCTTCCGGCCGGGTGCCGAGATCGCAGACCGCGTCCGGCGAGCGCGTGGGCAGCGGATGCGGCTCCGGCGACTGCCGTGGCGGCCCGCCGAAGCCGCCGTCGGCGCGGCAGAACGTGGTCTGCGTGACCGTTGCGATCAATTCGCCGGTCGCCTTGTCGGTCACCTTGCGCTCGCTGTAGACCAGCGCGCCCTTGCCGGCGCCCTTGTCGATGACTTCGACGACGCGCTGGCGGCCGATCACGGTGTTGTCGCCTTTGAGCGGCCGGTGCAGGGTGACCCCCTGCTCGCCGTTGACGATCTTGACCCAGTCGATGCCGGTATCGAGGTCCCGCGCCCAGAAGCCGACATAGCCGAGCACGGCCGCCATGGTCGGCAGCACTTTCAGATTTTTCTCATAGACGAACGGCAGCTCGTCCTCGTTCATCGGATCGTGGCCGAGCCCGATGCCGAGCGCGTACAGCATGCAGTCCTTGGCCGTGTAATGCTGCTCGGCCGGCGGGATGGCGAGCGCCATCAGCTTGTCGTAGACGATGGTCATGTGCCGCCGCCGCCTTACACCGGATCCCAGGAGAACACGTCGCCGGAGCGTTCCAGCGGCGTGAACGAGGCCGCGAATGCGCCCTTGAGCTGGGCGGCGATCTTGTCCGGCGTCCAGCCGTCGGAACGATGCAGGGTGCGGATCGGCCGATTCTGGTTGAACAGATAGATCTCGTTGTTGCGCACCCCGAGAATCTGGCCGCTGATGCCGTTCGCTTGATCGGAGCCGAGGTAAACGACGAGCGGCGCGATCTTCTCCGGCGTCATGTCGCGCAGCCGCGCCACGCGCTGCTTTTCCTCCTCGGTCTCGGTCGGGATCGAATCGATCATTCGCGTCCAGGCGAACGGAGAGACGCAGTTCGAGCGCACATTGAACCGCGCCATGTCGAGCGCGATGCCGCGCGACAACCCGGCGATGCCGAGCTTGGCCGCCATGTAATTGGCCTGGCCGAAATTGCCGACCAGGCCCGACGTCGAGGTCATGTGCACGAAGCTGCCGGAATTCTGCTCGCGAAAGTGCGTGGCGCAGGCCCGGCTCATGATGAAGCTGCCGTGCAGGTGCACCGAAATCACGTCCGACCAGTCCGACCAGCTCATGCGATGAAAAATGCGGTCGCGCAGGATGCCGGCATTGTTGACCAGGATGTCGACCTTGCCGAAGGCATCCAGCGCGAGCTTGACGATCTTGTCGCCGTTGGCCGGCTCGCTGATCGACATGGTCGAGGCGATCGCCTCGCCGCCGGCCGTCTTGATCTCCTCGACCACAGCTTGAGCCGGGCCGACGTCGGCACCGGCGCCTTCGAGGCTCGCGCCGATGTCGCAGACCACGACCTTGGCGCCTTCCTTGGCCATCAGCAGCGCAATGCCGCGGCCGATGCCGCGGCCCGCGCCGGTGACGATGGCGACTTTTCCGGCAACGATGTTCGGCATCGGTCTACGCCCCCCAGACTTCGCGAGCGATCTCGCCGATCATCCTCAGCTTCGCCCATTGCTCGTCCTCGGCCAGGATATTGCCTTCCTCGGTCGAGGCGAAGCCGCATTGCGGCGACAGGCAGAGCTGGTCGAGATCGGTGTACTTGGCGGCCTCCTCGATGCGGCGCTTGATCAAGTCCTTCGATTCCAGCGTGCCGGACTTGCTGGTGACGAGGCCGAGCACGGCGAGCCGGCCCTTCGGCAGCCGCCGCAGCGGTTCGAAGCCTCCGGCGCGGTCGGTGTCGTATTCCATGAAGTAGCCGTGCACCTTGATCTTATCGAACAAGACCTCCTGCTCGGCTTCGTAGCCGCCAGTGCCCATGAAGGTCGATTTGTAGTTGCCGCGGCACAGATGCATGGTCACGGTCATGTCCGGCGGGATGTCGGCAATCGCGGCATTGATGAGATCGCCGTAGAGCGGGCCGAGCGCGTCGGGATCGTCGCCGCGGTCCCTCATCTGCTGGCGATATTTCGGATCGCACAGCATGGCGATGAACACTTCGTCGAGCTGCAGGTAGCGACAGCCGGCATCGGCAAAGGCGCGCACGGCTTTTCGGTAGGCGGCGCCGAGATCGGCGAACATGGTGTCGAGATTGTGATAAACCGACTTGTCGATCGGCGTGCCGATCGGGCGGCCGTAGAGTGCCGACGGCGCCGGGATGGTGATCTTCGGCGTCCGCGTCGTGTTGGCTTTGACGAACTTGAAATGCTCGATCATCGGGTGGCCGGAGAAGCCGATCTTGCCGGTGACCTTGGTGCCTTCGTTGCGCGTCTGCGTGGCGGCAAAGGCGATGCCGGTCGCCATGGTGGTCTTCGCGATGCCGTCGAGGCCCCAGAGGAAATCGAGATGCCACCACGAGCGGCGAAACTCGCCGTCGGTGATCGATTGCAGCCCGACCGCTTCCTGCTTTTTGATGACGTCCTTGATCTCGCGATCCTCGACAGCCTTCAGCTCGCCGGCGCCGATCTCGCCTTTAGCGAAGCGCTCGCGCGCCTGCTTCAAAGCGGCGGGCCGCAACAGGCTGCCGACGTGGTCGGCGCGGAACGGCGGCTTTACGCGCTGCATACTCAACCCCACACCTCTTCGGCGACTTCGACGATCATCCGCAGCTTCGCCCATTGTTCGTCCTCGGCCAGCGTATTGCCCTCCTCCGTGGAGGCGAAGCCGCACTGCGGCGACAGACAAAGTTGATCGAGCGGGGCGAACTTCGCCGCCTCGTCGATGCGGCGCTTGATGGCGTCGCGGCTTTCCAATCGGCCTGATTTGCTGGTGACAAGGCCGAGCACCACGGTCTTGCCCTTGGGCACGAAGCGCAGCGGCTCGAAGCCGCCGGCGCGCGCGCTGTCGTATTCCATGAAATAGCCGTGCACGTTGATCTTGTTGAACAGGAGCTCGGCGACCGGCTCGTAACCGCCCGAGGCGACGAAGCTCGAGCGGAAATTGCCGCGGCACAGGTGCATGGTGATGGTCATGTCCGGCGGGATGTCGGCGATCGCGGCATTGATCATGTCGGCATAGATGCCGGGCAAGGTCGCCGGATCCTCGCCGCGGTCGGCGATGACCTTGCGCAGCGCCGGATCGCACAGATAGGCGAGATTGACCTCGTCGAGCTGTAAATAGCGGCAGCCGGCGGCCGCGAAGGCGTTCACCGCCTTGCGGTAAGTCTCGCCGAGGTCGCGATAGAAATCGCCCATCGATGGATAAAGCGATTCCGGCACGGCATCGCGGCCATAGCGGAAATGCAGCGACGACGGCGACGGGATGGTCAGCTTCGGCGTCTGCTTGGTGTGCGCCCTGAGGAACTCGAAATGCGCGATCATCGGATGCGGCTTGTAGCTGCCGAGCTTGCCGATGACGCGCAGGAGGATCGGTCGCGGCTGCGGGCCGGTGGCGGCGAACTTGATCTTGCGCTCGCCGACATAGGATTCGACGTTGTGGAGATTTTCCAGGAAGTCATAGTTCCACGAGATGCGGCGATACTCGCCGTCGGTGATCGATTTGAGCCCGATCGCCTCCTGCTTCGCGATCACCGCCGCGATCTCGCGGTCTTCGATCTCGCGTAGCGCCTCCGCCGAAATCTCGCCGCGCGCGCGTTTTTCCCGCGCCGCCTTCAGCGGCGCCGTGCGCAACAGGCTGCCGACATGATCGGCGCGAAACGGCGGTTTTGTTCGCTGCACGCTTTAGCCCCACACTTCGTCGGCAAGCTCGACGATCATGCGAAGCTTCGCCCATTGCTCGTCTTCGCTCAGCACATTGCCTTCCTCGGTCGAGGCGAAGCCGCATTGCGGCGACAGGCAGAGCTGGTCGAGCGCGACGTACTTGGTCGCTTCATCGATGCGGTGCTTGATGTCGTCTTTCTTCTCCAGGGTGCCGAACTTCGAGGTGACGAGGCCGAGCACGACCTGCTTGTTGCCCTTGGGGAAATACCGCAGCGGCTCGAAGCCGCCGGCGCGGTCGGTGTCGTATTCGAGGAAATAGCCGTCGAGGTTGGTATTGGCGAGCAGATGCTGGGCGACGAATTCGTAGCCGCCCGAGGCGATGAAGGTGGAACGGAAATTGCCGCGGCACGAATGCATGGTGACGGCCATGTCGGCCGGCTTGCCTTCGAGCGCCGCATTGGTCAGCCGCGCGTAGCGCTGCGGCAACGCGTCCGGATTGTCGCCGCGTTTGACCGATTGGGCGCGCTCGTTGGGATCGCAGATCATCGACCAAGCGGTGTCGTCGAGCTGCAGATAGCGGCAGCCGGCGTCGTAGAAGGCGCGGATCGCCTTGCGGTAGGCGGCGGCGAGATCGTCGAAGAACGCCTCGAGCTCGGGATAGACCTGCCGGTTGATCGCGGCGCGGCCTTGCCGGAAATGAAACGTCGACGGCGCCGGGATCGTCATCTTCGGCACCACGCGGGTGTGCGCCTTGAGGAACTTGAAGTGCTCCAGCATCGGATGGCCGGAAAAGCCGAGCCTGCCGTCGATCTTGATGCCCTCGGCCTTGGTCTGCACGCCGTGGAACTGGATGGCGTCGGTGGCGTAGAAGGTGACGCCGTCGAGGCCGCGGAAGAAGTCGAAGTGCCACCACGACCGGCGAAATTCGCCGTCGGTGGCGAGCTTGAGCCCGATTTCTTCCTGTTTTTTGATCGCCTTCTCGATCTCGCGGTCTTCAACCGCGCGCAGCGCCTCGGCGGTGATCTCGTTGCGCTCGCGCTTTAAGCGCGCCTCTTTCAGCGCCGGCGGTCGCAGCAGGCTGCCGACATGGTCAGCGCGAAATGGCGGCGTGGTACGTTGCATCGAGCTCCTCCCCATTGTTTTTGCTTATCGCCGGCGCGTTTTTCAGGCGCGCTAGTTGTCTTTCAGCACATAGCGGCCGTCGTCGTTGCGGCCGAGCCGCTTTGCGGCATAGAGCGCATCGAGCGCGCGCACGATCTCGCGGCCGTCCTTGCTGCAGAGCGCCGCCATCAATTCCAGGAAACTCGCCGGTCCGGCGGCCAGCGCCGCGGCGACCGAGGCGTGCCGCGGGCCTTTTGGCGCCGCCGGCGCGGTCGGCACGGAGAACTCCAGCGAATTCGCCTTGCCGAACGGAATGGTGCAGTCGAAGCCGAGCTTGGCGCCGGTGCGGGCGCCGCCCAATGAGGGATCCAGCGGCACCACGCGGAAGCCCGAGCCGGTGATCAGATCGCGATCGGCCTGGAAGCGCGTGGCGAAGGCCCAGTCGGTCTCGGCGTCGGAGAACACGTCGATGTCGGGATCGAACACGAAGACGTGCTTGGCCTCGGCATGGGAGCCGAACACCGCGGCGATGGCGTTCTTCGCATCGCCCGGCACGCGCTGGCGCAGCGAAACGCGCACATTGTACATGCCGCCGCTCGACGGCGTGGCGTAGACCGCAAGCGGCTCGCGCACGGAGGCCATCAGCGCCGCCCAGGCCGCCGATTCCGTCTTCACGGCCGAGAGCTGCGCGGTGTCGGTGCGGGCGAGCGCCCGGCCGCCGATGGTCAGCGTCTGGAACAGCGCGTCCTCGCGGTGGGTGATCGCGGTTATGTGCAGCACCGGATTGCGCTTCACCACGCCGTAATAGCCGACATATTCGCCGAACGGACCTTCCGGCTCGACGTGGCCGGCCGGATCGAGAAAGCCCTCGATGACATATTCGGCATCGGCCGGCACATAGATGTCATTGGTCACGCATTTGACCACCGGCGCCGGCTGGCCGCGCAACGCGCCGATGATGTCGAGCTCGTCGACGTTCGGCAGCGCCGTCATCGCCGCCAGAAAATCCGCCGGGTGCGAGCCGACCGCGTAGGCGACCGGCACCGGCTCTTTTTTCGCCGCAGCCTCGAGATAGATCGCGCGCATGTCGCTCGGCGCGATCAGGTCGACGCCGGCGGCGCGCGGCCCGCGCAGCATGATGCGGCGGCAGCCGACATTGGTGAAGCCGGTGCCGGAAAACAGCGCATAGTCGATGCCGGCGGAGATGTACGGCGCGCCGTCGGCGGCGTGCTGCAGGTGCACCGGCAGCTTGGTGAGGTCGGCCTCGTCGTCCTTGAGCACGACCTGCTGCACCGGCGCAGCTTGCGACGACACCTTGACCGGCGGGTGCAGCCGATTGAGCCGCGCCGTGAGCGTGCCGAGCAGTCCGCGCTCGTCGGTGTCGAGCGCGCGGGCAATCCGGCCGCGCGAGCCCATGACGTTGCCGACCAGCTCGGCCTTCTCAGGCCCCGCCGCCTTGAACAGCACGGCGCGCGGATTGCCGTCCAGCACGCCGCCCACGTCGATCAGGTCGATGGGCTTGTCGTAGACCTCGCAGTCGCCGGCCTCGACCAGCTTGTCGACGAAATTGCGCAGCCGGAAGCGCTCGGTATCGATCGTGGCCATGGGACATCCTCGCAGGGCTCGGGGCGATTTAGCAACGCCGCCGCGCCGGTGTAAATGCCGCTTGCTGATTGTCATCCCCGCGCAGGCGCGGACCCAGTAATCGCAGGTGCTTCTTGTTATAGACGGATAGCTGAGGTTACTGGATCATCCGCTTTCGCGGATGATGACGATGGGGAATGGCATCCATGCAACCCGTGCTCAGACTCTACGAAGACGTGCTGGCAAACGACGCCGAGGTCAGCCTGCCGGCGCTGCCGCGCATGATTTTCGTGGTGCACGGCTCGCTCGCGATCGCCGGGCAGATGCTGAACGACGGCGAGGCGTGGAGCGGCGAGGCTGCCGTGACGCTGAAGGCCGGTAGCGGCGGCGCCACGGTGTGGCGCTGGGAGCTTGCGTCCGGCGCGGGCGGCGGCCCAACGGTGGGGCCGGGCGTCGAGTCGCGCGAAAAGCTCTCCGCTGCGCTTGCGACCATACCGAAGGGTGCGCTCATTCTGCGCGGCGACAGCGTCGCCTTTCCGCCCGGCGGCTGTGCCTTCCTGCACCGTCACCAGGGCCCCGGCATCCGCTGCCTGCTCGACGGCGCCATCCGCATCGACACCCGCGGCCATTCGCATTCCTACGGCCCCGGCGGCGCCTGGTACGAAACCGGCCCGGACGGCGTATTCGCCCAGGCCGCCGACCGGCCGACCCGCTTCATCCGCGTCATGATCCTGCCGTTGGCTTACCTCGGCAAAAGCTCGGTCGAATATTTGAACGAAGAGGACAAGGCCAAGCCGAAGTCGCAAGCTTACAAGATTTTCGCCGACATGCCGCTCACGACGTCTGCGGGATGACAGGCTTAAGCGCGGACAAAACGGCGAGGAGGGTGTGTTGCCGCGATATTTGGGACTGCTTGGCGTTCTGACCATCATGTCGGGCGTGGGTTTGTCGGCAGTCATGGCGGCGGACAGCGCGCGCAAGGCCGACGGTTCCTGGACATTCGAGATCGACGAGCGGGATCATCCGGGGTTGAGCTTCTCGGACACAAACAACAAGACGGTTTTCCTGGTCGGCTGCGGCCACGCCTTCGCGATCCATGCGGTCTATCCGGGCGCGCCGAAAAAGGACGGCACAAAGGCCGCCATCGCCATCGCCAACAAGCACACGCAAATGACGTTCGCGGGTGAAATCGACAGCGGCTATGAGGACGACCCGCCCAACACCACGCATTTCCTGCAATGGGACCTCGGCTACAGGCGTCAGGATCCCAACCTTTATGAAAAGAAGTGGCACCGACTTGAAAACCGGCTTTTCGATCTTCTGGATTCCGGACAGCCGCTGACGATTTCGGCCGAAGGCAAAAGTTATGTGCTGCCGGCCGTCAATGCGCCGCAATGGCGGCAGCGCTTCCAGAAGATTTGCTGACTGCGCGCCCGGACGAGCGCGCTCACATCGGCTTGTAGCCGCGCTCCATGTCGACGTCGATCAGCAGCGGCGTGCCGTCCTTGAGCGCCTTGCCGATCAGGTCGGTGGCGTCCTTCACGGTCGCGGCGCGCTGGGCTTCGATGCCGAGCGAGCGGGCCAGCCCAACGAAATCGATCGCCGGATCGGTCAGCTCCATGCCGACGAACTTGTCGGCCTGCTCGGCGAGCCCGCGCAGCATGACGAGCCGCTGCTTGAGGATGCGATAGCTCAAGTTGTTGAAGATCACCCAGATGACCGGCAGCCGGTAATGCGCCGCGGTCCACAATCCCTGCACCGTGTACATGGCGCTGCCGTCGCCGACGAGCGCCACCACCGGCCGGTCGGGCAGCGCGATCTTGGCGCCGATCGCCGCCGGCAGGCCCCAGCCGATGCCGCCGCCGCGCAGACCGAAGTAGCTTTGCTCGTCGTCAGAGTCGATCATCGAGCGCACGCCCGGCGCCGACGACAAAATCTCCTCGATGACCACGGCGTCTTTCGGCAGCATGGCGCCGATCGCCTCGAGGAGCGCCAGCGGCTGCACCGGCGTCTTGGCGGCCATGGCGCGCGCCTTGGCGCGGAACGCCTCGCGGTCTTTCTTGATGGCCTCGGCCGCGGATTTCAGCCGCGCCGCCGCGGCGCTCTTGGCGCTGGCGGTCATGCGTGCGGCGACGCCCGCGGTGATGTCGGGCAAGGTCGCCTTCGGGTCGCCGAGGATCGCGACCTGCGCCGGATAGTTCTTGCCGATCTGCCACGGGTCGGTATCGAGATGGATGAGCGGCAGTCCCGTCGGCCACGGATTGATGTTCGAGGGCAGCGACCAGGTGAAGAGGTCGCCGCCGACCGAGAAGAGGAGATCGTGCTTCTCCAGCACCTCGCGCACGCCAGCCTGCGTGCGGGTCATCATGCCGCGATAGAGCGGATGCGAGGCGGGAAACGAGGCGGTGTTGGGGATGAACTCGACATAGACCGGCGCGCCGACAGCCTCGGCGAGCGCGACCAGCTCCTTGTGGGCGCGGCTCTGCGCCACCGTATCGCCGGCGATGATGACGGGCCGCTCGGCCTTGGCCAGAAGTTCGGCGGCGGCGGCGACGGCGTCGGCATCGCCGCGCACGCGCGGCGCCACGCGCGTCGGCTCCAGCAGGTCGATGTCGGCGTCGTTTTTCAAAATGTCGCCGGGCAGCGACAGGAATACCGGGCCGGTCGGCGGCGCCAGCGCCGTCTTCACGGCGCGGTGCACGTAGCGCGGCAGGTCTTCGGGCCGATGCACCTCGGCCGCCCATTTGACGAACGGCCGCGCCAAGGTCGGCAGGTCGGCGGTCAGCACCGGCTCGGTGACGAGGTAATCTGAATCCTGCTGGCCGGCGGTGACCAGCACCGGCGCGTTCGCCTTCATGGCGTCGTACAGCATGCCCATGGCATTGCCGAGCCCGGGCGCGACGTGGAGGTTGAGCACCGCGAGCTGTCCGGACGCCTGGGCATAGCCGTCGGCCATCGCCATCAGCGCAGCCTCCTGGAGGCCCAGGATGTAGCGGATGTCGTTCTCGACCGCGAAAGCATCCATCAGCGGCAATTCGGTGGTGCCGGGATTGCCGAACATCACCTTGACGCCTTCCTGCTTGAGCAAATCGAGGAAGGCGCGTTTTCCACTCATTACGGGCAAAATTTCCTCCCACGGTGTCGAACGGCTGAGAATGAT
>Ga0335081_10009897_pt1 | contig 15363 bp, 12 predicted proteins | sample Lox_Sample_35_FD_206713 | JGI IMG/M metagenome (GOLD analysis project Ga0335081, IMG submission 206713) | Soil microbial communities from Loxahatchee National Wildlife Refuge, Florida, United States - Lox_Sample_3.5 | ecosystem: Environmental > Terrestrial > Soil > Wetlands | place: USA...
GCCTTTACACCTTGCTCACGATACCGGTCTATTTCATCCTTAATGGTTCCGGCGGCGGAGTTCAGCGCCACAAGCACGATCTCGGCATCCTCGATCCGGTACGATTCGAACAGGTCGTATTTCCTGCCCGTAATTCTGGCGAATTCCTTGGAAACCTCTGTTACGATCTTCTTTGCATGGAGCATGGCTTCGTGCTGAGCTCGCTTGTGCTCCATGTAGTAGTCCGGTAGCACAAGAGCCCCGATGCTCTTCGGGTTGTCGATGTCGAGAAGCGGATCGATGGCGATATATTCTCCCACGAATTTTTTCACGTCTTCATCGGTCATAAATTGCATGCTCTCGATGGAGTGGCTGATGATGAATCCGTCCATATTGACCGCGATCGGTAGCCGCACGTCCTTGTGCTCCGCGATGCGGTAGGCCATGATCGTGTTGTCGTATGCTTCCTGGGCATTTTCCGAGAAGAGTTGGATCCAGCCGCAATCGCGCATGCCCATACCGTCTGAGTGATCGCCGTGGATATTAAGGGGGGCAGACAATGCCCTGTTTACGAGCGCCATCAAAATCGGCAGGCGATAACCAGACGCGATGTGGAGCATCTCCCACATGAGGGCCAGACCCTGTGCACTCGTAGCCGTTGCAACGCGACCGCCCGCTGCGGATGCACCGATGCAGGCGCTCATGGCGCTGTGTTCACTCTCCACAAGGATAGTCTCGGTGTCCACCTTGCCGTTCGAAACGAAGGTGGTAAACGACTCCATGATTCCTGTTGACGGCGTGATCGGATAGGCGGGCATCACGTCGGGGTTTAACTGGCGGAACGCTTCGGCAACAGCCTGGTTGCCGGTAACCGCCACGGTTTTTGTCGTCGTTACAGCCATGTTATTTGCCCTCCTCTTCCATGACAATGGCCTTATTGCCCTTCTTGCCCGGGCATTCCATCGCGCACACACCGCAGCCTTTGCAGTGATCATAGTCGAAGCCGGTCATCTTTTCGTCTTTTACCGTGACCGCGGAATCCGGGCAGTAGATCCAGCAGAACAGGCACTGAATGCAATTCTCTTCAACCCACTTCGGTTTAAACGAGCGCCATGAACCCGTTTTATATTCATTCGCATTGCCGGCCTTCAGAACCGTTCCGGCATGGGGCAACTCTTTCCAGTTCATCTGTTTCATCCCTGCTTTACCTCCTCGTATCCGCGCTTCACTGCGGCGAGATTTCCATCGATAATCTTCTGGGAGAACTTTTTCCCGAAGCTCCCTTTCACGTCATCGAGCAGCACGTCCAAGGCCACAATCCCCGTGGCCTTGTTTACCGCGCCAAGCATGGGAGCGTTCGGCATGGGACGGCCGATCTGCTCAATCGCGATTTTGGTTGCATCAATCGTGAAAACCTTCTGGGAAGGTTTCGCCTTCAGTTTTTCCCGGACATCTTTCGGGTCCTTACTGGTGTTGATGACGAAGATAGCATTGTCTATCGCACCTTCCGCAACGTTGATCGCGTCAAGGAGTGACGCATCCACCACCGCGACCACGCCCGGGTTCAGAACCGGGCAGTGCATCCTGAGCGTCTTTTCGCTGATGCGGTTGTATGCACGGAGCGGCGCGCCGGCGCGTTCTGGCCCGTATTCCGGGAACGCCTGCACTTGGCGGCCGCCGGAAAGACAGGCGTCGGCGAGCACCTTGGCCGCAGTGACTGTCCCCTGACCACCTCTTCCGTGCCACCTGATCTCAATCATATCTGCCATGGATTTATCCTCCTGCTCAACTTCGGATTGCGAATTCGCGATTTCGGATTAATTGTTCAAGCTACATTCCGCCATCCTCAATCGGCAATAAACTTACATTTCTCGCCGGCCTTCGAGCGCTCGTTGAACAGTGTTCTCATCGGCGTACTCGATATCACCGCCGACTGGAAGGCCATAGGCGATCCGGCTAACAGTGATCCCGAGGGGTTTGATCAATTTGGAAAGATAGAGCGCTGTTGTTTCGCCCTTGACCGTCGGGTTCGTTGCAATGATAACTTCTCTGACCAAACCTGTCTTCAGCCGGTTCATGAGGGCATCAATCTTAAGGTCTTCCGGGCCGATGCCGTCGAGCGGAGAGATAGCGCCAAGAAGTGCATGATAGCGTCCCCGGAAAATACCATTCTTTTCAAGAACGAGAATGTTGCTCGGCTCTTCAACAACGCAGATGCGGGCACCGTCGCGTTTTTCATCGCGGCATATGCCGCACATTTCGTCCTCGGTGATATTACTGCACACGGTGCAATACCGGGTGTTGTTTTTGAGATCCAGAATAGCCTGCGCTATGTCAGCGGCCTCGCTCTGCGGCATACCGAGTACGGCAAAGGAAAGCCGCTCGGCGCTCTTTCTACCGATGCCGGGCAGTCTCATAAAAGCTTCGACCATCCTGCCGAGTGCCTTACCCGAGACTTCAGTGGTTTGTGCACCAGCCTTCCCCTGTTTTCGTTCTTGCGGGGATGTCCGGGACGGTTGCTCCTTCACCGCTACCCTATCCTGTGCGCTACGCTCCATGCATCACCCTTTGCTAGAATAAACCGGGCGGGATCCCCATGCCTGAAGTAAGTTTGGACATTTCTTCCTTCATCAAGTCCTGAGATTTTCTGAGCGCCTCATTTACCGCAGCAGTGACTAAATCTTGAAGCATTTCAATGTCTTTCGGATCGACTACCGAAGCGTCTATCTTGATGGAAAGGACTTCCTGTCTGCCGTTGGCAACGACGGTCACCATTCCGCCGCCCGAAGAAGCCTCTACGGTCTTTCCCCCCGCTTCTTCCTGAAGTTTTTTAACCCGCTCCTGCATCTGCTGGGCCTGTTTCATGATGTTGCTGAGCATATTTTTTGACATAGGAAGTCCTGATTTAAAAGGTATTTGGAAAACCATTAAGGGATGATATATTAAAAGAAATTTTTCAGTTTTGCAACAAAAAATGAGGGGTTTATGAATGTATAAAAAAATTAAATGGCATACAACGGCTGTAGAAACTGTTAGTCAGACGAGTTGTCGTGTTCTATGACTTCTCCCTGAGGAAAAACACGAAGCACATCCTGGACAGCGGGGTCGTGTTCTTCGGGTTTGTTTTTTTTAGAACTTTTCGATTTGATATCACTCTTTGGCGTATCTTCCAGGGGCTTGACCTTCAACTGAACTTTTCTGCCCAGAACCTCTAGGGCCGCTTGCTCGATGATATCGAGATTCTCCCGCTTTTCCACCTGACTAACCTGAAAAACACCTTTCACACCAAGGACTAAAATCGTATCGGTGTCTTCAAGCAAGCTGCTGTGCTCTAAAAAAGAGGCAAGACCCGGCTTTTTTGATTTGAGCGACTTCATGATCACATCCCAAACATCATCCTGTTCGGCACGCCGTACTGCTAACGGAGAGGGAGGAACCGCTAAAGCGCGTACAGAGTTGACATAAGGCTGAGGCGTCTCACGCACCTTCTGGGACGAACGTGTCGACGCTCCCGAAGGATTCGGCAGCGGCTGCTTGCCCGATGCGAGCCGAGCCTCTAGTTCTTTCATGCGATCAAGCACTTCGGCAAGCGGCTGAAGCGGTACAAGACTACAGGCTTTAATGAGACCGACTTCAAGCGTAAATCGTTGCTGAGGCGACCAGCGCATATCGTCGAGCGTTTTTGAAAGACTGTCAAAGAGCATCAGGAGCTGGTTCGCTTCCGCCTTGTCAGCCTGCTGCTTGATGGCCTCGATATCGACGGTGGAAAGCTCTATGATCTGGCTCGACTCAGACGCGATTTTCACAATCATCAGATTTCGCAGGTGTTCCACCAGCCCGGAAAGAAACTGGCGCATATCCTGTCCCTGCTCCATAAGGGCATCAACCTGCTTAAGGAGATCGCCAGCATCCCTCGCCAGGAGACTCGCAGCGAACTGCAGTAGACGCTCTTGGGGTACGGTACCGAGAGTCGCCTGAAGATCACCGTCGTTAATCTCCATACCGCTGTACGAAACCGCCTGGTCCAGGAGGCTTTGGGAGTCCCGCATACTGCCTTCCGCCGCACGCGCGATCATCGCAAGGCCCCAGTCCGAAATTTTAATGCCCTCGGTATCGGCAATCGTGCGAAGCCTTCCGGTGATTTCGTGAAGCGATACGCGCTTGAACCCATAACGTTGGCAGCGGGAGTGAATCGTTGCGGGTATTTTTTGCGGTTCAGTTGTCGCGAAAATAAAAATGACGTGGGGCGGCGGTTCTTCGAGCGTCTTGAGCAAGGCGTTGAAGGCTTCGTTCGTGAGCATATGAACCTCGTCGATCACGTAGACCTTGTACTTGCCGCCGACAGGAGCGTATTTAACGGCCTCGCGCAGCTCGCGGATGTGCTCAATGCCCCTGTTCGATGCGCCGTCGATCTCAACGACATCCACCGAGGTGCCAGCCGCAGTCTCAAGGCAGGAATCACATTTACCGCACGGGGTCGGGGTTGGTCCCTGGCTACAGTTCAGCGCTTTGGCAAGGATACGGGCCGTGGTGGTCTTTCCCACGCCGCGCGGGCCTGAGAAAAGGAATGCATGAGCGAGTCTTCCCGACAGAATGGCGTTTTGGAGCGTTCTCGTTATGTGCCCTTGACCAACCACATCATCGAAAACCTGGGGCCTCCATTTTCTGGCCAGCACCTGGTAGCTCATAGCGCCCTCTCAACAACCTGGGAATGCTTATTAACCACTGATTAATGCCGTTTAAAATTGAAATCAGTGACAAAAAAGCATCCCCTGGCGGGTAATATCACTTTAAAGATTAGCTTGATGTTAACAGACGCAACCAATGTCCCATCAGTTTGTTCAGTTTTGTTGCGTTTTGATTCGGCTGTTAAAAAAAGGCTCATAAACCCGGGCGCCCCTGCGGCACACCCGGACCCCGCTTACCGCTGCTTCCTTCCGGACCTGACGGGGTTCACGGGGCCGTGGTTGCGCAGGACCCGGGCTCATGAGCGCTTATGAATAGTTCGCCGTGAGGGTTCAAAGTAAAATCATACTTCACCATTTTCAAGTCTTTATTTGAACGATGAACCCTGAACTATTATTTTAAACATGGCGGAGAGGGTGGGATTTGAACCCACGTTAGGTTTCCCTAAACACGCTTTCCAAGCGTGCGCCTTCAGCCGCTCGGCCACCTCTCCATGTTCAACATCTTGATCAATTGCGTGAATCGTTCAAACCGTTTAAATTATTATTGCATGGCGGAGAGGGGGGGATTTGAACCCCCGGTGGAGTTACCCCCACAACAGTTTTCGAGACTGCCGCCTTCAGCCGCTCGGCCACCTCTCCGATTTTCATAAATACTTATAGTTCTGGAGTAACATAAACGTGCCGAGCTTTCAAACCGTTACCCTATCACACCTTCGAAGCTTTCGATCCGTGAGACTTATTTCTGACTTTTTCAAAAAAGCGCTGAAGTACTTGGCGGCATTCAGCCTCCAGAATACCTGCCGTTATCCGGTAGGTATGGTTTAGTTTGCCGTCGCGCACTACATCGTATACCGATCCGAGTGCACCAGCTTTGGGATCGCGACAACCATACACCAGCCTTCCAACTCTCGCGAGCACCAAGACACCTGAGCACATCAGGCACGGCTCAAGAGTTACATACAGAGTCGCGTCCGATAGTCGCCACCTGCCGAGCCTGGCCGATGTCTCACGTACTGCAAGCAGTTCGGCATGGGCCGTGGGGTCCTGCCATGTCTCGCGCATATTGTGAGCCGAGGAAATGACCTTATCGCTGATGACAAGAACGGCGCCAACAGGCGTTTCTCCCAGAGATTCCGCCCTGTGAGCCTCTGCCAAGGCCAGGGTCATGAAATCCTCGTCTGTCCTCTGCCCCGACCCCATCTCCCTTTCCTGCGTTTGGAGAATAATTCTGTTCACGATAGTTGGTGCGCCCAAGAGGATTCGAACCTCTGGCCTACGGATTCGTAGTCCGTTGCTCTATCCAGCTGAGCTATGGGCGCAAACAAAGTGCACAGATGCGCAAAAAACGCATCTGTGCATAATCTAGTGACACTCCAAAAATGAAACTACCTGGAAACACCGCCCACAAGCGTGATACCGATCCTCTCATGCTGGAAGGGATGAATTGTGGGCTGCAACGAGAACAGCCAGTTGCTCCAAATCTCCTTTCCATTCTCGGCAACAACAATCTGCGCCGCGGGCATGTTCGGCTTGTCCGTAAGGGATGTAAACTCCTTGTCTGACATTTTGAAGTCCGGCAGGAAATTAAGTACCTTGACAACCATCTTGGTGCCGGGAATGGTAACCTCGGAACCAATCTTTACGGTATATTCCTTAGTCTTCTTGGTTGCTTTATCTTCAACTGCGAGTTTAACTGCCTTCCACTTCGCCTTTACTTCTGGCGAAACCACAACCTGCCGCTCAACCTTCGGCATGTTTGGCGCACCAGCTTGCGGCATACCAGCTTGCGGCATACCGGCCGGGGGCATTCCCCCTTCGACACTAGGGTGCCCTGATGGCAGCTCAGGCTTCTCCTCTTTTTTCTTACATGCACTAAATGAGAGAACCAGAACAAATACGGAAACAATAGCGATGGATCTTTTCAACATGGTAAATACCCTCCTTAAAAATGATAAAAAAATGTTATTGCGGTGTTCTGTTAGCTGATGCTTATAAGCCTTCTTAAAACTGGCGGAGAGGCCGGGATTCGAACCCGGGGTGGAGTTACCCCCACAACTGCTTAGCAGGCAGCTGCCTTCAGCCGCTCGGCCACCTCTCCCTGTTCATCATTTTGCTCAACCGCTTAAACTCTTCAGGCCGTTTAAACGTTTCCTCATTGTATGGCGGAGAGAGAGGGATTCGAACCCCCGGAGCTTTCGCTCAACGGTTTTCAAGACCGCCGCCTTAAACCGCTCGGCCATCTCTCCGTGCTTCGCAAGTCCATTGCGTTTGTAGAGTCTCAAGCGTCCGTAGAATCTCTTGGGTACTAATTCTTCGTCTCCATAAACTCTCAACTCCAAAGAACTCAACGAACGATTCTCTCAGCTTCGCCCATGTATGGCCTGAGTACTTCGGGTATGACCACGCTCCCGTCAGACTGCTGGTAGTTCTCCAGAATCGCGACGACGGTCCGGCCGACCGCAAGACCCGAACCGTTCAGCGTATGCACCAACTCGGTTTTCTTGCCGCCTTTGAGCTTATAACGGATGTTTCCGCGGCACGCCTGGAAGTCTTCGAAGTTCGAACATGACGAAATCTCTCGATACTTGTTCTGACTCGGTAGCCACACTTCGATATCATACGTCTTTGCCGCGGAAAAACCCAAATCCCCTGCGCAGAGTACGATTACCCGGTATGCAAGGCCAAGGCGTTTAAGGACCTCCTCTGCATGAGCTGTAAGCTTTTCAAGCTCGTCATAAGAAGTATCGGGCCGGACGAATTTAACCAGCTCTACCTTGTTGAACTGGTGCTGTCGGATAAGACCGCGCGTGTCTTTTCCATATGATCCAGCTTCGCGCCGGAAACAGGGTGTATACGCGGTATAGCGCACGGGAAGGCTTTCTTCCGACAGGGTCTCGTCCCGATGAATATTGGTCACCGGAACCTCCGCAGTGGGAATCAGGAAATATGTCCCGTTCTCTACTTTGAAAAGCTCCTCCTCGAACTTCGGCAACTGACCTGTCGCCGTCATGCTCGCTCGATTCACCATGAACGGAGGAAGCACTTCAAGGTAGCCATGTTCCCTCGTATGGAGATCGAGCATGAAGTTAATCAGTGCTCGTTCGAGTCTCGCGCCTGCGCCTTTGTAAAGAGCGAAACGGGCTCCCGTAATTTTGGCAGCCCGGTCAAAATCAATTATGTCGAGGTATTCTGCCAAGTCCCAATGCGGCTTCGGCTCGAACGAAAACGCGGGCGGCTCGCCGCCTTGCGGCGACCAGCGCCTGATTTCCACGTTATCATTTTCGTCTTTGCCGTCGGGAACCGAGGCATGCGGCAGGTTTGGGATCGTAAGCAGAATGTTCCGTTGGGAGTCTTCAACCTCACGGGTGCTGTTCTCGAGTGCGGCGATCGTATCACCGACCGAGCGCATCTCGGCGACTTTGTCCTCCGCCGGTTGTCCCACCTTTTTCAGCCGGCCGATCTCTTCAGACACGTCATTCCGTCTGCGGCGAAGGGCTTCGATCTCCTGCTGGGATGCGCGCCTCTTGAGGTCCAACGACAGAAATTCCGTCAAATCAAGGTGTGTGCCTCGCCGTGCCAGGCCCGCCTTGACTTCATCCGCATTCTCCCTGACAAACCGTAAATCAAGCATTTAGGTTATCATTCTCCTTATATATTGTCAATAACTTTTCTTGACAATCCTGTTCTCGAGTGCCTTGATCTTGACGTGGATGGCCTCAGGATTCGGGTACAAGGGTTCGATCTCTTTATAGAGCACGAGTGCATCATTCAGATTATCACCGAGCTCAAGGCACTCGGCAAGCGCGAATTTCGTCTTAATCACCAGTTCCCGGTCCGTGTTCTGTTCCAGGGCTTTCCGGTAATATTGCTCCGAAGCATTGAGATCGCCTTTGGAAAATGCTGCTGTACCGAGGCGAAAGTATGCAAGATGTGACTGCTGCCCGTTTGGAAATTCGGCCACCTGTTTTGTCCAGGTTTCCTCCGCCTCTTCAATCCTTCCTACCCTGAATTGGCATTCAGCGAGGCTGTAGAGACTCTTCTCCCGGACTTCGCGGTTTGTGTAGGCGGCGGCCGCCTTATATTCCTGTATCGCCCTATCGTAGTCGTTGTAACCCAGTTCATAGATCTGTGCAATGTACCACTGTGCGTGCGGCGCCCTGTCGCGGTGCGGATAGGTCTTGAGCAAAAGCCGCAGTGTCTGAAGCGCTTTATCGGTCTCTCCGAGATAGAGAAACTGAGTTACTCCAGCCCAGTATAGCGCCTCATCCGCCTTCGGGCTCGAGGGATGCTCTTTCACCAGCTCGAAGTATAACTTCACGGCGGTCTGGTAATCCCCCGCGTTCCAGCGCTTGGTAGCGGCTTCGTACTTGTTGCTCGCGGCCTTATCAAAAACATCACATCCTGTCAGGAGTATCCCGATCAGGATAACTAGAAGAACTTTTTTCATAACGCGCCGGGATCCTGGCCGGTCGGCGGCTCGGCTACGCTTTTCTCCCCCGCCGTATCCTTTTCATCTTCCCGCTCAACGACCTTGGCGAAACTGACGACCTTATCTCCCTCTTCGATGTCGAAGAGACGCACGCCCTGAGTATTCCGGCCCTGTACAGATATATCCCCGGCCCGGAGGCGCAACACTTTCCCGTTCGATGTGATGAGAATGATCTCGTCTTCCCCGGATACCTGGGCTAGACCAATGACCCGTCCGTTTTTCTCGGTGGTTTTGATGGTGATAATGCCTCTGCCACCCCGACCCTGGCTGCGGTAATCTTCAAGCGTGCTCCTCTTCCCGTAACCATTCTCAGTCACGGTGAGGATCGTCGAATCGTCGCGCACGATCTCCATTCCCTTAACCTCGTTGTTTTCATCCAGCCGGATGCCGATCACGCCCTTGCCCGTCCGCCCGATCTCGCGCACATCCTCCTCCGAAAAGCGGATCGATAGGCCGTCTCGCGTACCGAGGAACACATCTCGGTTGCCGTCCGTCACTTCGGCAGAGATAAGTTCATCGCCTTCATCAAGGGTGATTGCTCTGATGCCCGAGGGCCGCGGATGACTGTAGGATTCGAGGTCTGTTTTTTTGATGACACCCTGTTTGGTCGCCATGAGAACAAAGTGGTCTGGCGTGAATGTGCGCACTGGAAGCGCCGCTGTTACTCGCTCGTCCTGGCTGATCTGGATCAGATTGACGATGGCCTTTCCCTTTGCCTGTCTTCCCGCCTCGGGTATTTGGTGGACCTTGAGCCAGTAGACTCTGCCCTTGTTCGTGAAAAAAAGGATGTAGCTGTGCGCTGTAGCGGTAAAGAGCCGTTCTACAAAATCCTCTTCCTTCGTTTCCATGCCGATCTTACCCTTGCCGCCGCGTTTCTGCGCCCGATAGGTTGTGAGTGGATTACGCTTGATGTAGCCGGCATGAGAGATGGTTATCACCATCTCTTCGTCCTTGATCAGGTCCTCGATGTCGATTTCCGAGGTTTGCGCTACGATCTCAGTCCGTCGCGGGTCTCCGTACTCCGCCTTGATCGCCAGCAGCTCATCCCTGATGATTTTCATGACCAGTGCGTCCGAAGCGAGGATCTCGTTCAAACTCGCAATTTCCTTGAGCACTTCCTCATATTCGGCGATGATCTTATTACGCTCGAGGCCAGTAAGCCTCTGGAGCCGCATATCGAGGATGGCCTGGGCCTGTATTTCGGAAAGCTTGAACTCTCGCACCAAACCTGTTTTGGCCTCGTCGGGGTTTGCCGAGGCTTTGATGAGGGCTATGACCGCATCTAGGTTTTCGAGGGCGATCTTGAGGCCCAGAAGGATATGTGCGCGTTCCTCGGCTTTTTTCAGGTCGTATTTTGTCCTGCGTACAACCACTTCCCTGCGATGCTGGACGAAGTTCGACAGAAGTTTACGCAAGTTCAGGACTCTCGGCTGATTGTTCACCAGAGCAAGCATGATGACGCCGAATGTAGATTGCATGGCGGTATGCTTGTAAAGCTGGTTCAAAATAACCGTTGCAATCTCGCCTTTCTTCAAGTCGATCGCGATTCTCATCCCTTCACGGTCCGATTCATCTCGTATCTCAGCTATGCCGGTAATCTTCTTATCCTGCACCAGCTCGGCGATCCTTTCGAGCAGCCTCGCCTTGTTCACCTGGTAGGGAAGTTCCGTCACGATGATGCTCTCCCGATCTCCCTTGCCTTCTTCTATCGTTGCCAGAGCGCGCATCTGAACGATGCCACGACCGGTCAAATAGGCCTGCTTGATTCCTTCATACCCATGTATGAAACCAGCGGTGGGGAAGTCTGGTCCCTTGATCGCGGTCATGAGCTCCGGGATCGTGACCTCGGAATTGTCGATCATCATCACAAGCCCGTCGACGACTTCCGAAAGATTATGCGGTGGGATGTTTGTAGCCATACCCACGGCGATGCCCGCAGAACCGTTGATCAGGAGATTCGGCACGCGCGTGGGAAGCACCGAGGGCTCCGTCGTAGTGTCATCGAAATTCGGTACGAAGTCTACCGTCTCCTTGTCGATATCGGCAAGAAGCTCTTCGGCAAGTTTCGTGAGTCGCGCCTCAGTATAGCGGTAGGCCGCAGCCGGATCGCCGTCCACGGACCCGAAGTTCCCCTGGCCGTCCACCAAGGGATAGCGCATATTGAAGTCCTGAGCCATCCTCACCATGGTATCATAGACCGCGCTGTCGCCGTGGGGGTGATATTTCTTCAACACTTCGCCCACAACGCCGGCACTCTTGGAGTACTTTTTGTTATGCAGGAGTCCCTCACGGAACATGGCATAGAGAATGCGCCGGTGCACAGGCTTAAGCCCGTCGCGTACGTCGGGCAGTGCCCGACCCACGATCACACTCATGGAGTAATCGAGGTAGGAGGTCTTCATCTCCTGCTCTATGTTGATCTGTGATTTTATTTCAAGAGGTTCCATAAATATTAACTCTCGCCGAGGACCTCGGCATCAGCATGGTCTTTCTTTTTGCCCAAGTACGAGCTTGTTTCGAATGAACTCGTCCTACCCAAGATAGAAGACGGGACCGGCATCAAACGTCCCCGAAACGCGGCCTGAGTTTACCTCTGTATTCCTATAAACGACATAACGATATGGATCTGGGCACACCGAGTTGAAAGACCCTGCCCGGGATCGTGAAATCGTCAACCATCTATCCCGAAAGGCCGGGCTCCTTAGCGCGTGAATATATGAGCACCGTTCTCCTGGTTCGGCTTACGAGAATGTCCAAGCGCCGGTATCTCGCGGCGCTCCACGAAAGGCAAGAGCAGCCACCCCGACTATTAGGTGACGCATCACATTTGCGTTGAAAAACGCGAGGTTCTTTGTAATCACTTTTCACTTCCTGCGTGTTCTCTCTTCAAACGTTCAGCGGTAGCGATGCGTTTTTCAAGCGTTTTGGACAACCCAAAAAACTTCTCTCAGATTTAGAAACCTCTTGCAATGGCCCCCTTTGAATAACCCATTCGATCATGCATTCTCATACCGCAGGAGATCTGAGCTATCAAAGAATAAAGTCTACTGCTATTCATGTTCCGCGATGCTAGACGTCAAGGTTCTTGACTTCCAGCGCATGGCGTTGAATGAACGCCCTGCGCGGTTCTACAGCGTCTCCCATGAGAATAGTGAAGATTTCATCGGCTTTGATCGAGTCTTCGATGGTTACCTGCAGGAATGTCCGCTTTTCCGGGTCCATTGTGGTCTGCCAAAGCTGCTCGGGGTTCATCTCTCCGAGACCCTTGTAGCGCTGGATGGCGAGGCCTTTCTTGCCGAGCTCAAGCACATAGTGCACGAGTTTACCGATATGGGTAAAAGTTTTTTCTTCACCCTTTTCCCGAATGAGGTATGCAGGGCCATCGAGTCCGAGCATGGCGGGCGACAGGCTCTGGAGTTCGCGGAATTCCGGGGTCGTTACGAAATTTTCATCGATTACGATACTCGAAGATATCGCGTCCCACTTGGTGTCAAATTTGAGTTTAAATGCCTCGTGCTCTTCATCTCTTTCGATGGCTTTGTCAATTGTTGTTTTGGGATGGTATTCCTTCAGGTACTTCTCGATTGATGCGGCTATGGACTTGAGCTTTTCCTCGTCCTTCAGTGCGGCCTTGCTGAAGGTCTTGTCAAGCAGCAGTGCGCGGAGCGCAACAGTGTCGAGACGCTTCCTCTTGAACTTGTCCAGCGTCCTCTCGAACTGGACGAGCTTTTTGAGTATCGAGGTAAGCCGCTCGCCGGCCAGATAGGCCCCCAGCTCCGATGAGTAAAGCTCCATATCCTCCGCGGCGAGATCGAGAAGGAAATCCTCCATACGGGATTCATCCTTGATGTATCGCTCGGTTTTCCCCCGTTTGACTTTAAAAAGCGGCGGCTGGGCGATATAAAGATAACCCCGCTCGATGACCTGGAGCATCTGCCGGTAAAAAAACGTCAGCAGCAGCGTGCGGATATGCGCGCCGTCAACATCGGCATCAGTCATGATTACGATTTTATGATAGCGCAGCTTGGCGATGTCGAACTCCTCGGCCCCGATGCCCGCGCCGAGAGCGGTGATGAGCACCTTGATCTCATCGCTCGAGAGCATCTTGTCGAAGCGCGCCTTTTCCACATTCAGAATCTTGCCTTTGAGCGGGAGAATCGCCTGGTTCTTTCGATCCCTTCCCTGCTTGGCAGAACCGCCTGCCGAGTCTCCCTCCACAATGAAAATCTCGGAAAGCGCCGGGTCCTTCTCTTGGCAGTCCGCAAGCTTCCCGGGCAACGACGTCGAGTCCAAAACACCTTTTCTTCGGGTCAGCTCGCGCGCTTTCCTTGCGGCTTCTCGCGCGCGCGCAGCGTTCAAGCCCTTCTCGGCGACCTTCCGTGCGACAAGCGGATTTTCCTCTAGATAGGAGCCGAGGGACTCGTTCACCATGGCTTCGACAATGCCCTTGACCTCGCTGTTGCCGAGCTTGGTCTTGGTCTGCCCCTCGAACTGGGGATTCGCCAGCCGCACGCTCACGACCGCCGTCAGACCTTCGCGAACGTCCTCGCCCGAGAGTGCCTCGGTGCCATTCTTAAGAAGACCGCTCGAGACGGCGTAGCCATTTACCGTGCGGGTGAGCGCCGCTTTGAACCCGGCGAGGTGCGTGCCGCCCTCCTGGGTATTGATATTGTTCGCGAAGGCAAAGACCTGTTCTACATAGCTGTCGTTGTACTGGAAGGCGATCTCAACAAAGACCCCCTCGCGATCCTTGGCGAGATAAATGGGCGTTGGATGAAGGGGCGTCTTGTTCTTGTTCAAATACTCGATGAACGAGACGATGCCGCCTTCGTAGAAAAAGGTCTGCTTCTTGCCGGAGCGCTCATCCTGAATCGTAATTCTGAGACCTCGGTTCAGGAACGCAAGCTCCCGGAGTCGCTGTGAGAGGATGTCGAAGCTGTATTCGCGGTCCTCGAAGATCTGAAAGTCCGGCTTAAAGGTGATTTTAGTGCCTGTCGTCGCGGTCGTGCCGGTCACGGCAAGCGGGGCCTGCGGGTCCCCCCGCTCGTAACGCTGCTGGAACACCTTGCCGTTCTGTTTGATCTCGAGATCCAGCCACTCTGAAAGCGCGTTCACCACCGACACGCCGACTCCGTGGAGACCGCCGGAGACCTTATACACATCACTGTCGAATTTGCCGCCGGCATGGAGCACGGTCAGGGCCACCTCGGCGGCAGAACGCTTCTGCGTACTGTGCATTTCCGTGGGAATGCCGCGGCCGTCGTCAATCACCGTAATGCTGTTGTCGATATGAATGATGACGTCGATGTTCTTGCAGAAACCGGCCATGGCCTCATCCACGCTGTTATCGACAATCTCATAGACAAGATGATGCAGCCCTACGCTGCCGGTGCTGCCAATGTACATGGCAGGCCGCTTGCGAACCGCCTCAAGGCCTTCAAGCACTTTTATGCTATCTGCTGTATATTCCATCCGCTCCTCGCAAAAAGAGGGATTTTGCCGCTGCGTGCGGAAATCCCTCGCTGCAAGTGTACAGGATCTACACGAAAAGTCCTACATTTGAATGCATGTGTCCGATTGCAATCAAGTCCCTGTTCGCCATGCGTCGGAGGCTAGACTCTCATCGGCATGACCACGCACTTGTAATGCTCGTCGCCATCCTCGGTTATGAGGCAGGGGCTCAGGGGGTCATTGAGCTCAATCGCGATATTCTCCCGATTCATCGACATGAGCACATCCATGAGGTAGCGAGAATTGAAGCCGATGGAGATAGCTTCCCCCGAGTAATCCACAGCCAGCTCTTCACTCGCCTCCCCGATTTCCGGGTTGTTCGTCGAGAGGATGATGCGTTCCTTCTCTAGCTGCAGCTTGACGGCATTTGTTTTTTCCTTTGACAGGATCGAAACCCTCTTGACTGCATGGGTCATCACTTCCTTAGAGACCGTCACCTTCTTCGAACTCTTCGCGGGCACTACCTGAAGATAATTGGGATAGTTGCCGTCGATGAGCTTCGATACCATTACGAGTCCATCGCGTTTAAAGAGAGCGTGATTTTTGCTGAACCCGAGCCTGAGCTCGGTTTTGGGGGCATCCTCCTCAAGCAGACGCCGGAGTTCCATCATGGCTTTCTTGGGGATAATGATACTTTCCTCCTTGTGCTTGGCGTCAACGACGCGATCAATCATGGAAAGCCGGTGACCATCAGTG
>Ga0335081_10009898_pt1 | contig 15363 bp, 9 predicted proteins | sample Lox_Sample_35_FD_206713 | JGI IMG/M metagenome (GOLD analysis project Ga0335081, IMG submission 206713) | Soil microbial communities from Loxahatchee National Wildlife Refuge, Florida, United States - Lox_Sample_3.5 | ecosystem: Environmental > Terrestrial > Soil > Wetlands | place: USA: Florida...
GAGCCGGATGGGCCGGATGATCGCGGCCGGGCCGGGTGCTCGGCCTACGGGAGCGCGGGCGTGAGCATGCCGCGGACGCTCAACGACGTGCCGCGCCGCCTGACCGGCTGGGCCAGAGACCGGTCCCTGGCCCCGGCGTCGGTGACCGGGATCTCGGTCGCCCTCGCGCTGTGCGCGGCGGCCTGGTTCAGCGCCGGCACCCGGCCGGACAACGTCGCCGGTGCGCTGGCGCTGACCGCCAGCTACCTGGCCGCGCGCGGCGCGCGCCGGCTCGCGAGGCCGGACGCGGACGGCTCGGCCCGGGCCCGGGCCGAACTCGGCGGCGCCTTCGGTGAGCTCGCGGTCTACGCCGGACTCGCGGTGGGCGGGTATGAGGCGCACTGGGACGGCACCTGGCAGCTGGCCACCGCGGTCCTGATCGTGCAGGCGGTGCGCGGGACCGTGGTCGCGTGCACCGGCCAGTCCGGTGCCGGCCCGGACGCCCGGAGCCTGGCCGGCCGGGCGCTGCAGGGGTTCCTGTCCTGCCCGCCCGGCGGGCGGATCGCGCTGATCGCGCTGGCCGCGCCGGTCTGGGGTCCCCGCGCGACGCTGATGGTCCTGCTCGAGTGGGGGATCGTGGCCACCGGCTACGCGGTCACCGGCCACGGGCCCTACCGCGCGGTCGCCGTGGCGGATGGCCAGGAGCCCGCCCAGGTGGCGGCCGCGGCGGCGGGCCCTGCGCTCCCGGCGGGGCCTGCGCTCGCCGCGGGACCTGCGCTCGCCGCGGGACCTGCGCTCGCGGTGGAATCGGCGGTCCCGGTGGAGTCCGCCGCGTCCGGGGAATCTGCGGCCTGGGTCGAGTCGGCCGCGTGGGTCGAGCCCGCGGCGCGGGCCGAGCCAGCGGCGGCGTGGGCCGAGCCCGCCGTCCGTGCCGAACCGGCCGTCCGTGCCGAGTCGGCCGTCCGTGCCGAGTCGGCCGTCCGTGCCGAGCCGCCCGTCCGTGCCGAACCGGCCGTCCGTGCCGAGCCCGCCGCCCGGGCTGAGGCCGCGAGCCGGGCCGAGCCACCGAACCAGCCGCTCATCCTGGCCGATGCGGGCGAGCCGACGATGACGCTCGAGCTGCTGATCCCCGCCGATGTGGCCGGGGCCGGGGAGCCGGCCAGCAAGACCGTGCTCGACCCGAGGGCGCTGGCGACCATGGTCGCGTGCCGCGATGACGGATTGGCCGCGGTCTGGCTCGGGCAGCTGGTCCGGGGCCAGTTTGTGCCGCTGCCGCCCGCGGTGGCCGGGCTGGCCGCCACTTCGCTCCTGGCCTGGCTCGGCATGCGGAACCTGCCCGGGATCCTGCTGCTCACCCCGCTAGTCGTGATGCTGCTAGCCGCGTTCGGCTCCACCCACCCGCACGCCGGGCGGCTGGACTGGCTGACGCCGGCGGTGCTGCTCGCCGGGCAGCTGGTGTACATCGCGGCACTCGGCTTCGCGTTCCGGGTGCCCGCCCCGCTCACATTCGGGCTGTGCGCGCTCATCGCGCTGCGTTACGTCGAGCTGGCCACCCGCGCCGGGCAGCGGGCCGGGCCCGATACCCGGCTGGGCTGGGAGGGGCGCATGCTGATCCTCGGCATCGGCGCCATGGCCGGAGTCGCCACGGTCGGTTACGCGGCGCTGGCCGCGTATCTCGTGGTGGTCATCGCCGGGCGGGTCGCGTCGAGCTACCTGCTGCCCGCGGCCGAGGCCGCCCGGTGATCGGCCTCGTCCTCGCGGCCGGCGCCAGCCGCAGGCTCCGGCCGGACACCAATGAGCTGCCGAAGGCGCTGCTGCCGGTGGCGGGCGAGACCACGATCCTGGACATCGCGCTGCGCAACCTGGCCGCGGTGGACATACGAGAGGTGGTGATCGTGGTCGGGCACGCCGCGGGCGCGATCGCCGACCGGGCCGCCGGCCTGGAGCGGGCGCACGGGGTCACGCTGGAACTCGTCCACAACAGCCGGGCCCTCGAGTGGAACAACGCGTACTCGCTCTGGCTGGCCCGCGAGTACCTCGGCCGCGGGGCGCTCCTGGTCAACGGCGACACCGTGCACCCGGTCGCGGTGGAGAAGACGCTGCTGGCGGCCAGGGTCTCGGGCGGGTCCGGGCGGCGGGTCATCATCGCCGTCGACAACGTCAAGGCGCTGGCCGATGAGGAGATGAAGGTTGTGCTCGACGCCCGGGGGCTGCTGACCAGGATCACCAAGCAGATGGATCCGGCGCTGGCCTACGGGGAGTACATCGGCGCCACGCTGATCGAGCCACAGGCGGCGGTACCGCTGTCGGACGCGCTCGAGACCACCTGGCGCCGGGACCCTGGGCTGTACTACGAGGACGGGTACCAGGAACTCGCCGACCGGGGCGGCGAGATTACGGCCGCGCCGATCGGCGCCGTGGACTGGGTCGAGGTCGACGACCACCACGACCTGCGCCGGGCCCGGGAGATTGCCGGTCACTGTTAGTAAATCGTTCGTCACTGCTAGTCTCGCGAACATGCCGCTGCTGGCCCGTATGCTCGCCGCGCCGCTGATCGTCGACGTGCGGCCCGGAGCCGTGGGTGGCCTGGGCGCGCTGCTCGCCGACCGGCGCATCGCCACCGAGGGCCGGGTGGCGGTGGCGGTGGGCCCCGGCCAGGGAGACGGCATCGTCGCCGAGCTCGAGATCGACGCCGCCGAGGTGTTCCGGGTCACCGACGGCAGCCACGACGGTGCCGTGACGCTGGGCAAGCGGCTGCGGGCCGGCGCCTACGAGGCCGTGGCCGGGATCGGCGGCGGCCGGACCATCGACGTGACCAAGTTCGCCGCCCAGATGGCCGGGATCCCGATGGTGGCCGTGGCGACCAACCTGGCGCACGATGGCATCGCCTCGCCGGTCAGCTCGCTGGAGCACGAATCAGGCAAGGGCTCCTACGGGGTCGCGCCGCCCGTCGCGGTCGTGGTGGACCTGGACCGGGTACGCCGCGCGCCGCACCCGCTGGTCGCGAGCGGGGTCGGCGACGTGGTGAGCGACCTGTCGGCGGTCGCGGACTGGGAGCTCGCGGCGGCCGACACCGGTGAGCGGGTGGACGGGCTCGCGGTCAGCATGGCCAGGACGGCCGCGCAGGCCGTGCTGAACCAGCCGGGCGACGTCGGCGACGAGGAATTCCTCGCGGTGCTGGCCGAGGCGCTGGTGCTGTCCGGGATGGCGATGGCCGTCGCCGGGTCGAGCCGCCCGTGCAGTGGCGGCGATCACGAGATCATGCACGCGATCGACCAGCTGTACCCGGGCACCGCCAGCCACGGCGAGCTGGCCGGCGTGGGCGCGCTGTTCTGTGCCCACCTGCGCGGGTCCTCGGGTCAGGCGGAGCAGATCGCCGCCTGCCTGGCCAGGCACCGGCTGCCGCGCACACCCGACGACCTGGGGCTGTCGCTCGCGGATTTCGCCAAGGCCGTGTCGAGCGCGCCGGCCACCCGGCCGGGCCGGTACACGATCCTGGAGCGCCTCAGCCTGTCGGAGGCGGAGACGGCTGAGCGAGTGGAGGAATATGCCCGGGCCTACGCTGGCTGAGCTGAGGGCGCAGGGCCAGCCGCCGTCGGTGATCGGCCGGCTGAACGACGAGCACTGGGCCGGCCGCCTCTACATGCGCAGGCTCTCCCCGCGGGCGACCTGGCTGTTCGCCCGGCTGGGCTGGTCACCCAACGCGGTCACCTGGGCGTTCATCGTTTGCGGGGTGACGGCCGGGGTGGTGGTCGCGTTCGGCGGCGTGCTGACGGCGGCCGCGGCCGCGATCTTGATCCAGGCTTACCTGCTGTTCGACTGCGCGGACGGCGAGCTGGCGCGCTGGAGCAAGCGGACCTCGGCCGCCGGCATCTACCTGGACGGCGTCGGGCACTACCTGGGCGAGGCGGCGTTGCTGGCCGGGCTGGGCATCCGGGCCCAGGGCCACCTCACGCTCTCCGGCGCTTATGTGAGCGCCGGGCTGGCCGCCGCGCTGCTCGCGGCGATCGTCAAGGCCGAGACCGACAACGTGACGGTCGCCCGGGCCAAGGCCGGCCTGCCGGGCGGGACCGCGGACGAGGCGCTGGCGCCGCGCTCGACGGGGCTGGCGCTGGCCCGGCGGCTGGCCAGCGTGCTGCGGCTGCACCGGATCACCCACGCGGTCGAGCTGTCGGTACTGATCCTGGCGGCCGCGGTCGCGGACGCCGCTCGCGGCGGGCTCACGGCGACCCGGGTGCTGGTCGTCGCGTGCCTCGTGGTGGCGGCGGTGATGGTCGTGGCGCATCTCGCCGCGATCCTGGCCTCGCGACGGCTGCGGTGAAGGTGAAGCGGTGAAGCTCTCCTGCGTGATCCTGACCATGGGCGACCGCCCGGCCGAGCTGGGCCGGGCCGTGGCCAGCGCGGTGGCCATGGGACGCGAGTCGCACGGCGACGGCGTGGAGGTGGTGGTGGTCGGCAACGGCGCCGACGTACCTGCGCTGCCTCCGGAAGTGATCACGATCAGGCTGCCGGAGAACACGGGCGTGGCCGCGGGGCGCAACGCGGGCGTCGACGCGTGCGGCGGCGATGTCGTGCTGTTCCTCGATGATGACGGCTGGTACCCGGACCCGGGCCTGGGCGGGCACGTGGCGGACCGGTTCGCGGGCGACCCGGGCCTGGCCGTGCTCTCGTTCCGGGTGGTCGATCCCGCGGGCGGACCCGGGGCCCGGTGGTACGTGCCGCGGCTGCGGGCTGGTGACCCGGCCCGGTCCTCGCCGGTGACCACGTTCACCGGCGGGGCCTGCGCGATCAGGCGCTCGGCCTACCAGCAGGCCGGGGGGCTGCCCGCGCCGTTCTTCTACGCTCACGAGGAGACCGACCTGGCCTGGCGGCTGCTCGGGCTCGGCTACCGGCTGGAGTACGACGCCGCGGCCCGCATGTGCCACCCGGCGGTGCCGAACGCGAGGCACGCGGCCTGGTTCCGGCTGGACGGGCGGAACCGGGTGCTGCTCGCACGCCGGAACCTGCCCTGGCTCCTGGCCGGCGTGTACCTGGCGGACTGGCTAGCCCTGACCGTGCTGCGGGAGCGTTCCGCGGCCGCGCTGCGGGCCTGGCTGTCCGGGTTCGCCGAGGGCTGGCGGATGGACCCGGGCGGCAGGCTCCCGATGTCGGGCGGCACCGCATGGCGGATGACCCGGGCCGGCCGTCCTCCGGTGATCTGAGCACTCGGCTCCGCGTCCAGCCGCCACCGCCATCGGGCCGGACCCGGGAAACTGACGCTGGGCTGGCCCCCAGCGCGCGCTAAGCTTGCCAGGGTTGGAGGATTGTCTGCGAATATGCTCTCGCTGAAGGCGGCGCCACCGCGCAGCGCGCCGGTTCGCCGGGCCGCGTGGCTGTCGCCTGTCAGCATCCCCCGCTACTGGGCGGCAGCGGCGTTCGTGCTCTGTGCCTGTTTCGCGGCCGGGGTGGCCCTGTTCAGCACGAACGACCTGCACCGGCTCTGGGGGCTGATCGCCGGCTGCGCCTACGTGGCGGCGGCGATGGCGGTCCTGGTCTGGCGGTCCCGGGGCATCGACCTGGCGCTGCTGCTCAGCGTCTGCGGAGCGCTGATCACGCCGATGTTCTGGAACGCCGCCACCGGGCAGCGGCAGCCCGAGGTGGCGGTGATCGCCCGGTCGGCCAAGCAACTGGTGAACGACCATTCGCCGTACCAGAGCGTCGCCTCGCTCGCCACGGTTCATGATCCGAATGCCTATAATCCGTATTTGCCGGTTATGGCGCTCTTCGGGGTCCCGCGAGCCCTGTTCGGCTCGCACGTGATCACTGACCCCCGGGTCTGGTTCGGGGTCGCGTTCCTGGTCATCTTCTGGCTCGCGCTCAGGGCGGCCGGGGCCCGGAACTGCGCTCGCTGGACGGTGTTCATCGCGGCGTCGCCGGTCATCGCGTTCGAGCTCGCCGTCGGCGGCACCGATGTGCCCATCCTGGCCCTGATGTGCCTGGGCTTCGCGCTGCTGTGGCGGCGGCCCCGGTTCGTCCTGTCCGGGATCGCGCTCGGCCTGGCGTCGGCAGCGAAGGCCACGGCCTGGCCGGCCGTGATCGTCGCGGCCGTGCTGATCGGCACGCGGGACGGCCGTCGGCCGGTGCTGATCTTCCTGGGCTCGGCGGTGGTCTCGTGCGCGGCGATTGTCGCGCCGGTCGCCGCGCTCTGGCCGGGCGCCCTGGTCGACAACACGATCCTCTTCCCGCTCGGCCTGGCGGACGTCAAGTCGGCGGCGGCCAGCCCCCTGCCGGGCCACGCGCTCGCCGATACCGGGCATATCGGGCATCTGATCGCTGTGGGGCTCCTGGTGCTGGCCGGGGCCGCGATAGCGATCTCGCTGGTGGTCCGGCCGCCGGCGACGGTTCCGGCCGCGGTCTGGCGCCTCAGCATCGGCCTGGCGCTGATGTTCACGCTCGCGCCGGCCACCCGGTTCGGCTACTTCATCTACCCCGCGTCCCTGCTGCTATGGTTGGGGGTCGCGCAACTGGGGCAGCGCCAGGCCGCGCAACTGGGGCAGGGCCAGACCGGGGCCGGGCAACCCGGCCCGGCGCGGGCCGCCCCGGCTTAGGCCCGGCCGCCCGCGGGCCTCAGGGGTTGGGGAAGTCGGCCGGGGCGTCCCCGCCGGTGAAGGCGGACTGGTCGTGACAGGCGCTGGCGTTCCCGTTGATGCCGCCGTAGCTCCCGGTCAGGCCCGAGGACTGGGGAGAGGGGGACGGGGCGGCCGCCCGGGTTGCTGACGGCCCGGAGCGGCGGGACGGCGCCGATCCCGTGGCCTGGCCGGGGCGCAGGCCAGGCCGGGCTGGCCGGCCGGCCCGGGGCGGGGTGGTGTTGTGCGAGATGGCGCTGAAGAGCCGGCTGGCCTGTGGCTGTGCGAACATGACCTCGGCTCCCGGGTCGCCGGGGTAGGGGACCTCGGGAACCTGGATGAATTGCACCGAACCGGTCGACAGGCCCCGGAGGCTGTCGGCGATCCGCAGCATCGTTCCCAGGTCCAGCCCGGTGTCGGTGGTCATCGCGCTCGCGGCGTCGACCACGACCGAGTAGACCTTGGCCGGGCTGCCGAGGAAGCCGCTGTGGGCGATGCCCTGCAGCAGCGAGGCCATGAGGAACTGATCGCGCTGGATCCGCTGCAGGTCCGAGCCCGTCCCGATGTGCCGCTCCCGCCAGAACGCGAGCGCCTCGCGGCCCATCACGTGATGCAGGCCCGCGGTCAGGTGCAGCCCGGAGTCGGGATCATCGACCGCCTCGGGCAGGCAGATGCTGACCCCGCCGATGTCGTCGATCACGCGCTCGAAGCCGGTGAAGGTCAGTTCGATGAAGTGATCGATCGGGATGCCGGTCTCGCGCTCGACGGTCTTCCACAGGCAGCCGGGCCCGCCACTGGCGAACGTCGCGTTGATCCGCTCGGTCTGGCCCGGGTCCGCCTGCTGGCCCGGGGTGCCCGGTCCCATGGCCGGGCAAGCCACCTGCGGCACCATCGAGTCACGCGGGATGCTCAGCACGGTCGCCCCCCGGTGCCCGGGCGAGATGTGCAAGATCATGATGGTGTCCGACCGCTGGCCGGAGACGCCGGCACCAAACTGGCGGTTCGTCCCGGACCGGGAATCCGACCCGATCAGCAGGATGTTCAGCGCGCCGGTGTCCTGCGGCGCGGCAGGCTCCAGGGAGCCGACGTCGATCCGGTTGATGCTGTTCCAGACGCTGCGGTACCTCAGGTAGGCGCCCAGCGACACCGCCACCAGCAACAGCGCCACGGCCACCGAGACCCAGGCAGCCACGATGCGGCCCGTCGAGGACCGCTTCGCACCGGGGCGCCGGGACGGGGGCAGCCCCGGCCGACGCGGCGGGTGTCCGCCGCCCGGATCCGGGTTCCCGTTGCTGATCATGCCCCCCTGGGCATGATCCTTGCCAGCTAGCGCCCCATCAAACCGGCAGCAAAGGTCAAACTGGCGGCAAACGCCAGGAGCTTGGCCGGGCCCCGGGCGCGCTTACCCTCGTCCCGGCTTACCCTCGTCCCGGCTTGCCCTCGTCCCGGCTTGCCCTCGTCCCGGCTTACCCTCGTCCCGGCTTACCCCGGTCGGGGCATACCCGTCCGTCCGGGGTTACCCCGTCCGGCGCTTGCCCGTCCGGCCCGTCCGTCCGGGGTTACCCCCCGTCCGGGCCGGCGAACGCGGACTGGTCGCTGCAGATGTTGGTGCTGGCCGAGATGCCCCCGTCACTCGCGCTGAGGCTGGCGATCGACGTCGGCTTGGCCGACGGCGAGGACGACGGGTTGAACGCGGAGAAACTCGAGCCGAGGATCAGCTCGACGGTGCCCGGGGTCAGCGACGAGTCCTGCTGCACCTGCACGTTACTGAGCAGGGCCTTGAGGGTGTTGACCGCGGGCACGTCGGAGGGGGCCGCGTACTCGATCACCGAGCTGGTGTAGTTGAAGTTGCTGGCGTCGCCGGTGCCGACCACGTCGAAGCCGCGGCTGCTCAGGGTGGAGCCCGCCTGGCTGGCGATCCCTTGCACCCCCGAGCCGTTCTCGACCTGCACCCTGACCTGAGACGGGGTCGCGTCGAGGGCGGGCGGCGGCGTCGGCTTCTTGGCCCGCTTCTTGCCCGCCTTGGGCAAGGTCGTGTCGTGTGCTATCGCGTTGAACAGCACGTCGGCCTGCGGCTGCTCGAACTCAAGCTCTGCCGTCGGGTCCGGCGGGTAGGCGACGTACGGCGCGGTCACGAACTGCACCGAGCTGGAGGTCACTCCCCGCAGGCTCTCCGCGATCTGCAGCATCGCGTTCTGGTCCAGGCCGGTGTCGGTGGTCATCGCGTCGGTCGCGTCGCCGATCACCTTCACTATCTTGCTCGGGCTGGTGAGCAGGCCGCTGTGCTCCATGCCCTGCACCAGGGCGGCCATCAGGAACTGGTCCCGCTGGATCCGCTGGAGGTCCGACCCCTCGCCGAGGTCCTCGCGGGTGCGCCAGAACGCGAGCGCTTCGGTCCCGAAGACATGGTGCCGCCCGGCCGACAGGTTGAGCCCCGACATGGGATCGTGCACCGCCTGGGGCAGGCAGACGGTGACGCCGCCCAGGTCGTCGATGACCTTCTCGAACCCGGTGAAGTCCAGTTCGATGAAGTGATCGATGTGGATGCCGGTTTCCGCGTCGACCGTCTTCCAGGTACAGGCCGGGCCGCCTGCGGCCAGCGCGGAGTTGATCCGCTCGAGGGACGAAGGATCGGCTGCCTGGCCGGGTGTCCCGTCGCTGGCCGCGCAGGCCAGCGTGGGCACCATCGTGTCCCGCGGGATGCTCATCACCAGGACCCGGTGATGACCGGGGGATATGTGCAGCAGCATCAGGGTGTCAGAGCAGTTGCAGCCGGCCTGGAACCCGCCGATCCCGTGCTGGCCGCTGCGGGTGTCCGACCCGATCAGCAGGATGTTCTCCGCGTTGTTGTACTTGGGCGGCTGCCTGCCGATCAGCCCGGCCACGTCGACGCGCCGGATGCTGTCCCAGTACGCGCGGTACTTGCCGTAGAGCACCAGCGAACCCGCCACGAGCACGCCGACCAGGGCGACCGACGTCCACGCGGCGACCCGGTGCCCGAGCGGATGCTGGGAACGGCGGGTCACGGCCTGGCGTCCGCGGCGACCTCGCCGTGGCTCATGCCAGCCCGAGTCATCCACATCGTTGCGGCGGCTCATTGCTCCTCCGGGCAAGAATCCTCGTCGACCGGCGCGGGGAGTCTGGCCGTTAAGTTCCGCCCATAATACGTGCAGTAAATATGAGTATTCGTATGTAGTTGGCAAAGCTCCTGGTTAGCGCTGCTCTGGGACAGCGGTAACCGCCTGTTGCATCAGTCCTGTCTCGCCAGGCCGCATGTTGCTCACGGCGCGGCACGGTCACCAGGTGCCGTCCGCTGGCGTCCCCCGTACAGTGGAACTCGTGCGCTCTGGCGACCGCCCTTTCGGCGACACTGCCGCGACTGACCAGTCGTCGGCGGCCGCAGGGGTCACCGGCCATCTTGAGGATATCGACGCTGGCGAGTCGGCGACGGCGGTTCAGCCGACTGCCGGAGCGGCGGGCGGGCCACCCGGCGACATCCCCGGCGAGAACGGCGCCGACCGCGCCGAAGACGCCCCGGGCCGCGCCGAAGACGCCCCGGGCCAAGCCGAAGAAGACGCCAGCCGGGCCAGTAACGGCGCGGGTCCGGCCGACGACGCCAGCGGTCATGCCGAGGATGGCACGCACCGCGGCCAGGCTGGCGCGGGGCCGGAGACGGCCGGTGACGGCCAAGAGCGGGGCGGGAACGGCTTGGAACCGGGCCAGGGCGACGCCGCCCCTACCGTGTCGGCGGCCGGGACGATGACTTCCGCCCCGGTGCGTCGCCGACCGAGGCACCGGGCAGGTCCGCTGGCCGCCCCGTCGTGGCTGCGTTCCGGGCTTGCGGGAGTGCGCCGGCCGCTCCTCTCGGAAGGCCAGCGACGCCGGTACGCGGCGGCGGCCGGCCCGGCGTTTGCCCGTGCCACCGTGCTGCCCGCGATCCTGGTCATGGCCTGGCTGCTGGTCGGCCTGCCGTTGCTCCTGGCGCGGTCGTTCCTGCCAGCGCCCATGCTGCTCATCGCCGTGCCGGTGGCGATCGCGCTGGCCACCGGGCTGCGACAGGTGCCCAGCGCCTGGCCCCGGGCGATGCCATGGGCGGCGGCCCAGGCGGCCGAGGCTTCGCCCGAGGCGCGGGTGGCCGAGGACTTCACAGAGGTGCCGGCGGCCGAGGACTTTACGGAGGCACCGGCGGCCGGGGATTTTGCGGAGGCACCGGCGGCCGGGGCTTCGCCTGAGGCGCGGGTGGCCGAGGACTTTACGGAGGCACCGGCAGAGGACTTCACGGAGGCACCGGCAGAGGACTTCACGGAGGCACCGGTGGCCGGGGCTTCGCCCGAGGCGCCGGTGGCCGAGGCTTCTCCGCGGGCGCGGGCCGCGGCGGTTTCCCCCGGCGCCCGGCCTGCCGGTGGTGCTGCGCGCCGGGCGCCTGGATGGTCGGCCTGGTGGGGACTGGCCGGCACCGTGGCGGTGGCAGCCGGCTTCGCCCTCTGGCAGTTCCTGTTCAACTCCGAGAGCGTCATCGTGCTGCGGGACCCCGGGGCGTACCTGCAGACGGGCTACTGGATAGCCCAGCACGGCTCGCTGCCGATTCCCCAGTCGCTGGCGGACTTTGGCGGCGCGCATTCCGGGCTCGGCTTCTCCAGCACCGGCTTCTTCGCCCAGGGCGCCTCCGTGGTGCCCGGGCTCATGTCCGGGCTGCCATTACTCCTGGCCGGCGCGTTCTGGGTGCACGGAACCTCGGCCGCCGCGGCCATGGGCCCGATCCTCGGCGGCCTCGCCGTGCTGGCCTTCGGCGGCCTAGTCGGGCGGCTGACCGGGCCGCAGTGGGCTCCCGCCGGCGCCCTCGTCCTCGGCCTCACACTGCCCGAGCAATACACGAGCCGGGCCTCATTCAGCGAGACGGTCGCGCAGGTGCTGTTGTTCGGCGGCCTGAGCCTGGTCGCCGACGCGCTGACGCTCGGCTACTCGCGCGAGCGCTCCGGATGGCCCCCGGCCTGGCGCCGGCGCGGGGCCGGGGGGTGGGCCGGCTGGCTCACCTGGCGCGCCCGGGACCGCCATGCAGACGCGCAGCGGGCGTTGTTCGCCCTAGGCGGGCTGGCGCTCGGGCTCAGCGCCCTGGTGCGATTCGACGGGCTCCTCGACGTGCTCCCGGCAATTCCGTTCGTGGGCATCCTGGTGGTCCGGCGTAGTCCCGCCGCCGCCCCGTTCGCCGCCGGCCTGGCGATCGGCGCCGGATACGGGCTCGCCGACGCGTACCTGCTGGCCCGGCCGTTTGTTGACTCGCTGCAGCCGTTGCCGGAACTGATCGGGCTGATCGCCGCGTGGCTGGCCGCGCTGACGCTGGCCGGCGTGGAACTGCTGCGACTGCCTGGCTTCCGCCGCGGCCTGGGCAGGCTGCTGGCCCGGCGCCCGGCGCGATGGCTGCCCGAGGCTGGCGCCGTCCTGGCCGTGGCCGCGCTGATCGGCCTGGCGATACGCCCGTACCTGCAGACTGTGCGCGGGCCCGCCAGCCAGGGGGGTTATGTGGCGGTCCTGCAGCGCCTCGAGCACCTCCCGGTCGATCCCGGGCGCCTGTACGCCGAGGACACCCTGTACTGGGTCATCTGGTACATCGGGCTGCCGGCCGTGCTGCTCGGCGGCTTCGGCGCGGCTCTGCTGGTGCGCCGGTGCCTCCAGGCCCTGCTGTCCTGGCATGACCCGTCCCGTGCGGCACGGAACTGGGCCCTGCCGCTCGCGGTCATCGGCGTCGGCTCGGCCGCGGTCTTGTGGCAGCCGGAGACCGTTCCCGACCAGCCGTGGGCCAGCCGTCGGCTCGTGCCGCTGGTACTGCCAGGGCTGATCTTGTGCGCCCTCTGGGCGGCCGCGTGGCTGCGGGACCGGGCGCGGTCGCGGGGGGCAGGGCGGCCGGCCGCGGCGGTCGTGGCCGTGTTCTGCGTCGGTGCCCTGCTCGTGCCGACCGTGGCCACCACGTTCGGCCTCGGCCTGTCCCACTCGGGCCCGAACGGGGGGCTACGGCTGTCGGCGGACGGCATGGCGCTGAAACGGACCGGCCAGGGGGAGGTGGGCGCGGTTGACGGGCTGTGCTCGGCGATCGGGCCCGGTGCCTCGGTAGTGATCGTGGACCGGGTCGTCGCCGCGCGGTTCACCCAGGTGATCAGGGGGATGTGCGGCGTGCCGGTGGCGTGGATGGCCGGGCAGCCGTTCGGGAGCGTGCAGGACGTTCTCGGCGGCATCGAACGCGCCGGCCGGCGGCCGGTCGTGCTCGGGTCGCGGCCGGCGCAGCTCGGCCCCTACGGAGGGAGCCCGGTCCGGGTGCTCAACCTGTTCACCCTGCAGGATCCGCACACGCTGACCCAGCCACCGACCGCGCCCTGGCCGATTCACTACGTCATCTGGATGACCTCGCCCGGCTCGCTGGGCACCCGGGTCTGAGCGGTCGGCCAGACGATGTCGCCGGGCGGGGCGGGATTTGCCTGTCGGCCGGCGAGGCCCTAAAGTAAAGGCACTCAACGCGGGGTGGAGCAGTTCGGTAGCTCGCTGGGCTCATAACCCAGAGGTCGTGGGTTCAAATCCCACCCCCGCTACCAGGTAAGTGCAGGTCAGGGGCCTGATCACCGGGAACGGCGGTCGGGCCTTCTTGCTGGATGGCAGCACGGTGGCAGCAGGATGGGACCGCATCCCGCGGTCGTGGACGTCCAGCATCGGCAGGAAACGATATCTTGCGGAGGCCTCGCTCCGGTTGGCTAGGCGACAGTCTTGAAGCATGTAACTGGCGGGTGTCTGCGTTGGATCTGGGAGCCTGCGGTTTACGATCAAGAGCAGGCGACGGAAGGTGTGTGATGACGTCGGCCACCGAGGAACTCTTGGCATTTCCCGATGCCCGGGCCCGTCAGCTGGCAGGAGTGTCGAAGCGGCGGCTGCGGTACTGGGAAGAAACTGGCCTAGTCGTGCCGTCGATCAGGCGTCAGCTCAGCCCGAAGAACACCGTCCGGCTATATAGCTTCACAGATCTGCTGTCTTTGCTGGTGGTGGCGCAGTTGCGGACTGAGCGGGGAATGTCGCTGCAGCACGTCCGGCGGGTTGTCGAGCACTTGCGGTCGCGTGGCTACCAGTCGCCGCTGCGGGAGCTGACGTTCGCCACGTTGGGCGGGGAGATCTACTTCCAGCACCCGGATGGCACGTGGGAGGGTGACCTCCAGCCGGATCAGATCGTGCTCGAGGAAGTCTTGCGCCTGGATCGGATGCGGTCGCGGATCACCCATGCCGCCGAGCGTCAGGCCGGTGATGAGGGTCAGGTACTCAAGAAGCGCGGCGTGCATGCCAGTGCGCTCGTGTTCGCCGGGACAAGAATCCGGGTTTCGACTGTGCAGGACTATCTGCGGCATGGATATGACACCCACGCGATCCTGGAAGCGTTCCCTGATTTGAGCGCCGCTGACGTAGCGGAGGCCTCCCGGCTTCTGGCCACGGCCGGGTAGTGCTCTTCCTGCTCGATCACGATGTCGATGCCGCCGTCGGACGGATGCTGCGGCGCAACCGACATGAGTGCCTGACCGCAAGCCAGGTCGGCTTAGCTTCCGCTACCGACGACGCGCTCACCGTCTGGGCGTCCGAGCACAGGGCCGTCTTGGTAAGTACCGACCGCGAGTTCAGCCGCCGGCGGATGAAGAACGCTATTGGCCACCATGTGTGGCTGCGTTGTCTGGACTGGGAGGCGGACGTCGTCCTCGAAGCGAACGTAGGGGAAGTAGCGCGTCGGCTTCAGGCACGGAGCGATCTTACAATTCGTGTCTCAAGCGACGGCCTGCTTGAGTCATCGGCGTGGTCCTGACGCAGGCCGCGTTCTGGTGAGGGTCGTTGTGAACAGTGACGTCATGGCTCTCTCAAGGCGGTAGCGCCGGTTCAAATCCGGTCGGGGCTACTGGAGTAGCAGCAGTTCAGGGGCCTGATCGCCGGGCACGGCGGTCGGGCATTGATCATCTGTCCGTCGTTTGTCCGTGGTTTCTGCCGTCACCCAGCACCAGGAGATGGCGCTGAAAGACATCGTGCGGCATGCTGGCAGGGCCCATCATCCTGCTGATGTGAACACCTTCTTGCGCGCTCGGGGCTCTCTGCCGGACCCGGTCTTCCGGCAGGATGCCTCGGCCCGCCAGACGCAGATGCGGTTGCCGACAGGTCAGGCAGATGCGGAAGAGCCACAGTCAGCAATCAGGACCGCGGCGCCTCGGGGAACACGAGGCTGCTGCGGATTTCGGACGAATCCGCCTTCCTGGTTCGGAGTGCCGCCGCCGACGCCTCCAAGGAGGCGAGAGGCGACCAGGTCGCCGGGACGGTCCGCCCGGACGGAACACGAGTGGCTTCGATCGCGACGCCGATGGCTGCACGCTAAACATCGCTCGCGTGCGCATGAGCCTCCAGATCTTCCCGCCGAGCCTCCCGCTCATAGTCGTCAGCCAACTGCATGAGTACGCGGCCTGTGCGCCTCCATCGGTTGATGAGAGCTTCGCCCCAGTGTCGATATTTCGCCGCCAGCGCCCATTCTTGTGCGCCTCCGTCGTAGACGCCCCGGGTCGTGACTCCTCTAGAGTTGAAAACCCCGATGACGAGGCCCGACTCGAGGTGGGTGCTCTCTAGGTCTTCGATCAGCGTGCGGATTTCCTCCGCCGGCCAGATCCCGTCTACTCCTGGCGATGGGCCCGACAGGGTCTGCCCGATCTGGTGATCGCCGATATCGGCACGGTCGCGGGCTGCGAGTTGGGCGCGCGCCCGTTCGACCCGGGAA
>Ga0335081_10009899_pt1 | contig 15361 bp, 9 predicted proteins | sample Lox_Sample_35_FD_206713 | JGI IMG/M metagenome (GOLD analysis project Ga0335081, IMG submission 206713) | Soil microbial communities from Loxahatchee National Wildlife Refuge, Florida, United States - Lox_Sample_3.5 | ecosystem: Environmental > Terrestrial > Soil > Wetlands | place: USA: Florida...
CGCACACAAATTTGCGATACAACGCCGCGCCTCTCTTCACCGTCGCTGCATCCGCCGTTAATTTCGGCGGCTCCGGCACCGGCGGCACCTCAATCTTCGGCGTCGGGAACGGTACCGCTCCGCCCAATTTGAATGCCAGCAAGCGCACTGGTCCGCGCATCGACTCCGGCGTCGCCATCGTGCGCGCCGGCGCAAACAGCCGCGAGCCCGAGCCCCAGCCTACTGCCGTTATGACGTATTGTTTGCCCTTCACCGCAAACGTTACCGGCACGCCTTCGCTCGCCGAGCCGGTCTGAACTGACCACACTTTCTTCCCCGTGTCCGCTGCGTACGCCGCAAATTCGCCCGTTCCCTGCGGCTGAAACACCAAATTCCCCGCCGTCGAAAGCACTCCGCCGTTCGTCGCAATCGGCTCTTCCACGCTCCACTTCGCCGACTGCGCCACCGGATCCCACGCAATGAGCCGGCCCATCAACCCGCTGCCGCTTTCTCCCGATTCCACCGCGGCCTTGCTGTCAGCCTTCCGGTCCGTCGTTGGGATATACACCAATCCCGTCTGGGCGCTGTAGCTCATCGGCCACCAGTTGTGCACCGTCCATTGCCGCCCGCCGCCCTTCGACGCTGCCACTTCCAGCGCATGTCCCGCAGCCACGTCGTATCCCGTCGCCCACGTCGTCTTCACTAACGGATTCGCCGCCAGCAATTTCCCGGTCTGCGCGTCTAGGACATAAAAAAATCCATTCTTCGGCGCGGTCATCACCACATGATGCTTCTCGCCGTTGATCGTCAAATCCGCCATCAAAATATGATTGTTCTCCGTCTGCATTCCCGGCGAGCTCGTCTGGAAATGCCACACGTATTCGCCCGTATCCGCTTTCACTGCCAGAATGCATCCCGAAAAAAGCCGCGGCCCGCTCGTCTTGATATTCTCGAACTCGCCGTAGTCCACACCCGCTCCCGCGGTCCCCAAAATCACGTACCCCGTCGTGTCGTCATACGTAATCGCGTTCCATACATCTGCGCCGCCAATCTTCCACGAATCTTTTCCCTGCCAGGTCTTCGCCGCCATCTCCAGCGCTTTCGTTTCCTGCGGCTTTGCCGGATCGCCCGGCACCGTCCAGAATCTCCAGACTTCTTTGCCACTCTCGGGGTCGTACGCTGCAATCGACCCGCGTACGCCGTCATCCGATCCGTTGTATCCAATCACCAGCCGCGCTGCTCCTCCTTTGCCAAAAATCACCTTCGGCGGCTGCGTAATCCCTGTCTGCATGGGTTCGCACACCGTCGCTTCCCAAAGCTGCGTCCCCGCTGCTGCGTCTATCGCAATCAACCGGCAATCGCCCGTGCCCACAAAAACTTTTCCGTTCCACACCGCCACGCCGCCATTCACGCGCGCCGAATACGAGCCGTTAATCGCCTGATTCAGCCGAATCTTCGGATCAAATTTCCAAATCAGCTTTCCGGTCGCCGCGTCCACCGCATACACAATCGAAAGCGGCGCGCTCACATACACCACGCCATCCACTTCAATCGGCTCCGCCACCACGCCCATTTGTCCGGGAATATCCAGATACCACGCCAGCCCCAAGCTGCTGACGTTCGTGTCGCTGATCTGCTTCAACGGACTGAAATGCTGCGCATCTGCGGTGCGCCCATTCAGCAACCAGTCGTTCCCGCTCGTCGCATCCGCCGCCACGCGCGCTTCGTTTACGTCGCCGCGTTTCGCGGCGTTCGCCGCCGGCGCAGGCGCCTGCGAGTGGCATGCCGCCAGTAACCACGCCCCCGCGCACACCACACTCGTCCCCAAAACTCGCCACGTAGTCATCGCATCCCTCGTTTTGCAGAATCCGACATGCAGGAACTCGCTGCCGCACCGAACGCGGTCCCCAAAAATCCGCAGCAGCTCACTAGCGCGTCATGTTAGGTTCGCCGCTGTTGCAAGTCAACGCACCCGTCGCGACGCACCTACGGCCGGTCGCTGCGACTCAAACTCGGTCCAGCTTCATTCTGCGTTATACTTTTTTCGCCATGCAAACAGTTCCCGTCGCAAGATCTGCCAAGAGTCTGCCCCCCACCTTAGCGCTCCCATCGAACTCCGCCGCGTAATGGATTACCTCGATCCTCTGTTGCCGCTCTCGCTGGCTTTCGTAGTCGCGTGTCTCTTCTTCGCGTGGCGTTCCTCCCGCCCGCGATTCTGGCTGTTGGCGCTTGCCGTCGCGAACCTGCTGATCATTTCATCCACGCCGCTCTCTTCGTTTTTCGCCAAGCCTTTGGAAAGGCGCTACGACGGCCGTCCGTTTGTTGACACCGGCGAAGCGATTGTAATTTTGGGCGGAGGCTGCAATGGCGCAGACCAATACCGCCCTTTTACCGAGCTTGCCGGCGACAGCTACCGGCGCGCCTTGGCGGGCGCTGCGGTCTACCACTCCAAGCCTCCGCGGCCCGTCCTGGTCACTGGCTTCGGCTGTGCTCCCGCGATGGCGCGCTTGCTTGCCTCCGAAGGCGTTCCTCAGAACATGATCCTGCAGGAAGATCGCGCAACGAACACCCATGAAAACGCCATCTATTCCGCCGAAATCTTGCGCGCCAACCACCTCGGGTCCGTCGTGCTGGTCACCGACGCGAAATCCATGCTTCGCGCCGAATTGACCTTTCGCAAACAGGGAGTCTCTGTCGTGCCTTACCCGGTTGGCTTGGGATCGTTTGAATTTTGGATTTTCGACCTGCTGCCGAGTTGGCAGGCGCTGCGCAACAACGCGGAGAGCGTCCACGAATACCTCGGTCTGCTCCGCTACCGCTGGTCTGGCTGGATCTGAAGCTCCGGGAACCTTGGCGTGTTCAACTCCACTGGCCCACAACTTCAAACTGTTTTTGGCCGCCCGTCGCGATAACCACCGTATCCCCATGCTTGCCGCTCAACTCCGCCGGCCGGCCATTCACCGTGACGCTCCGCAACGGCGTCTGCTTCGGCACGCGCAACTTCACCTGAATCTCTTTCGGCGCTCCCGCGCGCGCAAGCTCGACCTTGGCCACCGCCGACTTGCTCGCAGGATTCGCTGCGAGATGCAGACTCACGCGCCCCCAACGCGTCGGCGCTTGCTCGATGCTCACGGCCTTGCCGGAGCTCGCCCATTCGCGCGGCACGCCCTTCGCAAAATACAGCCGCTCTTTGTCCGAATCTTCCAAAACCAGCATCCAGCGCACCAGCAACGGAATGGTCTGTTGCGCCGGAATGCAAAACAGCGCCGTCCCGCCATTGATGCCGGACACTTCGCCCGCTACCCAACTGCCGCGCGTGTGATCGTGATAGCGATGCGCGTAGAGGAACAACAGATATTCCTCCACTCGATCCAGCCGCAGCAGCATCTGCGCGTATCCATACGAAATGAAACCCAGAATCGCGCGCGCACCCGGCCGCGCCGGCTCCACATTCGCCACCACGCCAATAGTCGTCGCGCCGTACGCTCGCATGCAGTCGATCACTGCGTTCGCCAACTCTTCCGGCAGCATATCGGCCTGCAACAATTCCGCGTACGGCCGGTGCGCCCACTGCTGCGGACTGGGCCGCTCTTTCTCCAGCGATTCGCGGAACATCATCTTCGTTCCCGGATAGGTCCCGATATACGGCGGCTGCCGGTCCCGCCACATATCTTTTTGCATCGCCGCAACGGTTGCTTCGCGCATGGTCTTGGCGCGTTCCCGCCATTTTTCTGAACGGTTGGTTTCGCCGCGCTCGATTTCCGTCCAGGCTCGCGCAAAATCCTGTAGTCCACGCGCGGAAAACGCGTTGTTCGCAAAATACGGCAGCCACCATAACTCCGGTGTCGGCGCCAGGCAGGCATCCGATTCGCTCCAGCCGTGAATCAGCCCGTACCCCACGTCGTCTTTTGGCAATTTCAGGCTTTCGTCGTGCATCTGCTCCAGCATTGCCGCGGTCGCCAGTAGCTTCCCGCGATGTTTTCGCAACAGCTCCGCATCCTGCGTGTAGCGGAAATAGCGCGCCAGCAACGACAGCGTCATGCCAAACTGCGCGGTTTCCGGCCCGCGCATGTTGTTCACGCCCTTCGCGTCTACGAAGTCCGTGAGGTAGTTGTCGATGATCGCGCGCGCTTCGCCGAACCGGCCGCATTCCAGATTCGCGTACGCCGACATCGTGAAAATGTCCTGAAACCCGTCGTACTCCGGGCCGTAGTAATCGCGATCCACCGCGCCATATTTCGGGTACACGCCGCCGGGCCGCACCATCAGTTCCTTGGCGAACGCGTGCTTCGCCATGTCCGTCCACTCCTCGTTCGGCAGAGACGTTGGCGCGAAGCTCGCCATCAGCTTGTCCCAATATTCCGCAAACACCAGCAGCGCCCGGTAAAACTCCTCCGGCTTGGGATCTTGCCGCGCCGGCGGATACGCGGGATAGCTGTAGCCGTAGACCACTTTCGTGATCTTCCCGTCTTCTACGCGCGCTGTGCGATGCCACGTCTGCACGATGAACCGGTCGTGCGCTTCCACGTCGCCAAACACGATCACTTCGGTGTGCGCCGACGCCGAAACCGGAAACACCTTGCGCACCGCCGGCATCCAGCCACCGACCAATCCATCGAAGCGCTTCGCGACCGTGTCCGTATCTCGCAGTTCGGGGAAATACTGATTCGAGTGATACGTACGTGTGTTCCCGGATGGGTAGACCGGCATCGTGTCCGAGCATTCTTTCGTTCCCACGAACGTATCCCAGTGCGCTCGCGGTTGAAATTGCGGGGCGGGCTGGCCTGCCGGTCGCGGCGGAGGCGCGCCTTGCGGTGGCGCGGCGCTCTTGACCAGCGCAGGATCGGGGTCATCGCCGCTGGCCAGCAGCTTGTCAGCCAACAGGTCCGCGCCCGACACGCCGATGTCGTCCATGCTCAGCCCGAGATGCGGTGGCTCGGTTTCTGCAAAAGCCGCTTCGGCGCTCTTGCGCAACACGCGTTGCCCGGCGCGGTCGGAGACAAAAGTAATGTTTCCATCGCGGGTCCGCAAATCCTCGTAAACCTTCCAAGCCGTGCCGTTACGCGTAAACTCGGCGACGAGCGTATGTCCTTCGATCGATGCGGCAGGCGCACTCGCCTGGTCATTCGGCGCAGAGGGTTGGCCGCCGCCCGCCGGCTTGGTAAATGCCCCGGCCGCTTTTCCCAGCGGCACGCTGGCTACGCTCCCTGCAAGGTTGCCAATAAATTCTCGTCGTTTCATGGCCGACCACTCTAGCCCAACGCCCCAGAATTGCAAGCGCTTGCAGAAGCCTCAGGGGAAACAATCCACCGAGCGCTGGTGTCTACTACGTAGCAGGAAACGCAAGCCTGCTGCTCACAAACCAGTAGCGCGTTATATAACTGATCTATCCGTATCGGACCTTCACCGTGCCTGGCGCTCGCCTGACGACTCCTATCTACGCTGCTGCCGCAGTTGCTGCTTCTTGTTACTGGCTGAGCCTCGGCGTGCCGGAAGGCACTTTACCCGGACTTCTGTTGCAATGGCTGATCTCATTCGCAGCGCCGTTGCTCTTCGTCTACGCCTATCCGCGGTTTCTCTTTAGCCGTCCCCTGCTCTCGCACCGTCTGCGACACGTAGCCTTGCTTCACGCGCTCAGCGCCATCATCGCCTGCACGCTATTTCTCTCTTACGGCGCTGCATTCTGGCGAAATCCCCTGCGGGATGTCAGCTCCCTATTCCTCTTCCCGATTCTCCTGATCGCTGTACCTGTATTCCTGGTGGCTGCCGGGTCGCTGCTCCTGCGCAACAAATCCACGCTCGCGATGGTCGCCTGCCTGTTGTTCTGGCCCTATTGGCTCTTCCTCGCGCTGCTGAATGTCGGTCGTTTCTTCGACGAGCCTCTGTTTCCTTATGCTCTCTCTTCGTTTTTCTGCTTTCTTGTGCCTGTACTTTTCGCCTTCGCGGCGGGCGCCCTTCGGTTTCGGCCCGCGCTGGCCCACGTTTTCGCGCTCACTGCATTCGTTGGAGTGCCCTGGATTTATTGGAAGACGCTCAAGGACACGCCTCTCGGCAACATCTGGACCATGTTCAATCTGCCCGACCGCGATCTCGGCATTTACGACAACCTGCATCTCGCGGAGTTCACGATTCTCTCTATCGCTCTCGTTGTCCTCGCTATCGCCACCGCAGCGTTTCGCCTGCTTCCGGATCGTTTGAGCTTTCGCGGCGCGCAAATTCGTGAACGTACCGGGCCGGCCTTGGCCATTACTCTCATTTTTGTGGCCGTCTGGTTTGCCCGGTCCGTCATGCCTTACCGCATTGCAGGAGCGGCCGACTACGCCGACTGGCCCATCCTGCAAATCCTGCATGTCGAAAAACACGGCCTTCAGTTTCATGAGACCTGCGTCCGCGTGCGCGGATACCGCGGTGATCCCTTCTCGATTTCCGTGTCCTGGAACGACCGCCGCCTCTTCCATTACCGCTTTCAAGAAAACTATGCCGACCTACCCGAAATATCTGTTGGCTTGGCCCGGCCAGTGATCCGATCCCTGAAGGAACAGGACAGTCCGAGGGAGGCCGTGAAACCGCTACGTGCCTGGAACGCCGAAGGCTGGTATGTGATGGGAGAAAAAGTGGGCCTGGAAACCTACACGAGCGAGAACGGGACGGCACCTCCGCGCGAAATCGTGGACCTGTTTACACAGTTGGCCAGCCTTCCTCGCGCTCCGCAGACGTACTCCGACCTGAAGGATGTCTGCCTGGGCTTCTGCTACGATCCGCTCTCCGGACTGGGTCTGTTGTATGCGAATCACCGCTGCGTTTACGATGCCGCCCGTCGCGACTACGTCTGCCGTTGAATTTGCCGCCGTCCCCACCCAAACACGTCTGGCCGAACCTTGTTGGTCTATTTCCGTCTTGGCCTGTTACTTCGGCTCGAATCATTCCGCCTCTGGACCAGCCATTTTCCGGCTTCGCAAAAACGGTGGACGAACGCGAGTTGCAGCGGCTAAGCTAAATGCATGACTCTCTCCGCTCGCAATCGTCTGCAAGGCAAAATCCTCGAACTGCAGTACGGCGGCGTCATGGCCCACGTAGTGGTCCGCGTCGGCGATAATCTGATCGAAAGCGTCATCACCAAGCGCAGCGCCGACGAAATGCAGCTCAAAGTCGGCGACACCGTTTCCGCCATCATCAAATCCACCGAAGTCATGCTGGAAAAGTAGCCTGCTGTTTCGCGTGAACTCCGCGACCAGCGTGTGCCTCTCGCAAGCGTCGCGGCTGGCGCAGCATCCAGCGGATGCAGCGCAAGGGATGGCTCGTCGCTCGCTCAGTGCAGCTGGCTGAAAACGAAGCCGTGGGTCTCGGCGTTCTTGTGACAGGCAAAGCAGGCAGCTCCCGCATCGTGGATGGCATCCTGCGTCTGGTCGTTGCCCCAGAATCGTTCGAATCGCCAGCCGCCCGTGCTCTGGTAGAGGCGAGCGTCTTTGATCATCACGTCTACTCTTCGTCGCTCGCCTTCGGAAATCACTCCATTCTTTTGTTGCGCTTCGCGCAGTTCATACACCACGATCGAGCCATCCGCAAAATCCCCTGACGCGTAGCCGTCGATGGCCTTTTGATTTCCGAAGATGTGGTGCATTCCTTGTTCGCTTTCCGGCATGGAACCGCCGGGCAGGATCACTCCGGTGGTCACATGCATCCAACGCCGGAAATTGTCGGGATACTGAACGGATTCGGCTCCGAATAGAGCGCTAAGCGACAACCCGGCCAATGCGAGCACGAGCCAGGCCTTTCGGTGGAAATGAATGCGGTGCGCACCGCGGGGGTGTTGGATCATGGGCGCATTTTGGCAGCGAAGAAATGGCTCGTATTGTAAAAAATTCAACTCCGCTCATTCGTCGTCAGTCTCTGGCTCAAATTGGGCACCGCACTGCTGAACTCGACCGGCGTGATGCCCGCAAACGCGCGAAATTCGTGGATCAGGTGGGCCTGATCGAAGTATCCGGAATCCGCTGCCAACGCCGCCCAATTTACCGGCAATCCCTTTTCGATGCGCCCGACCAGCGTACGAAACCGCCGCACGCGCGCAAACAGTTTTGGTGTCATTCCCACGTACTCTCGAAACACCTGAATAAATCTGGTGTGACTCAGTCCCGTCGCCAACTGGATTTCGCGGATGCTCGGCAGCGCACCTGCGCTAGACAGCTCTCGCACCGCATAGCGGACCGCCTTGGGAATCGGAACGCCATTTTTTAGCTTGCTGGTCAGATATTCTTCCACGATCCGGAACTGTGCATCCTCGCCGCTCGCCGCGCACAACTCATTCAGCAAGCAGTCAGCCTCGTCAGGATACAGATCGTGGAGCGCAATATCGGTGTTGTGCAGTTCGTGCGCCGCGATCGGAAAGAACGTCCGCCCCGCGCCCGAACGAAAGAGAACCCCGATCACCGCGGTGGATTCCGATGGGTCGAAATGAAACGACCGCGAGTAGGGGCCGGCCAGTAACGGCACTCGAATGCGATGCACTTGGCCATCTACGAAGTACGTCGCGGTCGGCTTCTTCAGATGAATCACCAGCGCCATACCGCCGTTGGGATACGCGCGCTCCCATGAGGGCGGCATGCCGGAGTGCGCACGCTGCCACATCAGCTCAACATACGGAGACAACAATGAGGCCGGTTTGTAAGTGCGGTACACCATATCCGGCCCCTACCAATACCGAATCGTGCTCGAACTGGCTATCACATTCGTCTGCCAAGGCAGCAGAAATGTCCGAAAAACTCGCAACTACCCGCCGGTGCTCCGCGCAAGTGTTGCTTACGTCTGTGCAGAGCGCAGCGAATTTGTCGTTTCTAGAGGTGCGGATTTCCGGTGAAACAACTCCACCAATCTGCAACGTCGGCAATGTAACCAGCAAGCAATCACAGTCGGCCTCTAACCAACCGCGTGGAAGTGCCCTTTTTACAACGCCTTATATAATCTTCTTGACAATATCAACGAATCGCGCTAATATGTTTTGTGAATTCAGTTCGCCAAGTCGCTACACCGGCTCCTTTCACGCGCCTGACTCAATATCGTTCCCATTTTGGAACTCCGCGCTTCCATCCTGTTGAGTATCCAAACTGCTTGCGCAACTCTCCTTTTTTCATTTGTTTACGGCCGGTCGGAGCTTTTCTTGCCTCGCGCGGGCGAGATTTTGGTCCCCCCTCCCCCCACCCCCTTTTTTAAAAGAATGTGAAAACAAAGGGTTTAGGGTCCGGGGTCTGCAAAATATATGAAACGAAAGGAGTTAGAGAGGTTTTTGTTGCGGCAACGGCCAGCACCCAGGAGCCGACTGCGTCGACGCCCAAATGCCGAACCCACGCAGCGCTAGAACAAGAGCTTCAACGCGAACTGCACTTGCCGCGCCGTCGTCGACGTACTGGTGATGACTCCCGCCGTCGGCGAAATTCCCGAAGGCGTGAACGCCACTTCATTCGGCTGATTGAAATTGGCGTGATTGAGGATGTTGAACAGCTCCGCGCGGAACTGCACACTGAGCCGTTCGCGAATCTTCGTATCCTTCAGGACCGAAAAATCCCAGGTCGCGAGCCCCGGCCCGATTAGCGTGTTGCGGCCGAGATTGCCGTAGAAGCCCGCGTTGGCCGCCGTGTTCGACGGCGCCAGAAACGCGTTCGGATTGAACCACCCGTTCGGCGAGCCGAGGACAATCGGTCCCGTAAACGTGGGGTTCTTGAACGGCCGCACCGGATTCCGCGTGTCGCCGTTGTTCGACGGGTTGTAGCTGAGCTGCGGCGAAAACGGGAAGCCGTCCTGCAGCGTCACAATCGAGTTCAGCATCCACCCGCTGACGGCAGTGTTCGCCCAGCCGGTCGCATCGCTGAAAAACTTTTGGCCATTGCCAAACGGCAGAGAGTACGAACCGCTTAGCACGCCCATGTTACGCACGTCGTAGGTGGCCAGTCCCCAGTCCGAATGCAGATTGAACGGATTGGAAGCCAGCGCCGGCCCGCCGCCGGAAGTGGTGGCATTCAGCGAGTCGCCGTCATCGAGCGCTTTTGAGTAGGTGTACACGCCGCGGAACGTCAGCCCGCTGCTGAACCGCCGGTTCACATCGACTTGCAACGCGTTGTACGCACTGTCGCCTTCGGAGAACCACGACCACGTATTCGCCAGCGCGTTGTTCGCGCGCACGTTGGTCGGCACAAAGTACGACCCTGCGGGAACCGGCGTCCCCGCCAGGCCGGCCGGGAATGTCGCGGGATAGTTCGCGGAGCAAGGCGCAGCCGGACAAATCACAGGAAAGGGTTCGTTGCCATCGACGCCAATCAATTCGTGATAGCCATGCGACCCGATATAACCAACGGTGACCGAGGTGTTGCGCGAAAGCTCGCGTTCCACCCGCAACGTCCACGAAATCAGCGTCGGCGTCTGCATGTCCGGCTGGACACCGCCAGGGACGAGTTTCGCTGCCGCCGGAATCGGCCCCGCTGGATTTATCGGCAATTGTGCGACGGTAAATGGCACGCTGTACGTCGGATTGAACGGTGCGTTCTGATCGGCGCGATAGCCCAGCGCATCCTGTAAATCGTTGTACATGCCAAAGCCCGCGCGGATCACCGTTTTTTCGTTGAACGGCGTCCACGCCACGCCGATGCGCGGCTGCGGCAGAAACTTCGCATTGTTCGTGGTGAACAGCGAATCGCCGACGTGCGGTTGCGTTTGAATCACGCCTGCGCTGTAGACGTAGTTCGCGGCGCGGCCATGTGCTTCGTTCCAGCCGGTCGAGAATTCATCGCGAAAGCCGAGCGACAGCGTCAGCTTGCGGTTCAAGCGAATCACATCTTCGGCGTACCACGCGCCAAAAAGCGAGCGCCAGTTCATTTCGGTTGGCGTGGGATCGAAGAGGAAGCTGGAAATCGTGCCGGCCAGAAAAGTCTGCAGGCTGGTGAACGTGGCCTGGCCAAACTGGCTCAGCGCAATGGTTTCGTTGGATTGGAACGGCTGCAGCCACACGCCGAAGCTGAAGCGATGCCGTCCGCGAATCAGCGAAGCGCGATCCTCGATCGTGAAAAGATTGCGCGCCACGCGCAGGTTGCTGCCGTTGTTGCTGCCCGCGAGGCCAATCTGCGCTTGCGGATTGGACGCGGCGCTGCCGCCCACCACCACGGCGCCCACCGGCAGTCCGGTGAGAAATCCGGACACACTCGCCGCCGGAGTGCCTGGCGTCGGTTCGCCCGTGAAGAAATAGCCGGCGCGCGAGTAGCCGAAGCGCGCCGTGTTGAGCAGCGTTGGCGAAAACACATGCGTCTCTTCGAGGCTGAAAACCTGCTCCCGCAAGGTCTCGATGTCCGTGCTAAAAGGATCGAGCGGCGTGGCGGTCACGTCGCGGCCGTCGTCCACGGTGTAGATCCCTGCGAGCGTATCTTTCGGGGAAAAGTTGTGGTCGACGCGAACGGTTCCAAAATCTTCGCGAATGGTCTGCAGCGGGCTGCTGAACACTTCGGCGATGCCGTTAAAATCGGGCGAACCGGCGGGCGCCACCGGCCATAAATTCAACAGCGGCTGCACGCTCGGTACGGCGGCCGCGCGCGAAGTCGCATCCGGCACGAATGCCGCGGAAGTCTGATGGAGGTTCTGGCGAAAGCCCTCGTAGTTGGCGAAAACAAATGTCTCGTCCTTGCGGAGCGGACCGCCAAAGGATGCGCCAAACTGGTTGCGTTGAAAAGACGGCGGTCCGTCCGGAGCATCGAAGAAATTGCGCGCGTCGAAGGCGTTATTGCGCACAAATTCGTAGACCGAGCCGTGCCAGTCGTTGCTTCCCGATTGCGTGACCAGCAAGACCTGCCCGCCCGGATGCTTGCCGAACTCGGCGCTGTAGCTGTCGCGTTGCACGTTGAATTCCCGCGTGGCCTCGACGCCCAGCAGCATGCCGCTGGTACCGCCGGGCTGCATATTGTTTTCCGCCGCGCCGGTATACTCCACGCCGTTCAGCAGAAAAATATTCTGTTGGGGCCGGTTGCCGTCCACGGAGAAATTGTTCGCGGTCGTGGAATTGGAGATGCCGTTGCCGCCGGTCTTTTGCGACGTGAAATTCACTACGCCGGGATTCAACGGCAACAGCAGGTCGTAGCTGCGCCCGTTCAAAGGCAGTTCGCGAATCTGCCGCTCGCCTACGTAGCCGGAGATTTCACTCGTGCTGGTATTTACGATTGGCGCTTCTTCGCTCACAGTGACCTGCTGCCGTTCCGTTCCGACGCGCAGCGTGAAATCCAGCCGCGCTTCCTGTCCTACGACCAACTGGACGCGGTTCAGCGCCTCGTCCTGAAAACCGGCTTTTGTGGCGGTGACGCTGTACTCGCCCACCGCCAAAGCCAGAATCTCGTAGCGGCCGGCATCATCACTGTCTGCGGTGCGCGATGCGCCGGTTTCGCGGTTTTTCACGGTGATCTGCGCGCCCATAACGCGCGCTCCGGACGGGTCGGTGATCACGCCGATAATGCTGGCGGAACTCTGGGCCGCTGCACGCGGCACTAAGAGCAACGCACTCAAGAGCAGCAGTGCGGCGGACCACAACACTTTCCTATGCATGAACAAGCCTCTGGGGGCTGAACTAGTTCCGTCGGTCAGCGACCGGCCACCCCGCGCCGGATCGTTAGCAGATGACGAGTGAATTATTCAATATGCTTCGGAACGCTAAGTCAAACCGACTCAATACGAATAGCCGCTATACGGCTTGCTACGGCTTCGGGGCGCCAAAAGTCGTATAGCTCGGGTTATGCGGCGGTTCGCGCAAGAAGGGAGACGGGCAGTTTGTGAGATGCGAGCCGAAGAAGGAAAAAGGGAGGAGGAGCGCCGCCACTCCTCTTAGCAAGAGAAGCGGCGCCCTATTGGGGGTTCTGGCTGGATCGTGGCGGATGTTTTGCGGAACTACTGGAGGTAGGAGCCGGTGCGCAGAACGCACTACGACTGCGGGCGTTTGCTGCGCGAATCTCGTGAATTTCGTAACCGCTCATAGCTTCCGTCGCTGCTCCACTTGAGCCCGCTCTACGTGACCTTCACTCACTTCGCCAACGCGCTGCTTAAATGCAGGGCCAGGCCCAAACTCTGCCAACGCAACTGACGCGTTTTCCGCAAGTTAGAAAGCTCGCCGCGTCGGGCTCCTGCGTCAGCGCGGGACAGTGTGTCCCAGCGGAACAAAACCGCGCATCACGATTTCAGTTTTTCCTGAGCGCGTTCGTGTGCGCTGCATCACAAGTAAAGCGCGCAGAGACGGCCACCCGCGTAAAAAGGAAAACAGGAATGCGCCGCAAATCAGGCCGCAGCGCCGCCGCTCTTCTCGTGCGCGCGAACGTCCAGGCCGTCGCGTTTCAAGTAGCGGTAGAGACTGGTGCGGCCGATGCCCAGGATTTGCGCAGCGCGCAGGCGATTGCCCTGGCAGAGCTCGAGGACGCGTTGGATATGGACCTTGCGTACGTCGTCGAGCGACAACGGGCGCCAGTCATCGCTTTGCGGGCCGCGCGTGTCACGGTGCTGAAGATGTTCCGGGAGATCGGCCAGATCGATGAAATCGCCGGTGGCGGTGATGGCCGCTGTGGCTATTACGTTCTCGAGTTCACGGACGTTGCCTGGCCAGGAGTGCTGCAGCAGCACGGTTTGCGCGCGGCGCGTCAGGCCGGAGATGTTCTTACCGTAGGCGTCGTTGTATTTTTTCAGGAAGTAGTGCACCAATAGCGGAATATCTTCGAGCCGCTCGGTCAGCGAGGGCACACGGATTTGGATCGAACTGAGGCGGTAGAAAAGGTCTTCACGAAAACGGCCCGCAAGGACTTCCGCGCGAAGATCGCGGTTCGTGGCGGCGATCAGGCGGACATTCACCTGGCGAATTTCTGGCGAGCCGACGCGCTGGATTTCGCGATTCTGAATGACCCGCAGCAATTTGGCCTGCATGGGGAGAGAGGTCTCACCGATTTCGTCGAGAAAAACGGTGCCGTTGTGGGCGTATTCAAAAAGGCCGGGGCGAGTATCGGTAGCACCGGTAAAGGAGCCGCGGACGTGGCCGAAGAGCTGGCTTTCGAGCAGCGTGTCCACCATCGCGGAGCAGTTGCAGACGGCCAATTTCTGCTGGCTGACCGGACTGATTTTGTGAATGGCGCGAGCGACCAGCTCTTTGCCAGAGCCGGTCGGACCGACGAGGAGCACATTGGTATAGTGCCGGGCCACTTTGCGGGCGAAATCGAAGACTTCCAGCATGACCGGGCTTTTGCCGACAATGCCGTGAAATTCAAGGTCCTGCAGCAGTTGATCTTCGAGCGCGCGGACACGGCGGCGCTGATCGTAAACGGAGGCCACCTCGTCCAGAGTGCGTTTGAGACGGATGCGGTCAATGGGCTTGGGGAGAAAATCGGTGGCCCCGCGGCGAATGGCTTCCAGCGCGGATTCCAAAGTGTAGTCTCCGGTCATCACGATGACGTGGATGCCGGGGTCGCTGCGCAGCGCGCGATCGAGAAACTCGTAGCCATTCATGCCGGGCATCTTTACATCGGCGAGTACCAGACGGCAGCGGCCAGAGCGAACCAAACCGAGGGCTTCTTCGGGATCCGAGGTGGTGATGGCTTCATAGCCCATATCGGCGACGACGGCGGAGAGCATGTCCAACTGATCATGATCGTCGTCGAGAACACACGGAATGAGCGACGTTCGAGGAGCAGAAAGTTCGACGGCTTTGCTGTATCCGTGTGCCATGAAGGGACTCTAGGCATTCGCTGTGCCAGAGTTGGTGGACAAGTAGCCGGTCGTTTCTTCGCGGAAAATCGGCGATGCGCGCTAGCTATCGACAACTAATGGTCCCGGATTCAAGCGTTTGGAAGATGGGCCACGGAGACGAGCCGCGGATTTGGCGGCGAGGTTGGCTTCGGAAACGGAAACGCGTTTGAGTTCAAATTGGGACAGTTTTTCGTTTCGGTAGGGAACGCCAGATTTTGGTGGCCTTAGAGGCGAGCTAGCTTCCGGCAACTGAGGTTTCCGCGGCGCGCAACTGTGGCACTAATGCGTTCAGTTGGAATTGATTGGAGCGATCGGGGGCTTCGCCCAGCCATTTGGCCTGGTAGACCACGGGATGAGAGCGGTCGTTTTGCTCCGGATCCAGGAGGCGAACAAAGAGGATCGCGTTCGGGCTGAGGCTGCGACGGAGACTGACGACTTTGCCGGAATCTTCGGCCCAGAGCAGATCACAGTTTTCGACAAAAAAATTCTGGCCGGAGTCCCAGCCGGAAATTTCGACGCGATAGCGCCGAACCGCCGGGATTTTCACGTAGCGCAGCATATTCGGCCACCTAGCCTCGGGGCGTAAAGTAGCAGGCCAGGCACCAAGAGCAGTGCGGCATGTAGAGCAAATAAA